>OGES01000742.1_pt1 | contig 29865 bp, 25 predicted proteins | sample 1570711 | NCBI WGS metagenome assembly OGES01 (sample SAMEA2582133, study PRJEB24529) | metagenome | biome: Human gut stool | place: China | collected 2011 | reverse complement strand
TGGAGAATCTGAACCTTGCAGTTGCACAGCTTGAGAAAAAGAAGTCAGATCAAGAGGAAGAAGTGAAGACAAAATACATCGATGGAACTTATGAGGTGAGTGTACCATGTAAGCCGGATGAGGATGAAGATTTTACAGAGTATCAGCTTTCTATGAAGGTGACCATCCGCAATGACAAAATTGTATCCATTACGGAAATTGCTGGAGATGGAGGCAGCGAGAACGACAGTTACATCAAAAAAGCGGCAAATGGAACGTCCAGTAAAAAAGGTGTCGTTTCTCAGATTATTACCAAAGGAATGCCGGAAGAAATCGATACGGTGTCCAGAGCAACCTGTTCTTCGAATGCGATTATTGACGGATGCAAAAAGGCACTGGAAACGGCTTTGAGACCAGAAGAGACGGAGGCACAGTAGGATGAAAGAGTTTATCGTAAGACTGTTTAGTCTGTTGGCAATCGTCGGTGTCCTTTTCGGATATAACGAAGTGTTGAATGTCCGTGCGAAGGATGAGGAAATCACAAAGCTGAATGCACAGTTAGAGGCACAGACATCAGCTGTCTTCAGTGCTTCAGAGTCTAGGAGTGATTCAGGGAGTGAAACAGGATACAAGGATGGAACCTATATCGGAGAAGCGGATGGATTTGGTGGAACGGTTGCGGTAGAAGTTACTGTAAAAGATGGAAAGATTGAAGCGGTAGAAGTGACATCTGCAGAGAAGGAAGACAGCGCATATCTTGCAATGGCAGAAGATATCATTCCGAAGATCATAGAGGCGCAGAGTGTAGAAGTTGATACGATCAGCGGCGCAACGTTCAGTTCAACAGGAATTAAAGATGCAACAGAACAGGCATTGGAACAGGCGGTAAAGTAGTTTGAAGAAGTTGAATATACATAATTTAAAAGCAAAAGAAATTAAAAAATTGCATACATGGCTTCGCACATTGATTCAGATTCTCTATTTTCTGTTTCTGCCATCTGTGTATACAGCGGCGTTTGCCGGCGTGAAATACATTTTCACACAGATAGGGGCAAGCGAGGCGATCGGGATGACCTCTTTTGTAACGGTGCTTATAGTTCTTTGTGCATATACGATTCTTTTCGGAAGATTCTTCTGTGGATTCGCATGTGCATTCGGAAGTCTTGGAGATGGAATTCATGCATTTTATCTTTGGTGCTTTAAGAAGAGAAAGAAAAAGCCGGTGCTGCTTTCAGAAAAGATCGCGGAGAAGTTAAGTTATCTGAAATATCTGGTATTGACCGTGATTGCAGTACTTTGTTTTGCGGGAGTATACGGAAAGGCAAGAGGGACAAGCCCGTGGGATGTTTTTTCTATGTTGCATGCAGGAAATTTCCATTTGCAGGGATATTTGCCGGGAGTGATACTACTAATTTTTATCATTGTAGGAATGTGCTTGGAAGAAAGATTTTTCTGTCGGAATCTGTGTCCGATGGGAGCTGTATTCTCATTGCTTCCGGTGCTTCCGTTCTTCGCATTGCACCGCGACAGAGAAAATTGCATCAAAGGTTGCAGTGGATGTACGAAGAAATGCCCATCCGGGATCGGACTTCCAGAAGACGGCTCGATCAAAGTCGAGGGAGATTGTTTCCAATGTCAAAAATGTATTGATACCTGTCCAAAGAAGCATATCCATACAGGAATTAAAGGCCTGAAGGGAAATGAATTCTGGTTTACGATTCTTCGGGCAATTCTGTTACTTGTAATTATGATCTGGGCAGGAGTGTAATAGATGAAGAGAAAAGATCTGTTATTAGGAAGCGGAGTCCTCTTTGTGGCATGTGTACTGTTTCTTGTGATGAACCTGATGCAGTATGTACAGGCAAGGGATAGCGAGCAAAAAGAAAATCAGGAAAAACAGGTTGTGATCAAGGTGGACGGAGAAGTTTACGGAAGATATTCGTTGGATGAAGACCAGGTAGTCGAAGTACAAGAAGGAGACTTTTACAACCGTGTCCGGATCGAGGATGGAAAAGCGTATATGGAAGAGGCTGACTGTCCAGATGGATATTGCGAAGAGCAGGGGAAGATCAATAACCGGACGCAGACAATTGTCTGCCTGCCACATAAGTTGGTTGTAGAAATAGAAGAGGTTGAGAATTCTGATGATTCTCAAAGTGAAAAGGAAGATCTACCGGATACAATTTCTAAATAAATCAATTGTTCGACTGTAAAGGAGAATATATGAATAGAAATAAAAAACTTGCAAATATGGCAATGCTTGTTGCACTGGCAATGATTTTTAGTTATGTAGAAAGCCTGATTCCAATTAATTTTGGAGTGCCGGGGATGAAGCTTGGAGTGGCCAATCTGGTCACTGTAACAGGTCTTTATTTTCTGAAAACGCCGGAGGTACTGGCGGTATCTGTACTGCGTGTACTTCTGACAGGATTTATTTTTGGAAATGGAATGTCGATCATTTACAGTCTGGCAGGGGCGGTTGTCAGCCTTCTTGCGATGGCACTTGTAAAGAAGATGGATGGAATTTCTATTGTAGGAGTCAGTATCACTGGAGGTGTCTTTCATAACATAGGACAGATTCTTGTTGCCATGTCAGTGGTGGAGAATCTGAAACTGATTTATTATCTGCCGGTTCTTCTTGTAGCCGGGACAGTAACAGGATTCGTGATAGGAATTGTCGCAGGAAAGATTTTACCGGTTGTGAAGAAAGAAGCTGTAAGGACAGTATAGATGTAAAAATTTTTTGGGGTTATAGGTTAGTAAAAGCTAACTTGATAATATATTCCCTGCGGAAGCAGGAAAGCAGAACTGCGACAGGCAGGATCTGTATGTAACTATTTTAGTTAAACAGGAGGTTTCTATGAAAAACAAAGAAATGAAAGTAAAGGCAATGTCCATGGCAGTGGCAATGTCTATGGTAGTAGGACTTTGCCCGTCAACCATCTTTGCGGCAACAGGAAGTCAGACTACAAAGGATGGAACTTATACAAAGACGGCCCACGTGGCAAGAACTGCAGAGGATGACGAAAATGAAGACGAATGGAATGAGTATGACGTTGAAGTCAGCCTGAAGGTGGAGGATGGCAAGTTTTCAGCCATCACTGTGACTCCAGGGGAAGGATATAACGCGGAGAGTGATTCCTATTTTGCAAAAGCTGTTTCAAAATCGAAAGGAATCCAGAAAATGCTTGTAGGAAAGGCTGCAACAGAAGATACAATTAATGGTTGGGATTCTGTTAGTGGTGCAACACGTACATCAAAGGCAGTGAAAGAAGCTGCACTTGCTGCAATCAAGTCAGCAAACGAAGCAGTAACAGTTGACACAACAAAACTGGAAGCTGCAATCACAGCCGCTGAAGCACTGAAAGAAGCTGATTACACAGCAGACAGTTGGAGTGCAATGCAGACGAAGCTGACAGCAGCCAAAGCTGCCCTGACAGCAAAAGAATCTCAGAGCGCGGTAGACACAGCGGCAGATGAGCTGAATGCAGCAGTGAAGGCATTGAAAAAGGCAGAAGTTGCGAAAGAAACGTATGTGTTGATGAATATTCCATATTCTGAATTCTATGCAGCAGATCAGGTAGCAGGAGCAGACAGTGTATCCTCCGCTACAAAAGCGAAAACAAGATCAAAACTTGTAGCTGGATCTTATCATGTAAACAGTGATGGAACAGATATTACAGGTATTACATATCCGGTTAAGATCAGTGATGCATCTGTGCTGAAAAACTATACACAGATTACAGATGACAGCAAGCTTTCTATCACAGTGAACATGAAAGGAAAGGAAACAACAACGGAATATAACGGAAAAGATGCGTTATTCCAGAGTGCAAGCTATTCTTACTATATTTTAAGTGAGACTCCTTCCTATTATAAAGAAGCAACAGTAAATGCAGATGGTTCATTCAGTTTTAGTGAAGTGAAAGGTGCAACTGCACAGAAGTTGAGTGATGCATCAATCGATTTTACAACAGACACGAAGTATGGAGATTATGAATTAGATGTAAATGGACTCCCAAAATCGGTTAATACAGTATACGGAGTTGTGATCAGTACAAAAGAAGGAGACAACTACGGACTTCGTCATCTTGAAAATATTTGGAAAAAGAAAGAACTGGCATGGAGTACCGGATTTGTGACAACATCTCATGGAAATACACTGAACTCAAAAGATTATGAAAAGATGATGGGCCAGACGATCAATAAAATCACATATTACACAGATAATGGAATCTATGAGATTGATGCAGATCAGTATGTGCCAATTAAATTCAATGGAACTGTCGCAGCAGAGAATGCAGATGTTAAAAGTGGAAAAGTAAATGTAACTGTAGAAGGCCTTCCTGGTGATTATCAGGCAGAATATACAGTTAAAGGTCTTGAGGATGTTCAAGTAAAAGAAGGAGTACTTACCTATAAGACAAAGGGCGCTGAGATAGGAAAATATACTCTGAAAGTATCTGATAAATCTGGAAAATATGCAGATCTTAAGACAGATTTTGAATTAACAACAGAAGCTGTACCGGTTGTATTTAATAGTGAAAGTGCAGCACTTGTAGCGGCAGAAGGATATGCAGCAGATGATGTAACTTCTTATGTAAAGAAGATCAAATCCGTAACAGTTGACGGAACAGAGTATGCAGCAACAGGAAAACGTGCAGTGAAGATCATTAAAGAAGATGGAACAATTGATACAACTGCAGCTCCGTTTAAGAATGCAGAAAATGGACAGGAATTTAAGATCACAGTGAAAGCAACAGGCTATGCAAAGGATTGTGAATTTACTTATACTGTAGCCCAGGAGAGTGAGTATACTTACGCATATGTAGGACTTAGCTGGGCAGAGTACTGGGCTGCTGAAAATGTGCAGGCAGCAGGAGATACATCTTCTTCAGATGCAAAGGATTCAAAAGGAGAGTCTGACAAGGGTGCATTCGATACTGTAACAAGAGCTACAGTAAATCATGGACTTCACAGAGGTTCTTTCCAGTGCAACGCAGTAATCAAGGCGGAAAATGGAAAAGAGTATGCAGTAGAGTACTGGACAGATGGAACTACTGCAGTTCTGACAGACGGAAGCAAGATTACATTTAACAGAGGAGAGATCACAGAGGAATCCGGTGCAACAACAAAGATGACAGAGTATGATGTACTCGGACTGAAATATGTGCCGGTGAAAGTAAAAACATCTGATCTGGATGCACTGAAAGCAAGCTATCGTGTGATCGAAAACGGAAGTGAACTTGCAGGAGGATATTCAGAAAAGAATCTGGTAAGCTATACAGGACTGGTTGCTAATGTAACAGAGAATACAAACGGTCTGAAAACAGCAACAAAGAATGAGAATGGATCTTTTAGTTTCTCTGCAAGAGTGAATAATGGATCAGAGTCCGGAATCAAAGATCAGGCACTCAAGACAGCACCAACAGCAGAGAAAGCAGGGCTGACAGTAAAAGAAGCAAGTGGATCTTATGGAGAATTCTTAAGAGTTGATCTGACAGGAAATTATGGTGATCTTGGATCAAATCTCCAGACTGTTACATGGACTTACTATGGAGATGACAGCACATATACAAATGCAAAAGCTACTTATGGAACAAAATTTGCAGCAGATAACTGGATGCACAAAGCAATGGGAATCCAGCTTGGACTGACAGATTCTCTTCGTTGCACACTTCCGGAAGGAACAGATGGAACAGGATACTGGACGATTACACTGACAGCACTTGGATATAATGACGTGACATACAAATTCCAGGCAACAGAGGAGAATATTGTAAAAGCATCTGAGAATGAAAAAATCACAACAACAGAACTTGAGGCAGCTATTGCAAAAGCAGAAGCCCTGAAAGAAGCTGAATACACAGCGGAAAGCTGGGCATCTATGCAGATGGAACTTCAGGAAGCAAAAGATGAATTGAAAAATCCAAAAACTCAGGCAACTGTAGACGAGGCAGTAAGCCACCTCAACGCAGCTATTGAAGCACTTGTTAAGATAGAAGAGCCGGCAGCAGTTGATACTTCTTCCCTTGAGAAAGTAATCAGTGATGCGGCAGCTCTGAAAGAAGCTGATTACACAGTTGACAGCTGGAAGGCATTGCAGAGTGCACTGACAGACGCTAAGAGCGCATTGAATGCAAAAGAAAGCCAGGAAAAAGTTGATAAAGCAACAGATAAGTTGAATTCAGCAATCAAAGCACTTGTAAAGAATGGAAAACAGGATGGAAGTGCAACTCCAACTGTTACAAAGAAGGCCGGAACAACTACGGATGGATCAGCCTCCAAAGGAACAAGTGGATCAAAAGCCGCAAAGACAGGTGATCCGGCAAATGTTCTTGGCTTATTAGGACTTGCATTCTCCTCACTCGGAGCAGGAGTTGGCGGATTTGCATGGAAGAGAAAAAGAAAATAAAGACAAGAAAATTGAGAAAATTTTTTGACAATTTCGCGGAAAAGATTAAAATAGTGCATTGACACTATCGCTTTAAAGTGATAAACTACTAGCAAATGGAATAACGCTTTAAACCGATGAAGCGGAGATCAAAGTAATTATGCGCGCACAGAGAGTCCGGGAAGCTGAGAGCCGGATCGAGATGCAGGTTGCCAAATGGACCGCTGAGGGCACAGTCAAAGGATTTGAGAATCCGAGTACTCTGTGACGTGTGGGCATACGTCAGTTGCCGGAGATATGTTAGTATCTTACAGAGCGCAGGGGAGTGTACCCGTGAATCAAGGTGGCACCGCGGAAAAGATTTAGATTTACCGTCCTTGACAGAATAGGAATATTCTGTCAGGGACTTTTTTTCTACCATAAACATATATTTCCTATCGAGATAAAAGAGAAATTCATTTTGCAGCATAACTACAAGGAGGAATATACATGGACAAGACATTAGAACAAATCAGATTCTATGCTGAACAAGGCAGATACAAGCGAGTTCCGATCAGCAAAGAGCTGTATGCAGATGCATTTACGCCGATCAGTGTGATGCGGACGCTGCGGGCGGCAAGCAGGCATTGCTATCTGCTGGAAAGTGCGGAGGACAGACAGCAGTGGGGAAGATATTCCTTCCTTGGATATGCACCAACGATGGAGATCACCTGTACCGATGGGCGTGTGATCATCAGTGAAGGGCATGAAGATGAGGATAAGACCAGACGGGAAGTTTTAACCGACCATCCGGGAAAGGTTCTAAGAGAAATTCTCGAAGCATATAAAAGTCCGGTTGTTCCGGGACTTCCTCCATTTACCGGAGGGCTTGTCGGATATTTTTCTTATGACTACATCAAATATGCAGAGCCGACATTGAAGCCGGTTCTGGAAGAGAAGAATGAGACTACAGGAAAGACAGCAGCAAAAACGGCAGTAAGAGATTTCCGGGATGCGGACTTGATGTTATTTGACCGTGTCATCGTATTTGACAATTACAGACAGAAGCTGATCCTGATTACAGGCGTGAAGCTGGAAGGTGATCTGGAAGAAAATTATACGAACGCGAAGCAGGAATTAGAAGAGATGGAACGATTGATCCGAAGCGGGGCGCAGGCAGATTTCCGACCACTTGTTTTAGAAGAAGAGTTCCATCCGGGAGTGGATAAAGAAGATTATTGCAAGATGGTTGAGAAAGCTAAGGAATACATTTATGAAGGTGATATTTTCCAGGTCGTGTTATCCAATCCGCTGACAGCGAAGGCGAAAGGAAGTCTTTTTGATACCTACCGGGTGCTTCGAACCTCGAATCCATCTCCGTATATGTTCTACTTTTCAAGTGATGATATTGAAGTGGCAGGGGCTTCACCAGAAACGCTGGCGAAGTTAGAAAACGGACAGGTGTGCACTTTTCCTCTTGCCGGTACAAGGAAGCGAGGAGTAACCGAAGAGGAAGATCAGGAATTGGAGAAAGAGCTACTTGCAGACGAGAAAGAGCTTGCAGAGCACAACATGCTTGTAGATCTTGGGCGAAATGATGTCGGCAAGATCAGCCAGCCGGGAACAGTTAAAGTTGATAAATATATGGAAATCCAGAGATATTCTCATGTGATGCATATTGGTTCCACAGTAACAGGCAAGATTCAGAAAGATAAAGATGCGCTGGACGTAGTAGATGCGATTCTCCCGGCAGGAACGCTTTCCGGAGCACCGAAAATCCGCGCATGTGAGATTATCGCAGAACTTGAACAGGAGAAAAGAGGCATCTACGGAGGGGCAGTCGGCTATCTCGATTTTGCAGGAAATGTAGATACATGCATTTCCATCCGTCTTGCTTATAAGAAAAATGGATACATTCGTGTACAGTCAGGAGCCGGAATCGTAGCAGACAGTATCCCGGAAAATGAATTCCAGGAGTGTTTAAATAAGGCAGGGGCAGTACTTCAGGCTGTGGAAACTGCGAAAGGAGGATTGGAATGATACTATTACTAGATAATTATGACAGCTTTACATATAACCTGTATCAGTTTATCGCAGGAGTAGAATCAAAAAGAGGTGACATACAAAAAGATCAGATTGATTCAGAAGTGAAAGTAATACGAAATGATCAAATCACACCGGAAGAGATTCTGGAACTTGCGCCCGAGGCGCTGGTAATCTCACCGGGGCCGGGAAAACCTTCTGATGCCGGAATCTGTATCGAAGCAATACAGAAGCTGAAAGGAAAAATTCCAATGCTCGGCGTTTGTCTCGGACATCAGGCGATGGCGGAAGCATTTGGAGCAACCGTAGGACACGCCGGACAGCTGATGCACGGGAAGACTTCAAAGCTGAAAGATGTAAAGGCAGACAGTGTTCTGTTTCAGAATCTGACATTTCCAATCCAGGTGGCAAGATATCATTCGCTTGCAGTAAAGGAAGAGACACTTCCGGAAGAACTGGTTGTGACAGCGCGAAGCGAAGATAACGAGATTATGGCGATGGAACACAGAGAATATCCGATCTTTGGGTTACAGTTTCATCCGGAATCTGTGATGACACCGCAGGGACTTCAGATGATAGAGAACTTTATTAACCATGCAAAAGCGTTGAAGGAGAATTAAGAAATGATAAAAGAAGCAATTATAAAATTATCAAAGAAAGAAAATCTCACCTATACAGAAGCAGAAGAAGTAATGAATGAGATTATGGAAGGAGAGGCATCGGATGTTCAGAAGTCAGCATATCTGACAGCACTTTCCATGAAAGGTGAGACAATCGATGAGATCACAGCATCAGCAGCGGGAATGCGTGCACACTGCATCAAGCTTTTGCATGACATGGATGTGCTGGAAATCGTAGGAACAGGGGGAGACGGAGCAAATTCATTTAACATTTCAACAACATCCTCCCTTGTGATTGCGGCAGCAGGAATCCCGGTCGCAAAGCATGGTAACCGTGCAGCATCTTCTAAGTCCGGTGCGGCAGATGTACTTGAAGCACTTGGAGTGAAGATCGATGTCGCACCGGAGCGCAGCACACAGCTTCTCAAAGACATTCAAATCTGTTTCTTATTTGCACAGAATTATCATATTGCAATGAAATATGTCGGGCCGATCCGTAAAGAACTTGGTATCCGTACCGTATTCAATATTCTTGGGCCATTGTCTAATCCGGCAGGAGCGAACATGGAACTGATGGGAGTTTATGATGAAAGTCTGGTAGAGCCACTTGCAAGAGTTATGGCGAATCTAGGAGTTGTCCGCGGAATGATCGTTTACGGACAGGATAAGTTAGATGAGATTTCCATGTGTGCACCGACTACAGTCTGTGAGATTAAAGACGGAACATTTACAAGCTATGAGATCACACCGGAGCAGTTTGGTTATGAGAGATGCGAAAAAGGTGCACTGACAGGAGGAACACCTCAGGAAAACGCACAGATCACATTGGATATCATTTCAGGAAAAGAGCAGGGAGCAAAGAGAAATGCAGTTTGCCTGAATGCAGGAGCAGCAATCTATCTTGCAGGAAAAACAGATTCAATCGAAACAGGTGTAAGAAAAGCGGAACAGATCATTGACGAGGGACTTGCACTGAAGAAGCTGGAGCAGTTTAAAGAAGAAAGTAATAAATAAAAAGTCTGATCCCCGGCTATGCAGGGGAGAATGGAAGAAGCAACTTGAAAGAAAAAGAGGAACAAATAGTATGAATATACTCGAGAAAATTACCGAGCGCACGAAAGAGCGGATCGAAGAAGAAAAGAAAATAGTTCCATTAGAAGAGGTTCGAAGACAGGCGGAAGAAAAAGGAATTAAAGATCAAATCCCAGTATTCGAAAAGGCACTTCGGGCAGAAGGATTGTCTTTTATCTGCGAAGCGAAAAAAGCGTCTCCATCCAAAGGATTGATCGCACCGGATTTTCCATATGTGGAGATCGCCAGGGACTATGAAGCAGGCGGCGCAGCAGCAATCTCCTGTCTGACAGAACCGTTTTGGTTCCGGGGCAGTGATGCGTATCTGAAAGAAATTGTGCAAAATGTATCCATTCCGGTACTCAGAAAAGATTTCACCTGTGATGAATACATGATTTATCAGGCAAAAGCAATGGGAGCCTCGGCAGTACTTCTGATCTGTTCGGTATTAGAAGATGGCAGACTAAAAGCATATCATCAGCTGGCAGACGAACTCGGACTATCTGCTTTGGTAGAAACACATAACGAAGAAGAAATCTTAAGAGCACAGAAGATCGGTGCAAAGATTATCGGTGTAAATAACCGGAATCTGAAAGATTTTACAGTGGATATCAAGAATAGCATTCGGCTAAGAGAAATGGTCAGTTCGGAAACAGTTTTCGTATCTGAGAGTGGCATCCGCGGAGTGGAAGATATGAAAGCACTTTATGAAAATGGAACCGATGCGGTACTGATCGGAGAACTTCTGATGAGAAAATCTGATCGGAAAGCAGCACTGATGGAGTTGAAGCAGCAGACAGGAAGGCAGCTAGATATGAATTAGCGGAAGATATAGTATGAGACAAGAAAAAATGAACATGCCCAAGATTAAGATCTGCGGATTAAGCCGCCCGGAAGATATTACCTATATAAATGAGGCAAAACCGGATTATTGCGGATTTATCATCGATGTGCCAAAGAGCCGGAGAAATGTATCCATTTCGAAAGTTCGTGAACTGGTTCAAAATCTTGAATCGCAGATTTGCCCGGTCGGAGTATTTGTCAATAAAGACTGCGGCGAGGTCGCACAATTATTAAATGAAGGAACCATTCAGATCGCTCAGCTTCACGGGCAGGAAGATGAGGCATATATAAAGAAGTTGAAAAGTCTGACAGACCATCCGGTGATGAAAGCGTTTTCGATTCAGGAGAAAAAAGATCTTGATGCGGCGGCAGCGAGCAGTGCAGATCTGATTCTTCTCGATCACGGAAAAGGTGGAACCGGCAAGACATTTGATTGGAGTCTTTTGGAAGGCTGGACAAAGCGGCCGTATTTCCTCGCAGGAGGACTGAATCCGGAGAACATACCGGAGGCAATACAGCGAATACACCCTTGGGGAATTGACCTGAGCAGTGCAGTGGAGACAGATGGAAAGAAAGATCGTGAGAAAATTCTTCAAGCTGTGAAAACTGTGAGAAATTTTGAAAGCAGTAAACATTTTTAGGAAATAAAAGAGTATATAGGTGAATGAATAAATTTACCAAAACAATAGAAACAAGAAAGAAGGAGAGACAACCATGACAAAAGGAAGATACGGAATCCATGGTGGACAGTACATTCCGGAGACACTGATGAATGCAGTGATCGAATTGGAAAAGGCGTACAACTACTATAAAAATGACAAAGAATTTAATGACGAACTGAATACATTATTAAATGAATATGCAGGCAGACCGTCTCTTTTATACTATGCAGCACGTATGACAGAAGATCTTGGCGGGGCGAAAATTTATCTGAAACGAGAAGATCTCAATCACACAGGTGCCCATAAGATCAACAACGTGTTAGGTCAGGTTCTTCTTGCGAAGAAGATGGGAAAGACAAGAGTGATCGCTGAGACCGGTGCAGGACAGCATGGGGTTGCAACAGCGACAGCAGCGGCTCTGATGGGAATGGAATGTGAAGTTTTCATGGGAAAAGAAGATACAGAGCGTCAGGCACTGAATGTATACAGAATGCGTCTTCTCGGAGCACAGGTACACGCGGTTACAAGTGGAACTGGTACTTTAAAAGATGCTGTTTCGGAGACGATGCGTGAGTGGACAAGAAGAATTGATGACACACATTATGTACTCGGATCCTGTATGGGACCGCATCCATTTCCGCAGATCGTGCGTGATTTTCAGGCAGTTATATCTAAAGAGATCAAGGAGCAGATCCTTGAAAAAGAAGGAAAACTCCCGGATGCAGTGCTTGCCTGTGTCGGCGGTGGATCCAATGCGATCGGTGCATTTTATAATTTCATTGAAGATGAAGGCGTGCGCCTGATCGGATGCGAGGCGGCAGGACGCGGCGTGAATACAGCAGAGACAGCTGCAACGATCGCGACCGGTAAGCTTGGAATCTTCCACGGAATGAAATCTTATTTCTGTCAGGATGAGTACGGACAGATCGCACCGGTTTACTCAATCTCAGCCGGACTGGATTATCCGGGAATTGGACCGGAGCATGCAGACCTTTATGATAAGGGAAGAGCAGAATATGTAGCAATCACTGATGATGAGGCAGTCGATGCATTTGAGTACCTTTCTAAATTAGAAGGAATCATTCCGGCGATCGAGAGTGCACATGCAGTTGCATATGCAAGAAAGCTTGCGCCGACAATGGGAAAAGACCAGATTATCGTAATTAATATTTCGGGACGCGGCGATAAGGACTGTGCAGCAATCGCACGTTACAGAGGGGAGAATCTTCATGAGTAGAATACAGGAAGCATTTAAAGGAAAGAAAGTATTTATACCATTTGTCACATGTGGTGATCCGGATCTTGAGACAACAAAACAGATCGTCTATGAGATGGAGAAAGCAGGGGCGGCGTTGATCGAGCTTGGAATCCCATTTTCTGATCCGACAGCAGAAGGACCGGTTATACAGGGAGCAAATCTGCGTGCGCTGACAGGAGGCGTGACGACAGATAAGATCTTCGATATGGTAAAAGAAATCCGTCAGAATACACAGATTCCACTTGTTTTTATGACATATGCAAATGTTGTGTTCTCTTACGAAACAGAAAGATTTCTTGAGAAAGCGAAAAATGTCGAAATGGATGGTCTGATTCTTCCGGATGTTCCATTTGAAGAGAAAGAAGAATTTGACATCGTGTGCAAAAAGTACGGGATTGATCTGATCTCATTGATTGCACCGACTTCTCATGACCGAATCCGGATGATTGCAAAAGAAGCATCGGGATTCGTATATTGTGTTTCCTCACTTGGTGTAACAGGAACAAGATCTGCGATCACGACGGATATCGGAGCAATGGTGAAGCTTGTAAAAGAGGAAAATGATATTCCATGTGCGGTCGGATTCGGAATCTCCACTCCGGAGCAGGCAGCGAAGATGTGTCAGAGCGCAGACGGTGCGATCGTTGGAAGTGCAATCGTTAAGTTGTGTGAGAAATACGGAAAAGACTGTGTGCCGTATGTTGCAGAATATGTAAAGAGTATGGTTGAAGCTTGTAAATAAGTGAAAAGGATCTGGGATTCGAAATCCGAGTCTTCTTTTGATAATAATAGGAAAATACCTCTTTTGATAAGGAGCCAGATGTGGTATCATAGATATTAGATTTGTTGCTTGATTTATGATACGAATCCGAAAGGAGACTACGAATGAAGAATCGAAAACAGCCTTTATTCAAAAGCTTTGGCTATGCCTTTGAAGGAATCTGGACAGGGATTTCAAAAGAGAGGAATATGAAGATTCATTGCCTTGCAGTGATTCTTGTAACAGCAGTTGGAACCTTTGTAGGATTAACACCGATGGAATGGTGTATTTGTCTTCTCCTTTTTGGAATGGTGATCTCACTGGAACTTGTGAATACGGCAGTGGAAGCTGTTGTCGATCTTGTGACAGAAGAGAGAAAGCCACTTGCTAAGATCGCGAAGGATACAGCAGCAGGTGCAGTGCTTTTTACAGCAATCATGGCTGTGATCATAGGGTGTATTATATTTATACCTCATTTCATTACGCTACTGTAATATAAAGAAAAGCAACCAGAAAGGAAAACAAAGAGATGGATGAGAATAAAGTAATTGTCAGTACAGAGATGAAGCAGACATTGGTGAATCTGCGAAATCTCGAAGAGATTTATGTGATCATGTCAGGTGTGACGAAGATGCCGTTTGTCCTCTGTGATGAAGAGACATTTGATGATGAGGTTCTGGTTTATTATCAGGAAGAGTCTGCAAAGGAAAAGGCAAAGACGCTTGCAGAAGATCGTTATCATGTAGGAATTGCCAAAATTGAAAAGAATGCCAGACTTGGATTTTTTACAAACCTGTATACAATGGGCGTAAATGCACTGGCAGTGAATGTTGGTACAGAGGAGGAAATCAGGGTTCAGCTGGAACAGCTTGTAGTTCGTAAGAATAAGGAAGAACTTCCTGATGGAAAGAAACTGATCGAGAATCCGGAGCTTCATCTGACAGCGATGTACCTGATGCAGGAGATGCACCGCAATATCGGACCGGAGATGCCGGAGAATGTGAAGGAACTTCAGGAAGAGATGATGGCGCATTATAAGAAAGGAACCTTTATCGTAGGAGTTCAGGAAGATAATCAGGTTCCACTTCTGAGACAGCCGGACGGAAGTCTGTATCAGCCGATCTTTACAGATATGATAGAATTTACCAGATTTGCACAGGGCAAGAAGATGAAGACAGCAGCAATTCCGGCAGATAAGATTCCGGAGATACTGATCCCGGATGCAAAGGGAGTTGCAATCAATCCATTTGGTGTGAATGTACGTCTGGATATTACAAAAGCAAATAAGCAAAAGCCAGAAGCGTAAAATGAAGAGAAGTTAATTTAAATCAAAAGAAAAATTTTAATTTACTAAAATAATCACTAAGTAACATATTCAACAAAAAAACAGGATAAATATTGTTGAATATTACAGATTGACTGTTGGAAGTGAGTTTGGTTATACTATACGTGGTTAAAAGAGAAAAGCGCACGATAGAGTGTTACTGGTAAAGCAGGCATAAACTATCCTTAATAAGTTCACCAGATAAGGGGACTTGGTCATTGAGGATTAGTTTATGCCTTTTTTGCGCATTATAGTATAGGATAAGTAAGTTGCAGAACTGTGCCAGCACAAGAAACTATGGGATGCGTCAACTCTATAAGAAATGATACGAGGAGGATTACAGATGAAAGACAAGATTTTTGGAGTATTGCAGAGAATCGGAAGAAGTTTTATGCTTCCAATCGCAATTCTTCCGGTAGCAGGACTTCTGCTTGGAGTAGGAAGTTCATTTACAAATGCAACGATGATTGAGACATATCATCTTCAGGCAATTTTAGGCGAGGGGACAATTCTGAATTCCCTGCTCACAATTATGAGCAAAGCGGGAAGTATTATTTTTGATAACCTGCCGATCATTTTTGCTGTCGGTGTAGCAATCGGTATGGCGAAGAAAGAGAAGGAAGTTGCGGCACTTGCGGCAATGATCTCTTTCTTTGTAATGAATGCAACAATGAATGCCATGCTTCTGATCCGTGGAGATCTTCTTGCAGACGGAACGCTTGGAGCCGGAGTTCTGGAAGGAACTGTGACAAGTGTCTGCGGAATCCAGACATTACAGATGGGTGTATTTGGCGGTATTATCGTTGGACTTGGAGTAGCAGCACTTCATAATAAGTTTTACAAAATCCAGCTTCCGAATGCACTGTCATTCTTCAGTGGATCAAGATTTGTTCCGATTATTTCAACATTGACTTATGTAGCTGTCGGAATCGTACTCTATTTTGTATGGCCAACCGTTCAGAATGGAATCTATGCACTCGGCGGACTTGTAACAGGAACAGGCTATATTGGAACATTGATCTTTGGTATTATTAAGAGAGCGTTGATTCCATTTGGACTTCACCATGTATTCTATCTTCCGTTCTGGCAGACAGCGGTTGGAGGAACAATGGAAGTTGCAGGACAGCTTGTACAGGGCGGTCAGAACATCTTCTTTGCGCAGCTTGCAGATCCGTCCACAGTACATTTCAGTGCGGATGCGACAAGATATTTTTCCGGTGAATTTATTTTCATGATCTTTGGTCTTCCGGGTGCGGCACTTGCAATGTATCAGTGTGCAAAACCGGAGAAGAAGAAACAGGCAGGCGGACTTCTGCTTTCTGCAGCACTTGCATGTATGATGACTGGAATCACAGAGCCACTGGAATTCTCATTCCTGTTTGTGGCACCGATCCTTTTTGCGGTACAGGTGATCCTTGCCGGATCTGCTTATATGATCGCGCATATGTTAAATATTGCAGTAGGACTTACATTTTCCGGTGGATTTATTGATCTGTTCCTTTTCGGTATCCTTCAGGGAAATGCTAAGACAAGCTGGATCAGAATCATCCCGGTTGGAATTATTTATTTCTTCTTATATTATATCATCTTCCGTACTTTGATTCTGAAGCTGAATCTGAAGACACCGGGAAGAGAAGATGATGATGCGGAAACGAAGCTGTATACAAAAGCTGATTATAAAGCAAAAGTAGATGGAAATGATGCAGATTCTGAAAATGAAATGACACCGGAAGATCAGAAGAGCGCACTGATCACAAGAGGACTTGGTGGAAAGAAAAACATTTCTGATGTGGACTGTTGTGCGACAAGACTTCGTTGTACGGTAGTAAAGCCGGAACTGGTAAATGAAGATGTCTTAAGAATGACATCCCCATCCGGAATCGTAAGAAAAGGACAGGGAATCCAGGTAATCTACGGACCGGCTGTTTCTGTGATTAAATCCAATCTGGAAGATTATCTGGAGAAAGCTCCGGATGTGGAATATCTTCCGGAAGAAAACGAAAACAGCGCAGAAGAAACGAATAAATGTGCAGAAACAAAAGATGAAGCGAAGAAAGATGAGAACAAAACTGTTGCAGCCGGAACTGTAAAGAAAGAGCTTTGCTCTCCATTCACAGGAGTAGTAGCACCGATCGAAGAAGCGTGTGACGAAGCATTTGCAGGGAAAATGATGGGAGACGGTTATCTGGTTCGCCCGGAAGAGGGAATGGCTTATGCGCCTGAAGATGCAACGGTATCTTTTATCTTCCCATCAAAACATGCAGTTGGTCTGACTAGTGATGACGGAACCGAATATCTGCTTCACATTGGCGTGGATACTGTAAATCTGGATGGAAAAGGATTCGAAACTTTTGTAAATGACGGAGATCGAGTAAAAAAGGGTGACAAACTGATAGGTTTTGATATAAAATATATCCAAGAGCATGCAAAATCCGATGAATGTATGGTTGTATTTACAAGTCTTCAGGAAGGTGAAGAGATCAGAATGTCTAAGAGCGGAAAAGTAGAGAAGCTTGAGAAGACAGCAGAAATCGTAAGCTTGAATTAAGAGAAAGAAAGAGAGGCTCCGGGGGGATGTATCGAGTCATTAAAGTTCTGAATAATAATGGGATTCTTGTATATCATGTTGAGACAGGGAAGGAGATGATCCTTCTCGGAAACGGTGTGGGATTTGGAAAGAAACCTACAGAACATATCGAGAAACTTCCCGGAGCCAAAGTATATTCCCTTGTCACAAGAAGAAAGCAAGAGTCTGTTCTGAAAACGGTCAATGGAATCCGCCCGGAGTTTATTGAGGCAACAGGAAAGATCATTGAAGAAGCAGAGAACGTGTTTCAGAAGATCAATCATGAGATGTTGCTTCCGTTGGCAGATCATATTGCGCTTGCAGCGAAGAGAGCGAAGGAGAACCGCCAGATTCCGAATCCATTTACACCGGATATCCGTGTGTTGTTTGGAGAGGAGTATCAAGTGGCCCTGAAAGGGCGGGAAATTATACAGCAGCTGACAGGATATGAAATCTCAGAGGATGAAGTCGGATTCATTACGCTACATATCCATGCAGGTCTTTCAGATGAGGCAGTATCCCAGACTCTGGATGCGACCAGGATTGTAAATGAAGGGATTGCCATGATTGAACAGGAATTCGATCAGAAGCTGGAGAGCGGTTCACTTGGATGTACACGTCTGATGAGTCATATGTATTATATGATTCTGAGAACCCGTAAGGGTGAAGGGACGAATGCAGACTTTAATGATTTCATTTTTCAGAATTACCCAAGGACCGGAGAGGCGGCGAAGAGAGTGTGTGACTATATGTCCAGACAGCTGAAACAACCGGTCGCAAAAGAAGAAATCGGATTTCTTGCAATCCATATCCAGCGGGTTATCTCGCCGGATACGGTATGACCGTGTGCTCTTGAAATACTGTATACTATGATATATAGTAGTGGATAAGAGCGAAAGGGGAATCCGCAGAATGTATAAGATTCTAATCATAGAAGATGACCTTGTGATGGCAGGGGCAATTAAAAAAGAGATGGAAGCGTGGGGAAATGAAGCACGTTATGTGGAAGATTTTGCAAAGGTTCTTGAGACATTTGCAGAGTATGGTCCACATCTGGTGCTTTTGGATATCACGCTTCCTTTTTATAATGGATACCACTGGTGCAGCGAGATCCGTAAGATATCGAGCGTGCCGGTGATCTTTATCTCTTCAGCAGCGGATAATATGAATATTATCATGGCGATGAATATGGGCGGAGATGACTTTGTGGCAAAACCGTTTGACTTAAGTGTACTGACAGCGAAGATTCAGGCTCTGCTGAGGAGAACATATGATCTATCAGGAAAAGTACCGATGCTGGAACATAGAGGAGCAATCCTGAACCTCTATGATACAACAATGACTTATAATGGAGAAAAAATAGAGTTGACAAAGAATGAATTTCGTATCTTGCAGACATTGATGGAGAATAAAGGACGCGTGGTCAGCAGAGACACGCTAATGACAAAGCTGTGGGAGACAGACAATTATATCGAAGAGAATACATTGACAGTCAATGTCGGAAGACTTCGGAAAAAGCTGGAAAAAGCGGGAATGGAAGGCTTTATCAAGACGAAAGTCGGCGGTGGATATATCATCGAGAAGGAGTAAAAATGTTTTTACAATATTTGAAAAGAATCCGATTTGTGCTTCTGTGGAGTTTGCTGTGTGCGGGAATCTTTTTTCTGATTTTTGTGTTGGAAGAGATTAATCTGAAGGCAGCGGTTTATCCGACAGTGTTGTGTCTGGCATTTGGATTACTTTTTCTTCTCTGTGGATATTTGCGGTATAAGAAAACCGGGCAGAAGCTGGAACATTTGCTGCAAGGAGAAGGACCTTATGAGGATTCACTTCCGGTGGCACAAGATGGAATTGAGTTAGGATATCAGGAGCTGATCAGAAAAGAAGAACAACAGCAAAGAAAAGAACAAGCCAGATGGGAGAAGTCCGGTCAGGACATGGAGGACTATTATGCAACCTGGGTGCATCAGATCAAGGCACCGATTGCTGTGATGAATGTATTACTCCAGCAGGAAGATACCGAGACGAATCAGAATCTGAAAGCTGAACTGTTCCGGGTGGAGCAGTATGTGGAGATGGCACTTGGGTATGTGCGTCTTGACAGTGGCACGAAGGATCTGGTAATCGCATGGTATCCTTTGGATGAAATTGTAAGAAAATCGATCCGTAAATATGCAGGACAGTTTATTCGAAGGAGAATCCGTCTGATCTATGAAGGGACAGATCAGATTGTTTTGACGGATGAGAAATGGCTTTCATTTATCATTGAACAACTGTTGTCCAATGCGGTGAAATATACACTGAAAGGAACTGTGACGATTATTGTCAGTGAAGAAAAGAAATTGACAGTTACAGATACCGGAATGGGAATTGCACCGGAAGATCTGCCGAGAATCTTTGAAAAAGGATATACGGGATATAATGGAAGAATGGAACGGAAATCAACGGGAATTGGTCTGTATCTGAGTCAGATGGCGGCAAAGAAACTTGGGCATCAGATCACGGTTGTGTCGAAGCTGGGGGAAGGCAGCAGTTTTACAATAGATCTGGCAGAGTATCCGTTGAGAACAGAGTAAATCACTAAATCACACAGAGAGAAACAAGTGACAAATTTGTCACATCAGACAGCTGGAATGTCACAGAAATCAATGTCGGCATTCTGGCTGTATTGTTATACTGAGGATGTTGAAAGAAGAGGAGGTCGTAAGAAATGACAGTTTTGGAAGTAGAAAATTTGAAAAAAATATACCGTCCGCGTTTTGGCGGTAATCAGGTACAGGCACTCTCTAAGGTAACATTCTCAGTAGAAGAGGGCGAATATGTAGCAATCATGGGAGAGAGTGGTTCGGGGAAGACGACATTACTGAACATGCTGGCAGCATTGGATAAACCAACCGAAGGGGAAGTTTATCTGGATGGAAAACCGTTATCTGCAATCCGTGAGAAGGATCTGTCCAAGTTCAGGAGAGATCATCTTGGGTTTGTATTTCAGGATTTCAATCTTTTGGATACATTTAATCTAAAGGACAATATCTTACTGCCATTGGTACTGCAGGGAGTTGATTACAGGAAAATGAATGTCAGGATGATGCCAATCGTGAAAGAACTTGGAATTGCAGGACTTCTGGAGAAGTATCCCTATGAGGTGTCAGGAGGACAGAAGCAGCGTGCAGCAGTGGCGAGAGCGCTGATCACAGATCCGAGACTGATCCTGGCGGATGAGCCGACCGGGGCACTCGATTCGAAATCAACGGATGAATTGCTCGGGGTATTTGAGCGGATCAATCAATCGGGACAGACGATCCTTATGGTAACACATTCTGTCAAAGCAGCGAGCAAGGCCGGGAGAGTGTTATTTATTAAAGACGGAGAAGTTTTCCACCAGGTATATAAAGGCGAACAGACAGATGAACAGTTCTATCAGAATATCTCAGCGACACTGACAATGCTTGCGACAGGTGGTGAGAGACAATGAAAAGTGGACTTTATCTGAAACTTTCCGTTAATGGAATTAAGAAAAATAAGAAGCTGTATCTTCCTTATCTGATCACTTGTATCTGTATGGTTATGATGTTCTATCTGATCGATTATCTTGCAGTGAGTCCGCAGTTTGCCAAGATCAAAGGTGGGGATACTATGCAGATGATCCTTGGATTTGGTTCTGGTGTGATCTCAATCTTTTCTCTGATCCTTCTGTATTACACAAATTCATTTCTGATCCGCAGACGACAGAGAGAGTTTGGGTTGTATCACATCCTTGGAATGGGAAAAATTGACCTTGTAAAAATCATGGTTCTTGAGAATCTGATCATCAGTGTTCTGACGATTGCAGGAGGAATCGTGGGAGGAATCCTGTTCTCTAAATTAGGGGAACTTCTGGCAGCGAAGATACTTGGAAGTAATGCCGGACTTTCTATGAAAATCAGTGTTCCGGCACTTGTGGCTACGGCACTGTTATTCCTGGTCATTTTTGCATTAATCATGCTTCGGATGATCGTGTCCGTCTATCGGTTAAAACCTGTAGAACTTTTAAAAAGTGAAAAGACAGGAGAGAAACCTCCGAAGGCAAACTGGATCTTTGCAGTACTCGGGTTGCTTCTGCTTGGTGTGGCTTATTATTTATCCCTGACAATCAAAGATCCGCTTGTAGCGATGATCTGGTTTATGGTTGCCGTCGTGCTGGTAATCCTTGCAACGTATCTGTTATTTATTGCCGGCTCGGTCACATTTTGTAAAATAATGCAGAAAAAGAAAGGATATTATTATAAAACAAATCATTTTATTTCACTTTCATCCATGATTTACCGTATGAAACGAAATGGGGCAGGATTAGCGTCTATTTGTATTCTGTCCACAATGGTTCTGGTTATGGTATCTTCTACAACCAGCCTGTATCTGAGTATGGAACATGGCTTGAATCTTCGATATCCGAAATCTGTCCAGATTGAGATGTACACGAAACCGGAGCAGACGGAAGAAATGAAAGAGAATCAGAATGGACAGATTATAGAGCTTGTACAGAAGGTTTTGAAAGAACATAACCAGACCGCGGAGAATCCGGAGAATTACCGGATGCTTACAGTCAGTGGAATTGTTTCAAAAAATGAAATCTATTTTAATCCGGAGAATGCTCCGGGAGTCAATGAAGTGAATACATTTGATCATTTAAAAATGTTCTATGCTCTGCCGTTGGAAGCGTATAATCGGATCATGGGGACGAATCTGGAGCTTGCTCCCGGGGAAGCGTATCTGTACGCGAAAGATTCCGATTTCCCCTATGATCAGATCACGGTGGAGAATTCCGGGACATGGAGGATTAAAGGACATTTGGATAAAATGATTTCAAATGGAAATAATATGGCAAATATGAACAGCAGCTTCTATCTGGTGGTTTCCGGACTGGAAGATATAAAAGCTTTGGAAGAAGGAAATGTTTCCGTTTACGGTGTCAATGGTTCTTATGAGAAATGGTACTACAATTTTGATCTGTCCTGTGGAGATGAAGAGCAGATCCAGATTCAAAACGAGATTGACAAGAAAATCAATGCATTGGCTGAACAGGAATCAGAGGAATCAGATACCCTATTTTTTGGAGCTTCTACAGACAGCAGAGCCGCATCAAGAGCTGATTACCAGGCTTTGTACGGCGGTCTGTTCTTCCTTGGAATCCTTCTTGGAGTCGTATTCATTCTTGGAATGGTGCTGATCATTTATTATAAACAGATTACAGAAGGCTATGAGGATCAGGACAGATTCCAGATTCTGATGAAAGTGGGGATGACACAGAAAGAAGTGCGTCAGACGATCAATTCTCAGGTAATGACAGTATTCTTCCTGCCTCTTGTGGCTGCCGGAATTCATACGGCATTTGCATTTCCAATGATAGAAAAAATGGTGCATCTGCTTGCTTTTTCTGACAGAAAATTCCTGATTCTGGTGACAGTGTGCTCCTATTTAGTATTTGCATTATTCTATATCATTGTCTATATGGTGACTTCGAAACAGTATTACAAAATTGTTAGCGGAAAACAGGAAGAAAGTCTTTTTTCTTAATTCAAAGAGTGATAGAATAGAATTATCAGAAAAAGGAGGACTTGCTTATGATGGATCACACAATTATTACAATTGGAAGACAGTTCGGAAGTGGCGGTCATGAAGTAGGAAACAGACTGGCAGAGAGACTGAACATTCCTCTTTACGATCACAATCTGATTCGAATGGCAGCAAGAGATCTTGGAATTTCGAACGAAGATGCTGGAAGAGTAGATGAGACGAGACTTGGAAATGTGTTATCAAGCTATTATATTGGAATGGGTGATTATACTACATTTATGCTCAGTCCGGAAGTGGAGAAACCATTAAGTGATCAACTTTTTGACGCACAGTCGGCAATCATCCGCAAGCTTGCGGAACGCGGACCTGGAATCTTCGTGGGACGCTGCGCAGATTATGTTCTTGGGGATTATTCAAATGTTGTGAATACATTTATCTATGCTTATAAGGATGATAGAATCAATCGAATCATGGATATCTATAAGCTTTCCGAGAAAGAGGCTGTAGATAAGATTAAGAAGATTGACAGAGAGAGACGCCTGTATTATGAAGGTAGAACAGACCGTAAGTGGGGAAGCATTGATGCGAATGCAATCCTGCTGAATACAAGTCTTCTTGGAATCGATGGTGCGGTAGATGCACTTGAGGCGATTTATCATAAGTGGGAAAACAGATGACAAAATAAGCAGAAAAAATGAAATAATTAACAAAAAGTAAGAGGGTGTCGTTTAGTGCGACACCCTCTTTGCTACGTCTTTATTCTGGAATCTGTATTTATTTCATCATGCCGGCAAGAATCTGATTGACTTCTTTACCGTCAGCTTTGCCTTTTACCTTCGGCATGAGTTCTTTCATGATCTTACCTTTATCCTTTGCTGTAGGAGCATCGATACCAAGATCTGCAAGAACGGATGTGATCACTGCTTTGATTTCATCTTCGCTCATCATCTTTGGTGCATATTCTTCAAGAACAGCAAGACGCTTCTGAGCCTCTTCAATCAGATCTGTACGATCTTCAGGTGTCATATCAATTGTTTCTTTTAACTGTTTGATTTCTTTTAAGATTACCTGTCCTTCTTCCTCTTCTGTCAGGTCGGCACGTTTGTCGATAGCTTTATTCTTCAGAGAGGAGAGCAGAAAGGAAAGTGCGGCTTTTCGTTCTTTGTCTCCTGCCTTCATTGCAGCGACCATAGCGCTTCTGATTTCATCAATTTTGCTCATTTTAGAGTCCTCCTTATAATTTAATATGCTTGAAATAGTTACAATTATTGAAAAGAGCGGATTGCTCTTGATTCATAAGATAAATTTTAGCAGATGGTGGTTTATATTGCAAGAGTGCACTCTGTTTTGTGAAAATGTATGAAAGAAACGCATGAAAAGTATAAAAAATCAGAAAATTTACGAAAAGTAAAAATATAGGTTGACAACATTGGGCTCGAGGAGTAAACTACGTGACATAAAAGCAAAGGCGCTTTGAGAAACAGATCTCAGAGTGCCTTTTTCTTTTAATAAAATATGGTACCTATAGATTTGCCGCAAATAGCGGCAGGTCTCAATGACACAAAGGCGTGTCTTACAGAAAGAACCGATTCAGGGGGATGGTTCAACGAAACTGTAAGATACGTCTTTTTAGTTTCTAGGTATGAGGAGGAAGTAGTATGACACAAGAAATTATTACTCAGATTACAGACACAGTCGGAACAGAAGTGTTCGGCATCTGGTTCCTGATCGGAGCTGCATTTGTATTCTTTATGCAGGCAGGATTCGCTATGGTAGAGACAGGATTCACCAGAGCAAAGAATGCCGGTAACATTATCATGAAGAATCTGATGGATTTTTGTATCGGAACAATCGTGTTTATTTTTCTTGGTTTTGGATTATTGCTTGGAGAAGATGCACTTGGCGGACTGGTAGGAATTCCGACACTTGGAATATTCACAGATTATGCAAACTTTGACTGGTCTAATTTCGTATTCAACCTGGTATTCTGTGCGACAGCAGCAACAATCGTATCAGGAGCCATGGCAGAAAGAACAAAGTTTCTTTCCTATTGTATTTATTCCGCAATGATCTCCGCAGTTGTGTATCCGATCGAAGCACACTGGATCTGGGGAGGCGGATGGCTTTCACAGCTTGGCTTCCATGATTTTGCAGGATCTTGTGCAATCCACATGGTAGGTGGAGCAACAGCATTCATCGGAGCTGCAATGGAAGGAGCCAGAATTGGTAAATTCTCAAGAGATAAGAATGGAAAAGTAACAAAAGTCCACGCATTTCCTGGACATAACCTTGTAATAGGTGCTCTTGGATGTTTCATCCTCTGGTTTGGATGGTATGGATTCAACGGTGCGGCAGCAACAACAGGCCCACAGCTTGCATCTATCTTTATGACAACAACAATCGCACCGGCAACAGCAACCGTTGTATGTATGATCTTCACATGGCTTCGTTATGGAAAACCAGATGTGTCTATGTGTCTGAATGCATCCCTCGCAGGTCTGGTAGCAATCACAGCACCTTGTGATGTGACAGATGGATTAGGAGCACTGATCATTGGAGCAGTTGCAGGAGTTCTCGTAGTATTTGGCGTTTGGTTCTGTGATAATGTAGTGCATGTAGATGACCCGGTTGGTGCCGTAGCAGTTCATTGTTGTAATGGTATCTGGGGAACAATCGCAGTTGGTCTTTTTGCAACAACAAATGCGCCGGAAAGCACACTGAAAGGTCTGTTCTACGGCGGTGGATTCGGACTTCTCGGAACACAGCTTCTTGGTGTAGTAACAGTTCTTGCTTGGACAGTTGTAACAATGACAATTATCTTCAAAGTAATCGATAGGACAATTGGACTTCGTGTTTCAGAGGAAGAAGAGATTGTTGGTCTGGATTCTAAGGAGCATGGTCTTGCATCAGCATATGCAGGATTCAGCATCATGGATATTACAGAAGGTGCAATGAATGAAAATGAAAACACAGATCTTGGAGTAGCAGATTATGACGCAGCATCTCCAATCCAGAGAGCAGCAGCTGTACCTGTAGCCGGACCGGTAGATGCAGATACAGGAATGCATAAAGTAGTTATTATCGCAAAACTTTCCAAGTACGAGCGCCTGAAAGCAGCATTGAATAATCTTGGTGTAACAGGAATGACAGTGACTCAGGTTATGGGATGTGGTATCCAGAAAGGTGCCGGCGAGAAATACCGTGGAGTTGAGATGGACGTAACTGTTCTGCCAAAGGTAAAAGTAGAAGTTATCGTTGGAAATATTCCGGTTGAGAAAGTCATCGAAACAGCATCCAAGACACTGTATACAGGACATGTCGGTGATGGTAAGATCTTTGTATACAACGTGCAGAAAGTAGTAAAAGTACGTACAGGAGAAGAAGATCTTGAAGCATTGAAAGATGTAGAATAATACTTGAGTAAAAAAAATAATCTCCGAAAAGCAGTAAAGACTGTTTTTCCGGAGATTATTTTTTATGATTATTGAACGATTTTTTGAATATTTTTTTTATAAATAAGATTGAAATCTTATATACTACTATATTTAATAAGAAGTAACAGCGTAAAAAACAACACAGGATGGTAAAAATGACCTAAAAATTTTTTAGACTATCATATAATTTGAAAAGAAAAATGTGAAAAAAGTACTATTTTATGTAAAGAGAGTTAAATAAATATAAAATTTTTCTTTAAAAACCTAAAAAAATATGATATAGTGTAATACAAACATATGATATTGAAATTCAGGAGGGAGAATTAAGAATGAACAATTATATGTATCTGGTTCCAGTTGCAGCTGCCATTGCTCTTCTTTTTGCAGCATATCTTGCAGCAAAGGTTAGCAGACAGGATGCAGGAACAGAAAGAATGAAGGAAATTGCCGGTGCGATCGCAGAAGGTGCACGTGCTTTCCTGACAGCAGAGTACAAGATCCTTATTGTATTCGTAGTAGTACTTTTTGTACTGATCGGATTAGGAGTAGGTAACTGGGTAACAGCAGTTTGCTTCGTAGTTGGTGCTCTGTTCTCAACAATCGCGGGTTACTGCGGAATGACAGTTGCTACTAAGGCAAATGTCAGAACAGCTAACGCAGCTAAAGAGAGCGGAATGAACAAAGCTCTTTCCATCGCATTTTCCGGTGGTGCCGTTATGGGTATGTGTGTTGCTGGACTTGGTGCACTTGGAGTCAGCCTTGTGTACATCGTAACTAAGAATGTAGATGTATTATTCGGATTCAGCCTTGGTGCTTCTTCCATCGCATTGTTCGCACGTGTTGGTGGTGGTATCTATACAAAGGCAGCAGACGTTGGAGCTGACCTTGTAGGTAAAGTAGAAGCAGGTATCCCGGAAGATGACCCGCGTAACCCGGCTGTTATCGCTGACAACGTTGGAGATAACGTAGGTGACGTAGCAGGTATGGGAGCTGACCTTTTCGAGTCTTACTGTGGATCTCTGATCTCAGCACTGACACTTGGTGTTGCAGTAAGCGAAGTTTCAGGAGTATTATTCCCACTTGCAATCGCAGGATGCGGACTGATCGCTTCTATCCTTGGAACATTCTTCGTAAGAGGCGGAGAGAACACAAATCCTCAGAAAGCTCTTACAAAAGGAAGCTATGCTTCTTCAGCAATTGTAATCATTGCTTCTTTAGCACTTAGCTGGGTGCTTTTCGGAAACATGAACGCAGCAATCGCAGTTATCGCTGGTCTGGTTGTTGGTGTTATCATTGGTAACATCACAGAGTACTACACATCAGCAGATTACAAACCGGTTAAAGGAATCGGAGAGCAGTCTGAGACAGGTGCAGCTACAACAATCATCAGTGGTCTTGCAGTTGGTATGAAATCAACAGCTATCCCGCTGCTTCTGATCTGTGTTGGTATTTTTGTTTCTTATAATGTATTTGGTCTGTATGGAATTGCTCTTGCAGCAGTTGGTATGCTTTCTACAACAGGAATCACTGTTGCAGTTGATGCATATGGTCCGATCGCAGACAACGCTGGTGGTATCGCAGAGATGTCCGGTCTTGATGAGTCCGTTCGTGACATCACAGATAAGCTTGACTCTGTAGGTAATACAACAGCAGCTATGGGTAAAGGATTTGCTATCGGTTCTGCAGCACTTACAGCTCTTGCGCTGTTCGTATCTTATGCAGAGACAGTTGGTCTGAAATCCATCAATCTTCTTGACTACAAAGTAATCATCGGTATCTTTATCGGTGGTATGCTTACATTCCTTTTCTCAGCATTTACTATGGAGTCTGTATCTAAGGCTGCATACTCAATGATTGAGGAAGTTAGACGTCAGTTCCGTGAGAAACCGGGCATCATGAAAGGTGAAGAGAAACCTGACTACAAGTCATGCGTTGCTATTTCTACAACAGCAGCACTTCACGAGATGCTTCTTCCAGGTCTGATGGCGGTTATCGTTCCTGTAGTAGTAGGTGTTCTTCTTGGAGTTGATGCTCTTGGCGGACTTCTTTCAGGATCCCTCGTAACAGGAGTTCTTATGGCCATCTTCATGTCAAATGCAGGTGGTGCATGGGATAATGCTAAGAAGTATATCGAAGAAGGAAACCACGGCGGAAAAGGTAGTGAGGCTCATAAGGCAGCCGTTGTTGGAGATACTGTAGGAGATCCGTTCAAGGATACATCAGGTCCGTCCATCAACATCCTGATCAAACTTATGACAGTTGTATCACTTGTATTCGCTCCACTGTTCCTTTCTATCGGAGGACTTCTGTAATACTTTTGTAATCCATATATGGATGATATTAAGAATATAAGTTGAAAGAAAACGTTTTCCGGGGATTTCCCCGGGGGACGTTTTCTTTTTTCTGTGTTGCTTTTACTTGTTTTGTTATATAACTATAAAACTGGCTTGTATAAATATTTTAAAACTGGATATATCTAACAGACCAGGGCGCTGATATAATAAGGCGGTATGTTGGGGAAATTCACTTACAACTCTGACATTATCCGTCAGGTAATTACTCAACATAAGAGATAACAAACAGGAGATTTACAAAATATGAAAAACGAAAGTATCAGCACAAAGAAAATCGTAATGACTGCATTTTTTGCAGCTATTATTTATCTGGGAATCCAGTCTTTCCGTATTCCGCTTCCGGCGGCTGTCGGAACACCATTTCTGCATTTCGGACACATTTTCGTAATGCTTGCAGTATTAATGCTTGGACCTAAGCTTTCAACTGTGGCAGGAGTTCTCGGACTTCTCGTCTTTGATGTATTGAACGGTTATATTCAGGCAATCCCGAATGTATTCGTCAGCACAATTATCAAATGTCTGCTTGTGGGCATGATCTTTCAGTCTCTGAAGAAAAAAGCGCAGGGAGATGCGAAGAAGGAATATGGTTATGCGATCCTCTGTGCGGCTATCTACGGCATTACGAACATTATCGTAGACTTTATCTGGTCAACAGTTGAACTGGTTGTTCTCGGAAGTTCCTGGAGTGCAGCGTTGGCAGCAGAGATTACATCTATCCCGGCTACGATCATCAATGCCGGATTCACAGTAGTAGGAATTGCGATTCTGTATGTTCCGGTGAAGAAAGCTTACAAGAGAATCCTTGGAGCATAAGAATCAGGATTCAGATTATTTGTGCCAGGCACTTATAGAGGTAGTTTCAAGGTCATTTGTGCCAGGCGCTTATTAAGGAGATTTCATAAGTTGGATATTATAAAGATACAGAAATTATTGAGGGAAGCAAAAATGGACGGCTGGTTATTTACAGATTTCCAAGGTCATGACTTTATCACGAAAGAGTTTCTTGAGCTTGGAAATCGTTTCTG
>OGES01000729.1_pt1 | contig 30176 bp, 23 predicted proteins | sample 1570711 | NCBI WGS metagenome assembly OGES01 (sample SAMEA2582133, study PRJEB24529) | metagenome | biome: Human gut stool | place: China | collected 2011 | reverse complement strand
GGCTCTCACGTCACAGCTGCAGCTGTTCTCGGCACATGGCCACCGTAATTCCGAAGTTTCCCGGCCACGGGACATAATTCCTAAAAATCTTTTATCATTATACAATATTTTTTTGCATGTTGCAAGGAATGTGCCGCCGTATCGTTATTCTTTTTATAAATAACGGCAGGCGGCGGGGTTTATGCGGCACGATTCGGCAGGTTCTCCACAATTTCCACACGGTTTTCCACATCTTGTGTTTCCTGGCGATTTCCCGCCACAATTTATTGTGGCGGATGGGCAGGATTCGTGCGTTTTTGCGTCCGGGCTGTCCTACAATAGCTGCAAGAAGTCCTTGCAGAGGAGAGAAGCTATGCCAAAGACGAGAAGTCCGTCGGTACTGGGGTCTGGCCGGGTCCTGTATCTGCCGACAGCGCGGATCCGGCCCAATCCCATGCAGCCGCGCAAGCATTTTGATACCGGCGGCCTGCAGGAGCTGGCCGGGAGCATCCGGCAGTACGGCGTTCTCGTCCCGGCTATCGTCCGTCCCCGCGAGGACGGCGGATATGAGATCATCGCCGGACACCGCCGCAAGCACGGCAGCGAGCTGGCGGGGCTTTCCGCCATGCCCTGCATTGTGCGGCAGATGGACGACGACACCGCTACCATCCTCATGGTGGACAGCAACATCCGGTGGGAGAATATCCTGCCCTCTGAACGGGCGCAGGCGTACAAAATGAAGCTGGAGGCCATCAAAAGACAGGGTACACGGCACGATTTAACTTCTGACCAACTTGGACAGAAGTTGAGTGGAAAGACTTCCCGCGAGGTTATTGCAGAGAACAGCAATGACAGCCCTACACAAATCCAGCGCTATATCCGCCTGACAGAACTCTCCCCGGAGCTTCAGCAGGTGGTGGACGAGAAGAAGATCGGCATGACCCCCGCCGTGGAAACCTCCTACCTCAAGCCGGAGGAACAGCAGATGCTCCTGACCGCCATCGACAGCGAACAGGCAACGCCCTCGCTTTCTCAGGCGCAGCGCATGAAAAAGCTCTCCCGCGACGGCAAGCTCAACGACGATACCATGCTGGACATCATGATGGAGCAGAAAAAGCCGGAGGGGTATAACGTCGTCCTCTCGGCGGACAAGCTGCGCAAATACTTCCCGCGCTCCTATACGCCGCAGAAGATGGAGGAAACCATCCTGAAGCTGCTGGACGCATGGCTGCGCAAGCGCCAGCGTGACCAGTCCAGATAACCGAATACGACCGCAGACAACCACGACACCGACCGGGCAGAGAGCTTTCTTTGCCCGGTTTTGTCATATCCAGAGAGGAGCAAAGCCATGTATATCAACACGTTCAAGTATAAGCCGGAGGACGTTTCCTGCGTCCTCTGTACGGAATATGTCAAAAAGCTGGGCTGCACCGCCCTGTCCTGCCCCTGCCTTGCCGAGCGCATGGAGGCCGGTACGGTGGGCTACGCGGAGGCTGTCGCGGAGCTGTTTCCGTACCGTCCGCGCCTGACCGCAAGAATCATGCGGCTGGCGGAGCGCTTTCCCGGAACCATGTGGCAGGACGACGCCCACAGGAAGCGTATGGAGACCCTGCGGCTGCTGCTGGGCTGCCGCAAAGAGCGCGACACACCGGAGTTCTTCGCCGCGCTGTATCTGCTGACCTCCAATCAGGAGCTTGCGGACAGGACCTTCAACTGCTTCTTCCGCAGCGGCATCGACTTCCGCTACGCCAGGAGGCGCGGCATCTCACCCCACGACTATACGCTGCTCATGGCGGCAAAGAGCCTTTACTGCCATACGGCAGAGGTCACGCAGGGCGACCTTGCGGAGCCGCAGATCATCCCGGATGAGGCGTTCCGGCTGCTCATCAACGCCCTGCTCATCGCCCGTTTCGGGCTGGACGCCCTGAAAATTACCGCAAGACGCGGACAGCGGGAATATACCCTCCGCCGCCTCATCCGCCGCGAAGCAGGGGGTAACGCTCCGTCTGCGGGGCTGCTTTTTCCCTCTGAGGGGAGGTGACCACCGTGGCAGTATTTCGCGTGGAGAAAAACCACAATTACACGGTCATGTCCAATTACCACCTGCGGGACACCGGTCTGACGCTGAAAGCCATCGGTCTGCTGTCCAAAATGCTCTCCCTGACAGATGAGTGGGACTACACCACCCGCGGGCTTGCCGCCATCTGCAAGGAGGGCGTGGACGCCATCGGCGCGGCGCTGAAGGAGCTGGAGGTCAGAGGCTACCTTGTCCGCCGCCAGATTCGTGACAGCAAGGGCAGGATCACCGACACCGAGTACACCATCTATGAATCGCCGCATACGCCTCTGCCGGATACGGCTTCACCAGATACGGAAAACCCGTATCTGGATATCATCATTTCCGACACAGATGACACCTTCAACTTCCTTGCCAGCATGGTCTACACCCAGCTATTCAACCTCCTGTGCGACAAGGCGGACGATGTGTACGGCGGCAGGCTGCCCGTCCATGTGCGCTGCCTCATCGACGAGTGCGCCAACATCGGACAGATTCCCAAGCTGGAGAAGCTGATGGCCACCATCCGCAGCCGCGAGATCTCCGCCTGCCTTGTCTTGCAGGCACAGAGCCAGCTCAAGGCGCTCTACAAGGACAACTGCGACACCATCATCGGCAACTGCGACAGCTCCGTGTTCCTCGGCGGCAAGGAGCCGACCACCCTCAAGGAGCTGTCCGCCGCGCTGGGCAAGGAAACCATTGACACCTTCAACACCGGCGAAAGCCGCGGCAGAGAGGTTTCCCACAGTCTGAACTATCAGAAGCTCGGCAAGGAGCTGATGAGTCAGGATGAGATTGCCGTTCTTAATGGCGGCAAGTGTATCTTGCAGCTTCGCGGCGTCAGGCCGTTTTTATCCGACAAATACGACATCACAAAACACCCCAACTACCGATACCTCTCCGACGTGGACCCGAAAAACGCCTTTGACATTGAAAAATTCCTCTCCACAAAGCTCAAGCTGAAGCCGGAGGAGGAATTTGAGGTCTTTGACGCGGGCGCGGCCGCAGGTTCAGAATCCGACTGAACGGGCGGATTTTTATATATAGATCAGACACCCATTCCGTAAAGGAGGACGCCGACAATGCAAGAGATACATGCGAAACGCAAAGTCGGAGGAAAGCACAACCGAAAATTTGAAAGGAGAAGCCGGAATCGACAGCCGCACACAGCGGCCGGCTCATTCCGGCTTTGCGGTTTCCACTACAAAAACCAAAAAGAAACGATTCCGGCACATAAAATATGGATTTCTTCAATAGCGCAGTCGATGTGTTGCAGACCCTCGTCATTGCCCTCGGAGCCGGTCTTGGCATCTGGGGCGTGATCAACCTGCTGGAGGGCTACGGAAATGATAATCGTGCGACACGTTCATAAGTGAAAAGCTTATGCACTAAGTCTAAGGACATAAAGTTCAAAACTTAGGAGAACTGACAATCTGATAGGTAGAATGACGGGGTAACGCCCTGAAATGCCTACACTGATACTCCGATTGGCAATGAATATTAGACTATTTCATTGTCAAAAGCTCGGTGAAGTCGGCAGAGAGTAGCCGTAAGACTGGTATTTCATATCAGACACGAAAGCTGTTCAGAGGTGGACGGTGCTACCTATATGCCGGGTGTCGAATACGCATGGTGAGAATGTGTATACCAAAGCACTGACGTACTTCCGAATGTACAAGTCTAAACGTTTGAATTTGCCTAACGGCAATTCCCATCAAAGATGGGGTGTTTGTGGATGAGTAAGAATGGTTGTTATGAAAATCCATATATCGTTACAGGCGATATGGCGAAAGCTAAACACAGGCTTAGAGGAAGAACCTAAACGTATTCAAAGATAAGATTGTCGGAACGTGGTAAACCAAGAACACGGAAGCAGTCTAATGCTAATGAAGTGTTGAATGGGAAAATGACTGTAAAAACAGCATATAACCGTTCTTTATCTTGGTGAAAGCGGTGGCACAGTACCTATGAAGCGAAAATAATAAGTTCGTGGAGGGATAGCCACCAGTCACAGGAAAGTACAAGAACTGAAATTAAGACAAACACAGCTTCGAGTATGACAAAGAAAATCAAATCCGAAAGGAGATGGTGACTGTGTCCACTTCGAAACAAACACTGAAACAAAGCAAAATCCGTTATACGGAATACTATGACTTGCAAAAAGTCCTTGATGATTTATATGAAGATAGTGGTAATAATAAAGTATTTTCAAATTTAATGGAGCTGATAACTTCAAGAGAAAATATAAAACTTGCCTATCGCAGTATCAAAGGGAACAAAGGCAGTCATACAGCCGGAGTAGATGGCAGAACAATAAAACATCTATCAAGGCTAAATGAAGAAGAATACATTTCTCTCATACAAAAACAGTTTCATTGGTATAAACCACGCCCTGTAAAGAGAGTGGAGATACTAAAGCCTAATGGGAAGATAAGACCTTTAGGAATACCGACTATTGTAGACAGAATTGTACAACAATGTATTTTGCAAATATTGGAGCCGATATGTGAAGCCAAGTTTCATGACAGCTCCTATGGGTTTCGACCTAACAGGAGTACGGAACATGCTATCGCAGAATGTGCAAGACTAATGCAGATACAACACTTACATTATGTGGTTGATATTGATATACAAGGATTTTTCGATAACGTATATCATACAAAGCTCATAAGGCAGCTTTGGAATTTGGGAATCCAAGACAAAAAGTTACTTTGTATCATTAAGGAAATGCTGAAAGCAGATATAGTTATGCCTGATAAAGAGGTAATTACACCAACAAAGGGAACACCACAAGGCGGAATATTATCACCGCTACTATCTAATGTAGTCTTGAACGAATTAGATTGGTGGGTTTCTTCTCAATGGCTGACAATGCCCACGCATTATCCATATAAACAGAGAACAAACAGTCAAGGAACAGAGATAAAAAGCCATACCTACAGAGCTTTAAGAACAAGCAACCTAAAAGAAATATACATTGTAAGGTATGCCGATGATTTCAAGATATTTTGCCGTAATTACTACGATGCAAAAAGAACCTATCAGGCAGTTACAAAATGGTTGCAAGACAGATTAAAACTAAATGTGAGTGAAGAAAAATCTAAAATAACAAATCTAAAACAAAGGTACTCGGAGTTCTTAGGCTTCAAGCTGAAGGTTAAACCAAAAGGCAAAAAGTTTGTTGTACAGTCGCATATAAGTGATAAGGCACTGAAAAAGGCAAAAGAAAATATTTCTAAATGTGTTGCGGATATAAAAAGACCTGCAAACGAAAAGGAGCAGTACAAAGCAATAGCCAAGTATAATGCCACTATTTCAGGCTTGCATAATTATTATCAAATAGCAACAAACGTGAGTTTGGACTTTGCTAAAATAGCCTTTCACATTAAAAAGCAGATGAACAACAGACTGGATATTAAAACCGGTGGAACACTAAACAAAGGATTTATCAAAGAAAAATATGGAAAAAGTAAACAGATTCGCTTCCTTAATGGACATCCGTTAATTCCGGTGGGATATATCAGGACAAAGGACGCAAAACACAAGAAAAAGGTTGTAAATAAATACACTGTAAAGGGCAGAGCTTTCATTCATAAAAATCTACAAATTGATGTAGATACACTTGTCTGGCTGATGAAACACCCTGTGCTTGATAAAAGCATAGAGTTTGCAGACAACAGAATCTCGCTCTTTGCAGCTCAATATGGCAGATGTGGAGTAACAGGTATAAAACTTACACCAAACGATATACATTGCCATCACAAGATACCGCTTGAACAAGGCGGTACAGACAGTTACAGCAATTTAATTCTGGTTACGGAGGCGGTTCATATACTCATCCATGCAACAAAAGAAGATACAATCCAAAAATATATAAAAGAGCTTGGCTTAACAGTCAAGCAGATTGAGAAATGTAATAAGCTTAGAAAAATGGCAGGATTGGCACTAATTTAGAGGGAAAAAATAATTTGTTACGAAGTGTGTAAGTCTTAGTTAAAACGTGAAAATCTTTCTTGTGATGGAACGCCGTGTGCGGTGAAAGTCGCATGCACGGTGTGAAGTGGGGGAAAATTCGGAGATAAAATCAAAGGATTACCTATCACTATCGGGGGCTAAGGCTCATGGTTAGTAAAGAAGCGATTTCAGAAAAGCATAAAAAGGCAGAAGCATCCCGCTATTCCAAAGACAATAAAGTGTATTTACTTGCCAAATTAAAGATGTGCCTTGCATTTAAAGCTAGGCACATTTTTAATTTAGTTAGGGATGGATAGAATTATTTATTTTCTCTCATAAAGTATCCTATTAGGGAAACGATCAAACCGACCAATGCCGTTCCCCATCCTACATAAACAAGAATGTCATCACTTGAATTGCTACAAGCAATAGTGCTCCCAAATAGAATGATAGATATACCTAACAGCTGCTTCTTAATTGCTTTCATCATGGTGTTGTTGCCCAAAACGCTGTTGCGCTATCTTTTGATTGATCATAATTACTTCCAGCAGATACGCTAATACTCGGACCTGTCTGAGAGAAAGCTAATGATAAACCAGGAGTAATCTTCTTGTGGTAATATCTTCCTATTGCAGATTCTCTGGAATTCGTATCGGTAACTTTTGTAATGTCAGCTGATAGAGTACCTGCGTGATACCTATTGTAAGTGCCAGGAACGGTACCTTTAATATCGATACCCTTTGCACAACCGGCGTTACAGTCATAGTCATCATAACCGTAGCCACTTTCATCATAATAATTCACATGAATTTGGCTACCAGTAAACCCGACATTCTTTTTATATGTCCAATAGATAGTTCTTGGCTCTGCTGTAAAATTACCGCTCCAAGCCATTGCAACCTTATCAGTCAATGTCCATGTAGGAGCATACGACCATTTCCAGCTATAAGTAAGGTGTTTTTTTGCAACTCCATTTGTATAAGATTTGTGGCTACAAGTAATACTAGCACGCCAATTGCTCAAAGATTTTAAAGCTGCTTCTTGAGGAAGCTCTTGTATCTCACTGATCCTTTCTTGCAACGAATCAATCGTTGTCATCCTACCAAGAGATGACACCATATTTTGGGACAAAAGGATTTTTTTGATTTCTTCGGAATTATTCATCAACTTAATAAACTCGTCAGAATCATCAGGGTCAATATTTATCGTTCCATCGCTATTCAGCCGATACTCAATATGATAATTTTCAGTGAACACACCTTGAATATCATTACTGGACTCAAAAGAGTATTGACCTTCATACAAGTGTAGTTTTTCGACAGTGTCAATTTCACTAATAAAGCTGATTGGATAGCCAGCCTCGATCAAATATTGGTCTAAGCTTTGCTCAGGAACTTTTGTACGAACACTCTCGCTGGCAAATGCAGGAATAGTGACTGCCACCATCATCAAGAATATAGTACATAGACACACAATTTTTTTCATTAGTATAACCTCCGTTTTTCGTTTTACTTTTTACATTACAACTTACGACACCGTAGCAGAGCGACTAATCGTTCCGTTCTTGCTGCAAGTCAACGTATTCTTGCAGTAAAAGTCCTGAATGACCAGTCCGTTGCCCTCATACTCAAGACCAAAGTGGAAATTTCCGGAGCAATAAGCCTTATAAGAGCTTCCCGACGCTTCCTTCCACCCCTTCCAGTTAGAAACCTGCCAGACGCTCAGAACACCTTTGGTGTAGTAATAATCGAACCCGCTCTTATACCAAGCAGAGGAACCATTGTAATAAAAGGTACACTCAACAGTTAAGGTAAAGAGCTTGTTGCCGACAAGACCGTAATAGGTTTCGGTGCAAGTCCCTGATTTTGAGGAAGTCGCTTTAGTTGCATTGACAGCCACATCAGGGTTATCGCGGGTATCAAGAATGGACACAACAACATAGGTGGGCGTAACTGTCAGTGTTGTGCGGTCGTTGATCGTAAAAACTTCCTCATAGTCTGTTCTAAACGCAGAGGACGTTTTTAGGCGTAGCGTTTTTTCCCCTGCTTGCTTTCCGTCGATAATGTCAAGCACACTATCGAACACAGGATTGGGGTTAGCTGCAAAATACTGATTGATAACAGAATCATATTCGGCAGGAGAGGCGTTCTGCAGGCGTGCGGCAAGCCCCTGTCCAAATACCGAATGTGCGGTTTTATCTGCCGGGACGAGCGAAAGCGTCTTTTCACTAATGAAAACAGTGTCCGCCAATTCCCAGCCTGATGCAGCCGGGGTGATGGCAAAAGCGGTGCTGCCGCAGGACAGGCAGAGAACGAGCGTTAGCAGTAACGATAGTATCTTTTTCATAAATTCACTCCTTTTGAAAATGCGTTATTTCAGTTGCGGCATAGGCGCATAATTTAACGCCATAATGGCAAAAATCAAAGCCACAAACACGAGCAGGGCAATAGCGATGATTTTCAGCACGCGCCGCGTCCGATGGTTTCTGATGGCAAGCTGTGTATTGATGCGGGACAGTTCTTTTGCCAACCGGTCTGGTTCCTCTTCGTTTTCCACCTGGGTTCCAAGAAGCTCGCTTACGGTCGTTTCGAGAATGACAGCAATTTTTATCAACTGTTCAGAATCAGGAACAGACATTCCTTTTTCCCATTTTGAAATGGTCTGTCTGACAACATGAAGGCGTGATGCCAATTCCTCCTGCGAAAGACCTCGCTCTTTTCGCTTCAACCGAAGATTTTCATGAAACACGGAAATACCTCCTTCCTCTAAAAAATTCATGCATAGTTTAGCAGAAACAGGGCCGTTGCGGCAAGCAACGCAAATTAACATTTACCTTTTTCGTGGCAATCCGCTCGTTTTTTTGCCAAGAAATCCTTAAAAAAACAGAATCGAGGCATAGTAATAAAGAACTGAACAAATCCGCACGCATAGCCGCAGATATTTCTGCGGTTTTTTCGCGCCCTTTTTCAAAATTTTATCCTCAATCTTTGGCAAAACGCGCTTGTCCGGCTTTGTAGGTAGTAGAGGGAGAAATCAGCAGCTTTACGGCAGGAGCAGAGCGTGAGTTGTCAGAGCAAGATTCTACCGAGGTGCCATAATTCGCTGTCCGCTCATTCTGCCCCATCGGAATCTTGTTGGGGAGTGCCTTCCCCAAACCCTGCTTTACCCCTGCGGGGAAAAGAAAAACGGCTGAATCGCATTTGTAAACAATATGTGAACTTTTCAAAACGAGGGGTACGGTTTTTGCCGATTTTTCTTGAGGTATATGAGGAGGTATTTACACGCGCCCGCTACATGGGCGCAGAAACAGAAAGGAAGTGAATCCCATGCCCCGCAGAAAATATGACACGCCGCATAGAAGCCGTGTTGTCAAGACCCGGCTGACCGAGGAGGAATACGCCGACTTTGCCGCCCGCCTTGCGCCCTACGGCATCAGTCAATCCGAGTTTATCCGCAGAGCCATCCGGGGCGCGACCATCCGCCCCGTCGTCACCGTTTCCCCGGTCAATGACGAGCTGCTGTCTGCCATCGGGAAGCTGACCGCTGAATACAGCAGAATCGGAAACAACCTCAACCAGATAGCCCGGACGCTGAACGAGTGGCACAGCCCCTATCCGCAGCTTGCCGGGGAGGTACGGGCGGCGGCTTCCGACCTTGCCGCCTTGAAGTTTGACATTCTGGAAAAGGTAGGTGAAGCGGTTGGCAACGTTCAAACATATCAGCTCTAAGAACGCCAACTACGGCGACGCTGAAAAATACCTGACCTTTGAACATGATGAGTTCACCATGAAGCCCACGCTGGACGAGCAGGGGCGGCTTGTGCCGAGGGAGGACTACCGCATATCCACGCTGAATTGCGGCGAGGAAGATTTCGCTGTTGTCTGTATGCGCTACAATCTCCGCTACGGGAAAAATCAGAAGCGCGAGGACGTCAAGAGCCACCACTACATCATCAGCTTTGACCCACGGGACGGCCCGGACAATGGGCTGACCGTTGATCGTGCGCAGGAGCTGGGCGAGAGGTTTTGTAAAGAGCAGTTCCCCGGACACCAAGCCCTTGTCTGCACCCACTCGGACGGGCATAACCACAGTGGAAATATCCATGTTCACATCGTCATCAACAGCTTGCGCATTGAAGATGTTCCCTTGCTGCCCTACATGGACAGACCCGCAGACACGAAAGCCGGGTGCAAGCACCGCTGCACCGACGCGGCTATGGAACATTTCAAAGCCGAGGTCATGGAGCTGTGCCACCGGGAAAACCTCTATCAAATCGACTTGCTCCACGGCAGCGCGAACCGCATCACCGCGCGCGAGTATTGGGCGAAGAAAAAGGGGCAGTTTGCTATTGACCGGGAGAACGAAAAACGGCTGGAAAACCACGAGCCGCGGATCCACAGCAAGTTTGAAACCGACAAGGAGAAGCTGCGCAAGACCATCCGAAAAGCCCTTGACCGGGCAAGCGGCTTTGACGAGTTTTCTTCTCTGCTGCTGCAAGAGGGCGTGACCGTCAAGGAGAGCCGGGGGCGGTATTCCTACCTGACCCCTGACCGGACGAAGCCCATCACCGCCCGGAAGCTGGGCGACGATTTTGACCGTGCCGCCGTGCTTGCCACATTGGAGCAGAACGCCCTGCGCCCGGTGAATACCGCAGCGAAACGCGACGCTACGACCTCATTGACTTCCATGTGCGGGAGTGCGTGAAGCGTGAGGTGAAAATGCGGGTGTGCAAGAACTGCCTGCGCTACTTCGCCGTGACGGGCAAGGCCAGCACGGAGTACTGCGGCCGGGTCTGCGACAGCAAGGGCCGCACCTGCCGGGAGATGGGGGCCATCAATACATGGACGCAGCGCAAGCAGGGCGACGAGGTGTTCAAGGAATATCGCAGGGAGTACAAAAAGCGTTTCGCCCGTATCAACGCAGGCAAGCTGACCAAGAGTGCGTTCTACGCCTGGAGTGAGGAAGCCAGAAAGAAAAAAGAGGACTGCGACAGCGGAGCGATCACACCGGAGGAGTTCTCCCGCTGGCTGAAGGAGTCGTGAGAAAGAGGTGCCGCTATTGGGCGGAGATGGTTCCGGAGATGCAGCCCTATAAGTGAGCCTTTGCGTTTTCCTCTTACAAATAAGAATACCTTTCATTCATCGACCCGAAACCAGAATATGGGGCGGCGGAATAATACCGCCGCCCCACATCTGTATTGTACCGAGACGATTATTTGTTGTAGGTGCGATACAGGAAGGTCACGATTTGAGCACGGGTGCAGTCATTATCGGGACCGAACAGCCCGCCGCCGATGCCGGTGGTGATGCCGTTTGCTGCAGCCCATGCCACCGCATCCGCATAGTACGCGTTTTTGGGAACATCGCGGAACTCCGCTGTACCCTCTGCCCAGGCACTTAGCGCACGGTAGAGGAAGGTCACGCTTTGCGCCCTCGTACAGGTAGCATCGGGTGAGAATCTTCCATTGCCCGTGCCAGTCGTGATCCCGTTCTCGACTGCCCAAGCCACCGACCTCGCATAGTAGGCACTTGCGGGTACATCAGAGAAACTGCTGGCATTCTTCGGCTCCGGACTGCCCGCTGCACGCCACAGGAAGGTGACGATCTGCGCGCGGGTGCAGGGAGCGTCGGGTGCGAACAGACCGTTGCCGACGCCGCCGGTGATGCCGTTTTTCGCAGCCCATTTGACGGCCTCATAGTAGTAGGCGTCCGTGGAAACATCCGCAAAGCTCTGTGTTGGAGCTTCCTCAACGAAGCGGACTCTGACAGTCACATCGCCTGCAGGCATGATGAAGCTGTACTCGCCGCCCCACTTTCTGAGATCGAGTTCGCTGCCCTTCTTGTCCATAACCATAAGCATTTCCAGCTCATAGCCCCTGTCGGGATAGACCATGATGGTTACTGTGGAGCCCTTGGCAGCAGACGAAGGCGAAACGGTAATGCTGCCGTTCATAGTCCTTTCGACCATGATGTTGTAGGCCGGGTTAAAGATGCCTCCGCCCGAGCCGCCGCTGCCACCCGAGCCGCCGCTGCCACCCGAGCCGCCGCCCGAAGGTGCAGCATACTTCACCCAGCTCACGCCGAAGGGCGACAGACTGGTCACACGGAAGTGCAGGCCATCTGCCTGCTTCGTGTGCGAAACGAGCTCCAGTTCACCGGCACGGGCAGCAGTCGTAAGCATGTGGACTATCGTAAAGGTATCCTTGCTGTCTGTGCCGTTGGGATAAGGAAGCACCACCTCCACACCGCCTGTGGGGAAATTCGCTTCATTGACCTCGACCCAGTTGCCATCGGCGTTCTTGTATTGCAGCGTAATGTCATAGAACGCACGGTTTTCCGCCGTTCCGATCATCATGGTCTCAAGCCGGAGCTTGATCTTATCCGCCGTATCAAGATCAAGGTCAGGATGATTCTTCAGCACCTGCGGCACGGTCAGCTCGCCTATGACCAGCTTGTGCGCGGCGATGTCCGCGCTGATATTGCCAGTCACGCCGGTGAGTGTGACGGTATAGCTCCCGTCCGTGTTCTTCCGTGCGGAAACCGTCTCGCAGTCTGATGCTTTGCCGCTGCCGGTCAGGCAATCGTAGCCGTTGACGGTCAGCTTGGAGAAGTCGCTGTACTCAGCGGCTGGCCTGACCGTGAAGGTCACATCACCGCCTGCGCGGATCTCGGTATCCGGCAGAGTGTCCGCAGGCAGCCTTTTCACATCGGAGATCTCATAGCCGGGCCTGTCCGTCGGAATGGAGAAGCCGCTGTACTCAGCAAAGGCCGCCTTGACCTCCACAGTCCTGCTCAGGCTTTCAATGGTCAGTGTGTTGGACAGGTAGTGATCCATAGTCACGCCAAGGGAAGACATGTTCTCCCGGGTGACCGCGGTGCCGTTCACCGTCCAGCCGCCGGTCATCATTCCGCTGTTCGGTACTGCGGTGAATACCAGTCTGGAGCCGCCGGCAACGCTGGCCTTCCGCCCTGCGGGCAGAGCCAGCTCCGTGCCGTTGGCAGCAGCGCTCAGCGTGCCGTCACCGCCGTTCACGGCGTAGGAAACATCATAGAGGACGGCTGTGGCGAACACCACGATGACCGTGTGCGCCTGCGTCACATTTTCCAATGTGTAGCTGGTCTTGTTGGAAGAGTTAGACACGGGAACACCATCCACCCGCCACTCCTTCACATAGCCGTACTCCGCGGGAACGGCGGTAAAGGTGATGCTCTGCCCGTAGGTCACGGTGGCGGGGCTTGCCTCATGACCATCGGCGGTGATCGTGCCGCCGCCGGAAGCATCGTAGGTCACCGAATAGGTAGTGGTATTCTCTGTAAATACGGCTTCAATGGCGTATTCCATTGTTGCCTCCTGCCCGGTGGGAACCGTCCAGCGCAGCGGTGCAGTCTCGTTTGTAAGGGTCTTGCCATTGATCGTCCAGTGGTCGAACACATAGCCGTTATGCGGCGCGGCAGTGAAGGTGACCTGCGTGCCGCCGCGGATGTTCGCCGCGCTGCCGGGGTACCCATCTGCGGTCACGGTGCCGTGCTCCGCCGTCCAGCTGACGGTGTACTCCACCGGGCGGAACGCTACGGTGATGACCGCGCCCGCGCTTCCGGCGGTATAGGTGTAGGTGCTGTCCGTTTCACCGCTGACCGGCGTGCCGTTCACCGACCACTGCTCCACCTCGTAGCCGGTATCCGGCTCGGCGGTGAAGGTGACGGAAGCGCCTTCTGTCAGTGTGAAGCCGGAGGCAATATTACCAACCTGCTCCGTACCGCCCGCCATTGCGCCGGTGATGTGGCCGTGCTCTCCGGCGGATGCCGTGATCTTGTCGCCCAGCGGCATGAACTGTACCATAACGGTCTTCGCCTCGTTAACACCTCTGAGCACCAACTGCGTCCCGATGAAGGCCGCGCCGCTCTCCTGGTACACCTCGTCGTTCACGCGCCATTCCCGCACACGGTAGCCGTCATTCGGAGCTGCGGTAAAGGTCAAATCGGAACCCTCATAGACCTCTGCGCCCGAGGAGAGGCCGTATGTATACGCCGCCATATTTTTGCGGACCGTGTTTGCGGTCAGGGTGCCGTTGTCGCTGCCGCCGACCGCCGCCACGGAGTAGGAGATCGCATACTTGTCCAAGGCTGCAAAATCCGCCGAAAGCGTCTGATCTGCCCTGACATTGTGGATTGTATAGGTATGATCATCGCTGTTGTCCACCGCTGTCCAGGCTTCGTCGGGATTGTTCACAACATAGCCTGTATCCGGCTTGATGGTAACTGTCAGCTTCGTTCCGGGATCCACATAATCGGTAGAGGTTATGGTGACAGGCTCGCTGTTTCTTGTGCCGCGCACCTCGATCGCGCCGTTTGCCGTGTCCTCGATCATCACGACCGGCTTCTTTGCCACGGTGACGGTGACCTCGGTATCGGCGGCCAGCTTCAGCTTCGCCGACCTGCCGCCTGCCGCAGGCGTTACATTTTTGCTCCACGAAACGAGATCATAGCTGCCGTGCAGCGTCAGCGTGAAGTCCACCGGCGTATTCGCCGCATAGGAGCCTCCGTTCTTCAGTTCCGTGCCATTGCTGGAGGCTGTCAGGGTCGCCTTGTCCCCGTCCTCGGCTGCAAGACCGAGGATCCCCCAGCTGAGACGGTGGGTGTTGGCCACGGCGACCACCGCGCGGACATACAGCTCTGCCGAATCGCTGCCAAAGGCGGTGTCGTACAGCGTGAAGCTACCGCCGGAGCCGCCTTCCTTCCAGGTCTTACCGTCCGTGGAGTACTCCCAGCGGTTGACCGTGTTGAAGCTCGTGTCCGTGAAGGTGACCGTATAGGTCAGCGCCGTGCCCTGGGGCAGAACGCTGCCCGCAGCCACAGTCTCGCCGGTCCGCGCCCAGGTGATGGCGACCGTGCCTGCAGAAACCGGGTTCCCTTGCCCATCCGTCAGCGTGGGTTTAACGGCGGTGAAGGTTTTTTTCGTCACAAAGGAGACCGTGACTGTGTATTCCGTCTGATCCAGTCCGGAAAGGGTCAGTTCTTCCTCGCGGTAGGGCTTACCGGCGCCCGGCCATGTGTAGTCCGTACCGTTCACCGTCCACTTTTCCACCATATAGCCGCTCTGCGGGACTGCGGTAAAGGTGACGGAGGAGCCGTAGGTGACCTTTGCGTTGTTTGCGATCGGGCTGCCGCCGCCGGTCCTGGCGGTGACGGAGCCGTTTTCGCCCGCGCTGTAATGGATCACGGAGAACTGGTTGGCGAATTCCACCTCGACCTTGAGCTGCCCATCTCTGGCATCGCGGGCGATGTTGAACGCGTCGATGCTCAGCGTCTGCGTGGCCGAGCCTGTGGCCGCTCCGATGCGGTATGGCGAGCCTTCTCTGACCTCCGTACCGTTCACCAGCCAGCGGCTGACCTGATAGCCGGTCTCCGGATTGGCCTGGAACACAAGCTGCTCTCCCTGCTTGCGGTTCTCGCCGGAGGAGAAGCTCGTCAGGTTGCTGCCATAAGATCCGAAGATCGTGCCATGCCCGGTGGCGGCCACCTGATAGTAAACCGGTGCCGCATCAGCCTCGCGGCGGAGAGAGGCTGTCTGCAGCGTGACCGAGTACGCACTTTGCAGGCGTCTGGAAGCCTCCGATTCCGTCCACTACGGCGCAAAGGTGAATACGCCGGTCCTGCCCGTGTTAGAAAAATACTCGTTGATGTCGGAAACGGTCAGGCTGTTTGTCAGCGCTTCCCTGTCGCGCTCCAGAGCGCCTTCAAAGTCGAGCTTGATGTTCTGCAGTGCGGTGGGCGCGTTATCCCAGGCCGGGCGGATCGTCAGCCCGCGCGGTGTAACGGTCAGCACGGCGGACGCAAGCTTCCCGCCGTTGCTGTCCTTTGCCGAGAAGGTATACTGTCCGGCGGTCTGTGGGAAGCAGCCGGCGTCGATGTCGGCCGCCGCCGCGCCGGGGGCTGCCGCCTGATAGGAGACGGTTTCGTTTACCTGCGTCCACGCCGCACCGTCCCACTTCTGCGTCTCAAGCGTCAGACCTGCGCCGTATTCCACAGATGCGCCGAGCTCCTTGCCGTTTTCGGTCAGCAACAGACGGTACAGAGTGGTATTCTCCCCTTCAGTGTCCTTGCCCAGCGCAGCGTAATACACCGGAGTTTTCGAGCTGGAGGCCGCATAGCCGCCATCCGCGGTCACAGCCGCGTGGATGGTGTATACGCCCTGGGTGGGAGCTGTCCATTCCATAGTCATCCTGCCGTTCGCATCCGTCGTGACTGCGATTGAAAAGCTCTCCCCGGTGGCGGTGTCCGTGATAACGAAGGCCGCGGGCTTGTTTGCCAGCCTTTTATCGTTGCTGCTCGTCACCTCGGCAGTGAGCGTCAACTTCGAGCCCGATCGCTGCGTATAGGTGTCAACGGGAACCTCAACTGTTTCGCTATAGGAAACAGGCATCAGGCTGCTCAGGGGATATGCGGCGTCGCCGATCAGCAGCTTTTCCGCCGGATCGACTTCGGTCACGGTGTAGGGGTCTGTGTCCGCCGACTTTTTCAGGAGGAAGAAGCATTCCTTATCATCCTTCTCGCCGAAGAGCACGATCTCTGCGTCGTTCTCACCACGATAGAAAACGGGATACTGCGGCTTTTTGGATTCTTCCAATTCAGCTTCCTCGCCGACAGTGCCGCTCTGGTCGCTGAAATATTTGCCGCCGCTCTCCCAGTAGAAGGTCGGTTTTGCGGTCGGGCCATCCCAGTGGGCCACAGCGAAGCAGACCGTGCTCGTCTCGCCGGCGGTTACTTCCTTGCTCAGCTGGCCTTCGGCGTGGGCTGCTGTAAAGCCTTTCACCTCGGCATTTCCGTTGAACGCAGTATATATGGGAGAAAGTGCGTCCCCTGTCACAGTATATGTCTTGTTGCCGTCCGGACCGGTCAGCTGGTAATAGTGGGTCTTCGTGCTCGTGGTGCCGTTCTGGTCCTGTGTGGTTTTGCTCTCGATCACGCCGATGTACGGGCCGTTTTCTCCCGCCCGGTACACAGTGCCCTGCGCGTCATCCTTCTCGAAGGAGGCTGTTTTCTGAACGCTCTGTTTCTGTGTAGCGGTCGTTTGCTCCGTCCAGTCCGCCCCGCCGTAGTATGGCTCGCTCTGCGTTCCTTTCCCGCCGTCCGCGTTTGTCACGGTTACAGCGCTAACGCTGGTGGGCAGTGCGCCGATCGTCAGCGTGGCCGCGTTGCTATAATAATACACCGCAGAAGACTCCGCCAGTGTGTATGCTGTCACCATCAGCCGGTACTGGGTGCCGTTCATTGCGGCCGCTGCGTCACGCACGGTCAGTCTCGGGCTGGTCGCGTTGCGTACATCTTTCCATGCAGGCGAGCCAGGGCTGCGCTCCTGCCATTGCATGGTAAGGGTAGTCTTCGGATCGCTCTTGAATACTGTGGCCGAAAAAACTGCATCCCCTCCGGGGCGCACCGTTTGATCGGCGACCTCACCGACCTGAACATAGTTCGTGCCGTTTTCCTTCGGCGTGGTAAAGCTGATCGAGCTGCTGTCCACAGACTCCACGCCGTTGGTGCAGCCGCGCGCCACAAAGGTGTAGGACACATCTCCCGCCAGATCGTTCAGCTCAAAGCTGTTCTTCGTTCCGGAAACGGCACCAACAAAAGCATGCGGCCTTGTGGCGCCCTCTATCACGCGGTAGATACGATACTCCTCCGCCGGACGGCTGCCCGCACTCCAGGTGAGCGTTGCGCCGGTGCTGGTAAGCGTTTCTACTGCCAGATCTCTGGGCGGAGAGGACGGCGCGGAGACATCTCTCACCAGATAGCCCAGCGCGGGGACCTTTTTCCCATTGAGCGTCATGTTCCACATGGCGAAGTTCCACGAGAAGCCATAGCCATCCGCCTTGGGGCTGTTCACCGAGCCGCTGTGCTCCGTGCCTGTGCCGTTCATTTTGGAGCGGGTCTTGGTAAAGGTATAACCGGCTCCGCCGCCCACCTTCGCTCCGCCGATCTTTTTCCATGCCACCACATTCACAGAGAGTTCGTACTCAAAACTCGTCTCTGTCTCCTTGGTAACGGTAATGGTCTTTTCGATGTTGCCCTTACCCGTCAACTCGGACCAGCTTTGGGACACGAGAGCGTCAGAGCCGCCTGCGTTGGTGATTTGGCTGACGTGGGAGCGGTAGCTGAAGGGGTTGCCCGCCTCTGCCAGCCGATCCTCGGCAATGGGTTCTAATCTGTAGGCGACGGCTTCTTCATTGTATTCCTCCACAGAGACGATACTGGTGTGGGGTGGCAGGGTCTTCATGACCGTCATATCTTTGCCGTCGGAAAGATTTCGGTAGGTATAGACCAGTACGGGAACACGGTACACCACCACTGCGTTCTCTCCGGAATTGTTTTCATAGTCGACGCTGTGTTCAATGGAGCGGCTGACATTGGTGGCCCAGGTGAAGTTGTTTTCGATGGTGGTCTCAAAACCGGCGCCGGAGTTTTCGACCTCGACCTCGTACCCCACCAGCACGGTAGTGTTCAGGCCGTGGCTCTTGCCGCTGCCGCTCCCGCTGCTGCTGCTTTTGCCGTAAGCCGTGCGGCCCTCGCCCAGATCGTCTCCCAGCTCCTCAAAGTAGGGCACGGCCTCCAGCACGGCCAGCACGTCGTAGTCCGTCCACTGACGCTCCACGCCCACATAGCGCACCAGGGTGCTGTCGCTGTCATAGTTGAAGTCGGTCAGACACACATAAGCGCCAGATTGCTTGTTGATGAACCAGCCTTTCGTTTCCGAGTGCCTGAACGCATAGCCGCTGTTATCGCCCTTTGGCTGGCAGTCGATGGTATACAGGGTGCTGTAATGGTTTCCGGTGCCGCTCTGCTTGACCAGCGATGCGAAGACGACCTGCTCGCGCCCCTCGTCGTTGCCGTCAAAGTTGCCCACGGCCACGGCCTGCACCTGCTTGTTGGTGATCTTGGTTGATCCAATGTATTTGTCGGTGTGATTGAAGGCACCGTGAGTGTACTTGTGGGCGAGGGAGCCGCTGCCGTCGTTGTCCTCCCACGCGTACACATTGCCCGAGAAGAACACCGCATCCGGCTGCGCCCCGCCCTGATAACGGAAGCACTTCACGATCAGCGGACTGAGGACCTCGTCGCCGCTGTACAGACCGTGAGTGGTCAGCTTATTCGTGTCATGTGTCTGCCGGTGCAGGAACTTATACGTGCCCTGAAAGTTTTTCTGCACGCCTGTCCACGCTTCGGTCATGCCGACGCACCGAACCATGGAGAAGCCGCAGGTTTTATTGTTGATCGAGATATTATGGTTGCCGGAGTAGTCGATCATGCCCGCCGTGACGATCTCCGGGAAATCCGTCCCGTTGGAGGAGTCGTCACTGACCAGCACATTGCCCACGGAGGAGCTGCCCCAGACATAGCGGTGCTGCTTGCTCGCCGCGGACACATCTCCCACCGCAACAGTCCCATCGCCCGCCGAGGGCGCGTATTGGAAGGTCTGCGTCCACCTGCCCTCCAGCCTGTCGTACAGGAACACCTGCGTGCCCAGATTCTGGACACTGTTGTAGCCATTGGTATCGTTCAGCCCGGCGGTGATGACCAGTTCATCGTAGCCGTCCTTGTCGGTATCCGCCGCCGTCAACTGCACCACCGGCACATTCTGAATATGATCTGCCCTCAGGTCGCTGACACCCAGCAACTCGTACACGTTTCCGATCTCGCCGCCCTCGGTCAGCGTCGGGCTGCTCCCTTCGCCGCTGATGGTGTATTCCATCAGCTTGGCATCTCTGTTTCCCTGCGTGGGCGGCACGTAGACGACCACGGAATCCACGCCGTCGCCGTCGAAGTCGCCGCAGGCGATGGCGGCGAAGCCGCCCAGCTCAAAGGCAAGGCGGTTGATCCAGCTCCGGCTGCCGCGGGACACCGTGCTGGTGTGCACCGCATTGTTGTTCCGGTCCCGCAGGGACAGCTCGATCCCTGCCGCACTCAGACCGATCATGGCGATGTGCTCCTGGCGTCCGCTGCCGGTATTCACGCCGTCGGTGGCCGCCACACGGTAGCTGGCTTGCTTTGAATTTGAAACCGTGAGGGAGTTGAACGTCACGCGGTACTGGTTCGCCAGATTCGGGAAGGCCCCCATCAGATTTCCCGCCTCGGAGCCGTCCCCGTTGTAGTCATAGGTGTGGCTATACAGCGGTGCTCCGCCCCAGCTGTAGGACAGCATCAGCTCCGACTTGACAAACAGCGGCACGGCGCGGCCGCTGCTGCCGAAGGGGGCGTCCGCCACCGCGCTGTAGTAGTCAGCGCTGCCCTCTGTCAGTCCTGTAGCCGCCGGCAGACCGAAGGCTCCCTTGCCCTCGGAGGCAGCCGCAGTGCCTTCCTCCGCCCGCACCATGGCGGGCAAAAGCTGCACGCACAGGATGGCGCTCAACAGCAATGCCATAAGTCTTCTGCTGCAATGTTTCATAAGCGATTCCTCCTTTGCTTCGCAGGGTGTCACATAATTCTGCTTATTCTAATTTTACCATGCTTTTCTCGCCCGCGCTGTGTCGTTTAGGGGCGAATTCGTGTTGTTTAGGAGAACAGGGCATATATCGCTTGTGCGATTTGTGCTCCTTTGCTACAATGTTGGAAGAAAGGAGACGGTACGGTGAGCACAAAAAACAGGAAAATCTGGGCTGCTGGGGTATTGCTGATCCTCACGGCCGCGGCGGCGATCGGGTTCCTGTTCCGCCTGTCGCAGCCGGATCAGGAACAGCGGTCGGTCTACCTGAACTGCACAGAGTCGGATCGCGGCGGCTGGGTATTCTTTACAGAGGCCGGCCCAGTGGAACCTGTCTTCGGCTTTGGTGGTTATATCAACGGTATTCCGGCGGAGGGGACCGGCCCTGTCGCGGCGGAGCGCGTGATGGAGGAACCGGGTGCGCGGCACTTTCTGCAGTTTGACAGTTACGGCGCTGGCCTGCAGGTGTTTCTGGATCATACGCTTCTCTATACAGACTTTCCGGCCGAGGAAAACCCGGTGGACAGCTTTCTGGAGGATGTTGATCCTGCCAGTATTTCCCACGACGGGCTCCGCGTTCCGCTGCCGGAGGACTGCGGCGGGAAGCGGCTTCGCATTGTCACCTACGGACCCTCCGGCGATGGCCTTCGCCAGCCGGTACTGCCCTCGCTGGTGGGACGCTTTTCCGACGCCGTGGTACAGACCTCCGGCGTCGTCTGGCCCATGGCGGCAGTCACGGCGCAGCTTTTGCTGGCGATCTGTCTGCTACTGGTGCTGCTGCTTGGCGCACACGATGGAGAGTTTCTCTGGAAGCTGCTGCCTCTGATCGGCTATTTCCTGCTGGCGGCGGCAGCCGGGGTCTGTCATACCTATCTCGAAATTTCGGCCGGGCTGAATGCTGACGCCGGGCTTCTGAACTGGGTCTACCTGATCTATATGGATCTTCTTTACTGCTATCTGGCCGCGGCGCTGCACGGCTGGAAGCGGTGGGTGCTGCTCTCCGGTGCGCTGCTCCATATCCTGCTTTCTGCGCTGTGGAGCTTCGCGGCGCTGCCGCTGCTCGCCAGTGCAGCGGGAGACTGGCTCGGCACCACCCTGTTTCTTCTGGCAGCGGCGCTGCTTCTGTTCTCCCATGAGCAGCCGCTGCGCCGAACGAGCCTGTTTCTCTGCGCGGTGGCGGGCGGTTTATTTGTGTTCTGGGGCGTGACCCGATTCAGCGGAAGCGGGATCTTTTATCCACTGACCAACCCGGTGACCACGCTGCTGGCGGGGTATCCCCATGCATTTTACGCGATCCTGTGCGGCTTTGCCGGTGCGCTGTGCGCCGTGCAGGTGGTGACGGGCTTTGTGCGCGAAACACTGCTTCGCCAGCGCCGGATGCAGGCGATCAAAAGCAGCAGCCAGGCAACGCAGGAAAAGTATGAGCAGGCACAGGAGACAGTCCGGCGGACGGCGGCATTCCGCCATGAGTGGAAGAACCATATCGCCGCCCTGCACCTTTTGGCGCAAAAGCCGGATCAAGCCGGTCTTTTGGACTATCTGAACCGGCTGGATGGAGAATTGGAGCAGCTCTTCCCAAAGGTTTATACGGTCAATTCGACGGTCAACACGATCCTCCAGCGCTTCGCGGCCCAGGCAGACAGGTATGGCGTTTCTTTCCATGTCAACGCCATGCTGCCGGAAACGCTGCCCATTGAGGAGGTGGATCTGTGCGGCTTTCTGTTTAACCTGCTGGACAACGCCGTGGAGGCCGCCGCCAAAACGGAACACAGCGAGATCGTCTGTTCCCTGCAGATCCGCCAGCAGCATCTGGCCATCCGATGTGAAAACACCTACAATGGGGTGCTGCAAACAGATGAAAACGGACAGCTATGCACCACAAAGCAGGATGCCGGCAGCCACGGCTTCGGCCTTTTGCAGATGCGAACCATCGCCGAGAAGTACGGCAGCGTACTGGCTGTCAGCTATGATGATACCCGCTTCACCGTGATGACGGCTCTGAAGCTGCTGCCCGAAAAAGAGTCCCCCATAAGCTCCCTGTAAACACAAAATGCGGCGTCTCCCATCGGGAGACGCCGCATTCTCTTTATCCAAATGGCCTTGCCCTTACTTCAGTTTTGATTGAGATACCGGACGAACTGGTCCTGAAACTGCTCCATATAGCGCCGTCCGATGCTTAGATCTCTTCCATCTGTCAGGTATATTGTCCGGCTGCTGACCCTGCGGATATGGAAGAGGTTTACGATGAAGCTGTTGTGACAGCGGCAGAAGCGATCCTTCGGCAGATACTCCTGCATCTGGCTCAGCGGGCAGAGAATGAATTGTTCGCCATGTGTTGTGTGGAGTACGCTGCCGTGATCCCGGCTTTCAGCGCAGAGGATATCCTCTGTCGGCAGGACAAAGGTCCTGCCGGCCACCCGGAAGGTTACGGTGCGGGGCTGATGATATAACCGCAAATCCGTTTTGATCGCCTGCTCCAGATCTTCCCGGGAAACCGGCTTGAGCAGGTACTGGATGGGGCGGACGCTGTAGCCGTCCTTGAGAAACTCCGTGGAGCCGGTGATAAACAGGATGCTGGTCCTGTCGTCCCGCTCCCGCAGCTCCTGCGCCAGCTTCATGCCGGTCTTGCCGTCCATCAGAATATCCAGACAAAGCAGTGAGAACTCCGCACCCGCTGAAAAAGCTGCCTCCAGTTCCTCGGCTGAAGAATAGGGCGTGACCGTATGCTCTACCTGCAGCTCCGACAGGATCGCCGCGCACTGTGCGCACAAGTCCTCACGGAGATTTTTTTCGTCTTCACAAACCGCCACCCGATACATCCTGCTCACCACCCTTTCCTTAACGCTCATTATAGCGGATGGCATAGAAATTTGCAATGCCGCTGCGTTCCGCCGCCGCACCGCCTTCGGGGTTGAGTTTGCTAAGCACCTATTTATAAATTAAATGTTATTTCCATTACAATCCCGGTTCTATAAAATGCACGGCAGAAGTTTCCCAATATTTTTTAGACACGACTTTCATTACCGTCGAGATTTAGCTGATACATTCGGAATATGACCGGAAAATCTTTTGGCTACCATTGTTCTTCGTAAGAATATTGATATTTCATTCCCACATTCCGCATGACGCCGCCGCTTTGAGGATGGATTTATGTATTATTTAGGGGCGAAAAGCAAGGATTATTTCTTCTGTAAGCAGTTTCAGAAAATACAGGCATAAACGGGCGCGGACAGGCCACGGATGCCCTCAAAATATGGCACGTCCACTTCCGTTGCGTTCCCAATGTGATAGGTTTCACCCGCGGAACGGGCAAGGAGATATTGCCGCGTGCCCCATGCATTGCTGTCCCAATAAATGGAGATCAGCAGCGGCAGCAGAAACGCGCAGGTCAGTACCGCAAACAGGACCGCATGACGGCGGGGACTGCGCGTGAATGAGCGTTTCATATAGAGCAGATAGGTCATAAACAAGTCTCCTGTTCAACATGGTTTATAAAATGGCGGCAGGGCAGCGACCTTGCTGTGCAAGGCCACTGCCCTGTGTATATGGCCTGTGGGCTTTGCGGTGTCAATCGCGCCTACGGGTCGATGATTTATGTATCATATTTCCCTTTTATATGTCCTTATGTGGCTCCGTAATTGTCGCCACCGCCTCCCGCAGTTCGTCGCTGAACTCGTCGAGATCGCCGAGTGTGATAACTCCCTCATTGATCATACGGCAGATGATTGGAAGAGGATCCGATCCTCTCATGGAGATCTGCACGCCGGCACAGCGTCTATCCTCACGGATGCGCTTGCATAACTCCCAAAACTTATCAGCTTCGGAACCGTCTCCACACAACAATTCGATATATTCCTTGTTCAGCCTCCCGATATAAGCCTCCTGCCATCCGGCAAGCTTGCTTCGGAACAGAAGCCAATCCCGTTTAGAACTCCAATTGGATTGCATGCTTTTGCCTCCTCTCCTTGAACTTTATTAATCATCCTGATTTCTTTCAAATTCACGGAACAGAAAGTGAAAACGCTGCTGTGCCGCACCATACACATCAATATTCGGATATTCCCTTTTCGCCGTCTCATGTTCTACATCGCAGCGCATATTTATTATATAACAAAAAGTGCATCAAGTAAAAACAATCTGCAAATTTTAAGGAGTTTCTTTAATTTTTAGAGCTCCTGTTTTTCACTGTATTCGCTCTCCTTAATAGCTTTAGGGTTATTGTATGGTATGGAGGCGTTCTTTTCACGCCACACCCGCCTTTTCTCCAGCTTCGCTCTTCCCGGAAGATCTCACGCCGTGCTGTCTGTTTTCTTTGATTATGGCATCCCACCTCATGGGGTGGCCCTGGCGCGGTTTTCGTGTTGTTCACCGAGTGGAAAAGCGGGATGCCGAGAATACGGCAAAGCCCCGCCGGAATTGCTCCGGCGAGGCGTTGCCTTTGACCACATAAAATGCCACAGACAGGTGTGGAACACATGGGAAACTCAGGTCGCAAAATGTTAGGAAAGGAATTAAAATCGAGAGAACACCGCTAAAAACGGCTAAAAAGTGCAGGAAAAATATTGCGGTAACTCTTTGTCTATTGCGATGCAAATTCTGCGCCGCCTGTCCCTGCATAAAGGACTTGCTTAACCTCTCCAGCAGAGGTACAATGCGGCAAACCGGAGCGACGAAGCATCCGTCCGCGGCACTCCGGCAAACTATGAAAAACCGCTTTCTGTCCCCTGTCACGAGGGTGTTCAGAAAGCGGTTTTTGACCACATGTTTGACTACAGACAGTCGTGGAGTGTGCGGAAACAGTGGAGTCAAGAGTTGCGAAGAGCATCCATAATAAAGCAAAAGCGGCTATAAAGCGTCGGAAAAAGTAGAAAAATTTTTATTCAAAAGTTTGGGACCATCAGGCTGGGAGTTCGAGTCCCCCCATCTCGGACCACAGCCCCTGAAATCGAACGATTTCAAGGGCTGTTTTCTTTGTCTATTGCGGCGCAGAATTTGAGAGACTACATCAACTTTGTTACAGATATCTACACATTAAAATATGTACCGTTCATGGTATAATGTTAATATAATAAAAAAATATTGGCATGAATGTTATTAGAGAATATTGATATGAGGTATTCATATGGCAACAAAAAGGCAGTTTCTTCGTGAATATGTAAAAGCTATCAGAGAGGGAAATGCTGCAGTGTTTGCAGGGGCTGGCTTGTCTCGCCCATCAGGATTTGTTGACTGGAAAGAACTTCTCCGTCCTTTGGCAGACGATATAGGCTTAAACATTGATGACGAACATGACCTTATAGCCGTAGCTCAGTATGTGAGAAACAAGTCGGGAAATCGCGCTGCTATAAATTCTTCTATTCTTGAGGCATTTAGCAAGGATATCGCAGTGAATGATAATGTGGCACTTCTTACGCGCCTTCCGATTTACACATATTGGACAACCAATTATGATCATCTTATTGAAGATGGCCTTTGAAACGCCAATCGAAATTCAGATGTAAAAATTGAATATAAACAATTGTCTAATACCAAAAGAGATAGAGATGCCGTTGTTTATAAAATGCATGGCGATGTGGATCACGCTGCTGATGCTGTTTTAACTAAGGACGATTATGTTCAGTATGATAGAAATCATCCCTTTTTTAGAAACGTGTTACAAGGGGATCTAATATCAAAAACTTTTCTTTTTATAGGCTTTAGTTTTGAAGATCCTAACCTCGATAGTATACTCGGGCAAATCAGATTATTATTGGACGAAAATATTAGAAATCATTATTGCTTTATGAAGAAAGTTGTCCGAGCAGATTCGATGGGCGACGAAGAGTTTGGATATCAAAAAGCTCGGCAGGATTTAAGAGAAGACGACTTGAAACGCTACGGTATCCATGCGGTTTTCGTTGATGACTACTCAGAAATTACAGAGATATTGAGAGAAGTTGAAAAGGCAGTTCTTGCAAACAATGTTTTTATTTCTGGTAGTGCCGATTGTTTTGAAGGTTCTTGGTCGAAAACTAAGGTCGAAGAACTCGCATACAAACTTGCAAACCAACTTATAAAAGCAGAATTCAAGGTAACATCTGGCTTTGGCTTGGGAATCGGATCATCGGTCATTAATGGCGCTCTGGATGAAATTTATAACCACAGATTCAAACATATGGATGAGCATTTGTGTCTTCGTCCGTTTCCACAGGGAATTGATGATGTATCTGAGCGTAAAGCGAAATGGAGAAAATATCGAGAAGAAATCCTTCTCGATAATGGCGTATCCATCTTTATAGTAGGCAACAAGAAAGATGTGGAGGGTAAAAAAGCCATCGCAGATGGTTGTATACAAGAGTATCAAATCGCTAAGGAGAACGGATGTGTAATCATTCCTCTAGGTACTACCGGAGACGCCGCTGCAACAATTTATGCAGAAGTTAAAGCGAACAAAGAATAGTATCCTTATCTCGATCAATATTGGGAGCTACTCGACACAGAAAAAAATGTAGACAAAATTGTAAACGCCGTCGTAGCGATTGTAAAAGCTCAAAGAGAAATTTAATACTGATAAAAGCTCAAAATCAAAGAAGGTGAAAATAATGGGAAAGAAAATTTTCGTTTCATATAAGTATGCAGATGACCAGGTTGAAAACTTGACAGCAGGAAAAAATTCAACGGTACGCGATTATATTGATGAGTTTGAGAAAAAAGTGGATTTTTCTGATGATATTTTTAAAGGTGAAAGTGATGGAGAAGATTTGAGTGCACTTTCTGATGACGCAATATGGGAGCAACTCAAAGATAGAATCTATGACAGTTCTGTAACCATCGTCTTTATTTCGCCAGGCATGAAAGAATCAGGGAAAAAGGATAGAGACCAGTGGATCCCCTGGGAAATATCGTATTCTCTAAAAGAGACATCCAGGAAAAACAAAAATGGAGACTCTGTTACGAGCCATAGCAACGCAATCTTAGCTGTTGTTCTTCCAGATTCAAATGGCTCTTATTCGTATTATCTTGAAACAAGAAATTGCTGCTCTAGTGGATGCACCACTCATCACACAAATAAGATGTTTACGATTATTAAGAAAAATAAATTTAACAGAACAAAAAACGCCTCAAAGCGTACATGTGACAGCGATAGCACAATCTGGTCTGGAACTTGCAGTTATATCGAAGCTGTAAAGTGGGTAAGTTTCTTAGCAGACTACAAGAAATATGTAGATTCTGCTGTTGATCGTCAAAGCCATATTGATGAATATAATATTTGTAAGGAAGTATAACCGCATGGCAACACTCTGATATTTTTGAAGAGGAGACCGTTGAATTCGACGAAGCGGTAAGTGTCAGATTTGCGTTCGCACCCCATGCAGGGCTTGAAACCGTCATTTATTTTCTCCCCAGCATCCCCGCTACCACCCCATAATGTTTCTTCACGGTATTCCTCGCCAATCCGGTTCGTTTGGCGATGGTCGAGAACTCAGTGACCTCCGGGTGGAGGCGCATATAGTCCCATAGCTTGCGCTGTTTCTTTGTCAGCTTTTCTGGCAGGGCGATGCCCGCAAGCTGCTCTTTGAGATTTTTGCGTTCCTCGTTCATCTCCGCGATCAGCGTCTTGAGCTTTTCCTCGCACTCCTCGCGGGTGTGGGCGTAGACGTTGCGGGAATGTTGCGTCCCGTCCGGCCATATAGGAGAATAGCGCCCCTCAAACAAGTGGTCATTGATCTCCGTGATGCAGCCGGTACCTGGTTTCCTTTTCTTCCCCACATAGGGCTGGAAGTCCACGATGCCTTTCCGCTCCGGCTCCGCTTCTTCCTGCGGCTCCATCTTGCCGATGCTCCGGTCGATGCTGGCGGCGGCTGCGCGCTGCATATCGCCGGTGATGTGGGTGTAGATGTCCAGCGTTGTCACCGCCGACACATGGCCCAGCATGGCGGAGAGGGTTTTCACATCCATGCCGTTTTCCAGCGCCAGCGTTGCAAAGGTGTGCCGCAGATCATGAAATCTGACACGCTTGCAGTCTGCCCGCTCCAGTATCGTCTGAAGCCGCCTGCGTGCCACGCCGGGCGTGATCGGTCGATCCGCCTTCACCGGGGACGGAAACATCCAGCGGGAATCCACCTTTTTGCGGTATTCCCGCAGCACGGCCAGCACCGCAGGTGGCAGCACCAGCTTTCGGACGGATGCCTTGGTTTTGGGCGGGATGATCTGCAATTCGCCGTTCACCGTGTACGCCTGTTTGTTGACGGTCAGCACGCCGGTTTCAAAGTTCAGATCCTCCCATTGAAGCGCTATCAATTCACCCCGCCGCAGGCCGGTGCAGAGATCCAGCAGGAACAGCTCGTAGTACCCGTCCGCCTGCGCCTGAATGAGAAATTTCTGTAATTCCTCCCGATCCAGCACCTGCATTTCCTTTGCCTTTTTCGGCGGCAGCTTGCAGCCGATGGCCGGGTTTGTACGGAGCAGGTCATCCCGCACGGCCCGTTCCAAGGCGGAGCGGCAGACCGCGTGGCACATCCGCACCATGCGGTCGGAAAGGCCCGCGCCGTATTGCTCCGTCAGACGCTTGCGACCGTTCTTTTTCAGCCGCCCGTAGAACTGCTGCAAATCATTCTGCGACAATTTGTTCAGCGGGATTTTCCCGATTTCCGGCAGGACATGGTTGTAGATGACGTTTTCGTAGTTGTTCTGTGTGGAGGCACGGAGCGTTGGCTTGCTGTGGTTTTCATACCAGCAGCACAGCCAGTCCCCGAACAGCATATCCGACTTAACTTTTCGGTCATTTCGCCCCACCATGCTTTCGGTGAGCTGCCGCAGCTTCTCCTGACATTCCCGCTTTGTTTTGGCGAGAACATTCTTTGTCTTGGGAAGGCCGCTGTCATCATAGCCGACGACAACGCGGCCCTCCCACCGGCCGTCGCCACGCTGTCTTACAGTGTCAGTTCCGCTTTTCCGTTTCTTTGCCAAGGTCTCAACTCCTTCCCGAGCAAGAGAATCGCATCCGACGGCAGACCCATCGAAGTCACCGATACCCCCGCGGGCCTGAGCGAGAGCACGGGCATCAGGAACAGCATCGTGCAGCCGGTCATGCGCCGCGACCTTGAGCGCGCCGGAACGGAGATTTACGCCCTGCCGCAGTACAAGCTTACCTACGATGAGAACGGCTACTGCGTCAAGAAGGAGAAGTGCCGCATCCCGGACGATATTGCAGCTAAGCTCGCGGAGATGAACAAGTGAGCAAGGCCGGGGCAGCTCCGGCCGGCCCTGAAATAACAAAAGCCGCTCGAGGGCGGCAAATTGACAAGGCGCGGCGCGCGAGGTATGATGTGTGCGTCAGCAGGAACGTGAAATAGGTTGTTTCCCCCGAAAGGGGGTGACCGCATGACGACGATGGAAGTATTGACGCTTCTATTGCTCCTCGCTACGGTTATCTTCGGTATCCTTGGGTACATAAAGAAATAACCGCCACCTAAACGGCAGCGGCTTTCCTTCAAGCTCTAAACTTGTATGGGGGAGCGACAAGCACCTCACCCGTGCGCCGCTCTTACTGGTCTTGAATATATCACGCTGTAGCCGCTTTGTCAAGAACGACAAGGCGGCTTTTTTGCCGCCGGAAAGAGGGAATGCCTATGAACCTATCGACCATTGCATCGGCCTGCTCGGAGATCACGGGTCCCGTCAAGATTTATGCGCAAAATTGTTTGCAGGCTCCGGCTGAATGAAGTCAGCC
>OGES01000719.1_pt1 | contig 30471 bp, 32 predicted proteins | sample 1570711 | NCBI WGS metagenome assembly OGES01 (sample SAMEA2582133, study PRJEB24529) | metagenome | biome: Human gut stool | place: China | collected 2011 | reverse complement strand
CCATGGCGTTTTTCCCAATCATTATATACTTTTGATAACTCTTTACTTAATTCTTCAATATGTACATCTTTTATAAGACATAACTGATCTTGTGCTATATAATCTGATGAGATGTCATACATAAATTGTGGCAAACTAAAGCATATTACATCGAAAATAGCTTGTTTCCCAGATAATTCATGAATTAAAAAAAGAGGATTAGCTATGTCTACACTATCTATATTACAATCCTTATCCTTAACATTATTAAGATAATCTTCTATAGCTTCTTTAATACTATTTTTAGGTAATCCAACTATTCCGTCAAAACACCAACAAAATTTACTTTCATCTTTTACTAACATGTTTGTTCCTTTTTAAGTTCGTTTAAAAGTTCACATGGATATTAATACCTAACCCAATCTAAAACTACCTAATGTTCTAACACATTGTGAAGATATACGTCCTACAAAAGCTGTTAACATAATAATCTTAATAGTAAATGTTAACAAAACACCAGTATTTTCCTGTGGTAAAACACCAGTATTTTGAATTTCTAAAACCACTAACCCAACTATAAAAGCAGTTAATACTAAATCTAATACAGCGCTTATTGTAGCGCCTAACATAGATGATCCAAAATGACTAACTACAGGTAAAAATCGTATTGGTATACCTATAATTGAAAAACCTAATAACATATAAAAACGAATAAGTTTTTCAATCATAAAAATACTAATTGCAATACAACATATTAAGACTACAATTACACATATATTTTGCATTAAGAATGGGAAAAACGAAGAAATAACATCCCATCCTGAAATTTGTAAATGCAAATATCCACCAATAGATTCTTTTACTGAATTAAATAGCGTATCAAACGCTAAAAATGTTTCTTCTGAATATGTATCTTTAGTATATGTAGAAGCTAAATCTATAAATAATTTATTTAATACATGTTTTACAATGTAATCCCATGATTTAGCTAACGTAATAAATACACCATAACGTATAATTCTAGGTATAAATGTTTCTACTGTTAATGGTTCTTGTCCCATTAATGACTTAATAACAGTCCAAGACAAATCAATTGCAAGAATAAGTAGTAATAATTCTACAATATGATTAGACAATACTTTACCTATATTAGTAACAACATCTAACACTTTTTGTCCTAAATCAACTAATGTAATAGATGGTTCAAAATAAGTAGTATAATCCATGTCAATAGTTGGAACAGCACCACCAAATACTTTACCATCCCATTGAGTATTACCTGATGTATCACCTGTTAAGTTCCAACCTGCTCTTGTATAAAAATCAACTGGATCCACAGGATTACGATAACCAGTAGGATGATATTCAGCATGCAAATGCGCCCCTGAACTAGCGCCTGTATTACCAGAAATAAAAACAATTTGACCTTTTTTTACAGGCGCACCATCAACAATACCTAAAGGATAACCACTACCATGTCCATATAAAATACTTTCACCACGATTACTATTAATTACAATAAAGTATCCATAGCCACTTGGATCATAACCAATAGAATCTACTACACCATCTACAGCAGAAGGTACAGCTGTACCTTCTGGTATACCAATATCAATACCTTCATGAACCCTAACAATACCTAACGTAGGATGTAATCGACCATTTGAGAATGGTGATGTTATTTCACCACCAAATGAATATCCTTGTACAGGTACAAGTAAAAGTACTACTAACATAATAGCTTGTACAAAATATTTAATTTTGTAAAATATATTCAATTATCCATCACCACCTCATATGGATATGTTATAATAATATAAATTATCTTATTTCGTAGAATATCTATAGGAGAAACTCGTGAAATATATTAAATTACTACTTATCGGACTAATTACTATATTATCCATTACCCTCATTTCTGGATGTGGTTTACAAACAGGAGATGAATTTATCGGTACATGGAAATCAAAAAATGCCAAAACAACAGATACATCCTATTATGTAATAGAAAAATCTGATAAAGAATATACTGTTACATATTATTGGATGGGAGAAGCAAGTAACGGAAGTAATCGCTTCAAAGATACTGAAAAAAAGCAAGAAACTGCTAAATCTATAAATCAAACTTTGCAAGGAAGTCGTCATAAATTTATTATTTCCAATAACACATTAATTGATCAAAATAATAAAACAGAATATATCAAAGAATCAGATAAACCTATGTCATTTAACGAATTAAATACAAATGGGTATCCAGATCCTAAATAGATTTTATATAGAGAGTGCTAAGCACTCTCTATTTTATTAACTATACTTACCATACTTATTACGTATAGTATCACCAATCTTTTTAAAAGGAATTTTGCTGAAACTACCACGAGTTATAGTACCTGCACTATTTTGTAACATACCTTCAATACGAGATAATGCGCCTGCATTAGAAATCATAGTGCCATTTACAATGGATCCTGCAAATTCTACGGCCTGCCCTATTAAATAGGCTAAAAAAGCCATAGCAATAGCTGTAGTTAATAATTCAGGAACTAATTTAGCAATTGCTTGTTCTGATGTTGCTATATTTTCTAACTTAAATGCTTTATCAATCAATGTACTTACCATTCCCATAAAGAATGTAACTACAAGTAATTTAACAGAACAAGTAAGTAATACCGCCCAAGGTTTATGTCCTATATCTTTTGTCCATTGAGTAATTGCAAATGGAAGTAATATAATACTTAATCCACCGACAATGACAAACTCAGCATTAACCATAAAGGATGTAAATACAATTCTAAAGAAACAAGCCAACACAAATAATAAACAAATTAGTGATAACAACAAGGCCATCACATGATCGCCAGTAAACGAAAACGTATCAAATATAACTGACATTTGCGAATACACTTTAGATACACTATTTGTCATTAATGAGGACTGTGATGGCATCGTAGGATTACCAGATGCTATTAACCCCATCTGCTCCGCTGTGCTTTTAATAGCCACACTAATTTTAAGCCAATTTCTAATAAGAAAGCCTATAAAACCAATATGTAATATCTTAATAATGATATTCCCAAAATTGAATCCATTATCAAAAAACATTTGCCAATTGGTAGCAATACTAATTGCTGCCAATAATGTAAGCATTAATAATAATGGATCCGTTAATTGCATAACACCATCAAATACAGTTGTATCAATTTTACTTTGTACAGTATCTATCATGGTAAATAGTAATTGACTGTCCATATTAACGCCACCCCATTCCATTAACTAATTTATAGAATGTACCTGTTTGTGTCGTAACTTGCTTATCTTCCACTTTCATTTTTTTAGCTGTTTCAGCAAAATCGCTTGCTGTCTTTTCGTTAATTGCTTTAGATGCATCCTTTTCTAATTTTTCAATCTGTGTTTTATAACTTTCCTGTTTTGATCGAATAGCATTAATTTCAGAAGTAATATTTTGACTATTTACTGATTCAGCGGTAATTAAATTTTGTAATTGCGCTAAATCTTTAGCACCTTTTGCTTGTGGAATCAACGCTTGTAACTGTTGTATACGTTTAGTTGAAGCATCTAGTTCTTTTTGTTTTGCTGTAATCTGCTCAGTAGCCTGCAAATTAAGTTTTTCTAATTCTGCTAAATTCGTTGTTCTACGCCCCTCTATGGCCGAATAAGATGTTTTTGTATAATCTATATTCTTAAAATCTTTAAACGTCTCTTTATAGGCTTCTACAGCACTTTTAGAGCCATTAAAAATAGAACTCATATCGCTTTTAAGCTTTTTATATTCAGATTGATATTGACCAATCGCTTGCGTATACGGATCAATATTTTCTTTTTTAAGAGATTGTAAATTTTGTACTTGCATATCTACTTGTTGTTTTAAATAAGCAACTTGTTCTGTTGCTTTTTTTATTTGTTTAGCTATTTGTGCGTAAACTTTTGGATCATGTACAGTATATACAGCTTGTACTTGTATACCTGTTAGCAACACAATACCAAGTGTTGCACAAGTAATTACAATCTTTCGATTATCAAGGATAAACTGTTTTATATCCATATACAGAACTCCTTTCTTTATATATAAAATATGTGTATTTTATATATATAATGTATGTATATTATCTTTTTTATGTGTAATTAGACTTCATCGTCTAATAATTAAATAATCAGCTTCATAAAATTTCATATCATTTAACAATCTACAAAACGTTTTAGACATAAACGGATCATCAGAACGTGTTGTATGTTGTCCTATTGTTTTCCAATAATTAAATAACATATCAACCCCTTGACTACGTTCTAATGTTTCATTGTAATCTAATTTTAAGCTAATCGATTTTTTACTATACCCTAATAGATATATACTCACAGATATGGTTTTATCTTTATCACTAATAGCGATTAAATCAGAGCATTTTATATTTTTACGCAACATATCAATCAAAGTTAGATCTTGTATATCGTTTTTAATTAACATGCACGGTAATTGATTATCATCAATATGATCAACAATTTCATCTAATATATTCATATTACTGAATTCACTAATAGAATATAGATACTTCCCTGTATCTTTGATATATGATTCTTCATCATCATCAAGAATGGGAAAACTAACAGTAACTTCATCACAGCATTCTAATAATATTTGTTTTTGATATTCTTTTGTAACTATACTAAGATTATCCAATTCATTAACAAAATCAATTTTAGATACTAATGAAAACTCAATTATACAGGTTTGATACTCTACATTTTTATGCTCAGCTTTTTTGTAAAATAAGGATTGTATGCCCAAGCTTGTTTTAGCATATTTCATAGAAAATTGTTGTATTTTATGTTTATCAGCTTCATTCGTAAACATTAATTCAACATATTTATCCCCTATATCAAAACCAAGTAATATTGGTTCATGATGATCCATATATTTTTCTAAGAATTGTTTGTCTTTATTAGATAATCCAATTGGTGTGTTCATAATAACTCCTGTTTAAGCAACACCTAGTTTAAAGTATTTCCATGCTTTAATAAATTCACTTGGTGATAAACTGGACAATTCTTCTGCTTTTTGTTGATCTATTTTACTTGTTGCTGTTAAAAATGCATATTCAATGGGACTTCTTGATTCTGCAATATCAAGACCGAAAACTCTAGTTCCTAATGGAGATTTATAGAAATACTGTTCTTTTGGTATTAAACCTCTAACAGTTTCTATTTCCTCTTCATTTAAACCAAATTTTCTATACATTTCACGACTTAATTGGTTCATTGTATAGTTAGCAAGCATAATTTTAGTAGACATATTTTCAACAATAATCGGTAGAATATCATCAGTTATATCTGACAAATTTTGTGTAGCCATAATAACTGATGCATTCTTTTTACGAAGATCCTTTAAATACTCTACAATTTTCTTTCTAAAAGCTTCATTTCTAAGGAATAACCAACATTCATCCAAAATGATAAGTGTAGGATACCCAGTCAATTGACTTTCTATCCTATGAAACAAATAATCAAGAGTAGGCGCTACAATAGCTTCATTCGCCATTAGCTTTTCCATCTCAAATACTTGCCAATTACCTGTACCAAACTTATCTTCTGTGCTATCAAATAAATGACCATATAATCCTTCAGAGCCTGATCGTGTTGTCATCATTAATTCATCAAATATGATCCGCCACGTTTCATTTTGTGTTAAACTACTTAACACGGTAATAGTTCTATTATGAATAGGTTGTAATGCCATTGACTTTAAGCCATTTGCTAAATCACGTTCATCCGTAGGAGTCAACTTTACATTTTTTTGTTCTGCATATCGACATAGCCATCCATGCACCCAGATTTGTTCTGTAGGTTCATGGATTTGAGATAACGGTTGAAATGCAACTTGTTTTGTATCAATAAGCATATTATAAAAATTACCGCCCATTGCTTGTGTTAAAACACGACTAGATGCAGATTTATCAAAAATATAAACCCTAGAATTTTTATATTTTTGGAAATTAGAAGCAATCGCATTTAATAATACCGATTTGCCTGTTCCTGTAGCACCTGCAATAAAGGTATGTCCAACTTCACCAAAATGTAAATTAAAGTAAAACGGTAATGATTCAGGCGTTTTACATTTCATTAACGCCATAGATTGTAACCCTTTTATATTGATAGCTTGCCCTGATTCATCTTGTAATCCGACTTTAGCTAATTGCTCAAAGTACGGATTTTTTTTTTGACCTTCCCACATAGCTGTACTAGGAAGGCACGCAGATACAGTCAACGTATCTACTAAATATTTACGAACATTATATTCAAAACAAGAAGGAATAGTAGATAGCCATGCTTCTGGTGCATTATCTTTTTCAATGGTAGAGATAAACCCTTTACCATCAAGTAATGCACGCAACGCTTTTAATTCATTATCAAGTATTGTTTTATCTTCATTCAATAAAACAATATTTAATGTCATATAGCCTAAACTATACTCACCTTGTTCTATTTCAACAGAAGCTTGTAAACTTTCGCCTTGATCCATAATTGCCGATTCATCTACCTTATTAGATGGCTGATTAGTTACCACTTCAAAAAAGTTTGTAACAATAGATTTAGAACGGTTTTTATGAAGATGAGCAATAGATTCAGCTTCTTTTTTAGCATCAATCTTATCTAATGCTAAATATCGAATACAAAATCGATAACGACTATTAAAGGAATTAAGCATATCAAAGACAAATGGATGCATTTCTTGTGGTAAATCTTTAATTCCCAATATACCTAAATGATGTTCTCCTAATTTAGGCTCTCGACCTGTTAAGAATGTACTATCAGATAATTGTTCTGTTATGTAATAACGAATGGGAGATGTAATAGAATACCAACGATCTGAAATCGTACTATGTAAATATGATAAGGTCTTTTGTGGTGATAATTCAGTAATATCTCTAAAATACTGTTTTAGTACACCAACAATAGAATCAATTTGGTCTAAAAAAGTTTCTTCAATAAGATTTAAATTTTTAGCATAATATTGCGCTCGATTTTCTAAATCTTTATTGCTAGACCGTGGATTAATAGAATGTACAAAATCAGATAGCATTTTTTTAACTTCTACAATCAACTCTTTATTATCTTTATCAATCAAATTACCAAAACGTTGAATCGCTTCAATTGGTTGTTTGTAAACAATGGTAAGAAAGTATCTAATCTTATAATTCCCTGTACCACTTAATCGTTTTCTACGTTCTTCATCAAGAATACGTGTTAACTCATTTTCTGATGTTAATTCCATATAATCTACATCTTCTTCTTTTTGAGCTTCTACATATAATTGATACCCAGAAGGTAAGCGTTTAATTACATTATTTAATTGTAAAATATAAAAATCTCTCTCATCTTCTTCCATACAAGATTGATCTTCACCTAAAAAACTAAATGTTTTTTGTAATGTACCATTATTATTTATCACAACACCTTGATTTGTCATAAATAACCATGTTACTAAATCAGATAATGTGCCTGTTGATTTTCCCATAGAATCCCCCTCTCTATTTATATAAATTAATCTTTAGTATACGCATCTTTTAATTGTAAATTTCTATGTAAGATGTTCAATAAATGAACATCTTTTTTCATACACCAACGTAAAATAAAGTAGATTACAATTACTGGTAATAATGCTTCTGGACTCCTGAATACAGCAACACTCATAAATGTAGCCATTAAAAGAGATCCAAATGCTTTTCGAGAAATACCTGCAATAACTGGCGGTTTATATAAGCTTTTATATACTTTAATTTTCATAGTGTTTTCCTAGTGCTTCCCAACCATTAATACAAATGCTAATGCATTGGTAACTAAAATAATCCCTATAATTACTGCAAAAGCTTTTCGAGCAAAGCTACCATGTTCACCAAACATATACATAACGCCGAAAAATACAACAGCAATCGCTGAAATCAAACGTCCTGTTGTTCCTGTTAATGTATCTACTACATCCTGTAGTAAATCATTAACTCCAAATAAATCTAAATCCTTTGCATAAGCATGTGTTGGTAATACTAATAAACAAAAAGCCATCATTAAGCATGGCGCACCATACTTTTTTACTATATTTAGCATTGTATTTTTCATATTATGTCTCCATTCCCATATGTTTAAATTATATGTTTTTTATATAAAAATCATATTTTATTTATGTGTAAACACAAATTCATTGGCGTGATAATCATAACGATCTACTTCAATCACATCATCAATCAATCGAATAGTACCTGTATCTGATACAGTACGTTGAATACTAATAATAACATCAACTGTATTACCAATTAATCGCCGTACTACTTCATTATCTTTTACTTCACTAGATTGACCAATTAATACTTCTAATCGTTCAAAAGCTTCTTCTGCACTATTCGCATGAGTGGTACAAAAACCGCCTTCATGACCTGTATTCCATGCTTGGATCATATCGTATGCACATTGATTTCTAACTTCACCAACGATAATACGATTAGGACTTAATCGCATAGATACGAATACTAAATCAGACATGGTTACATGAACCTGTTTTTTATTACCACTTGTTCGTAAATACAACACATCAGGCAATGTACATTGTAATTCTTGTGTATCCTCTAAAATAAGTACTCGTTCTTTATTATTAAGTTCAGATAGCTTTTTAAGCATCGCATTTAAAAATGTAGTTTTACCTGAACCAGTACCACCAACAACCACAATGTTTTTATGACTTTTAATATATTCAACAATTAGGTCGTAATATTTTTCAGATAAAGAATTAGATGTTACATATTCTTCTAATGAAAAAATACGTCTAGGTTTTTTTCTAAGAAAGAAAATAGGTTCTTTTACAATAGGCGGATAACAAATTTGCGCACGTAACATCAAACTAGATAATTCAACACCTAATTCTGGTGATTCAGTTGTAATAATATCATTATTGTATCCTGCTATTGCTGTACAAATAGATGTTACCTGTTTATTTGTTAACTGAATGCCTGTATCAACACGACCTGTAAAGGTTTCTTTCCAGATATTATGATCTTCGTTAATATATACTTCTGTAACATTATCATCATCAATCATAGATAAAATATCAGTCCCTAACGAATTTAAAACCATCTCATCTAATTGAGATAATTTTTTTTGTTGTTCCTGCTGATTAATCATGATCCATCACATCATTTTCTTTCGATGTATCGTCAAGATGTTCTACATTAATCTTGTTATTACGAGAAGTATATAATTCTTGCCCTTTTTGAATTGCTAAATCAAATTCATTACGTTCTTTTATAAGTAATAATGCACCTAACACCATGTATAAATCATCGTCAGAATGAATAGCGACACCAATTTTTGGAAGTTGTTCCATTAAACTTTTGGCCACTTTTTCATTTAACTTTCGATCTTCTAATTCTTGTTGTTTTTGTAGTGCTTTAATGCGTTGCTCTAAATTTTGTTTCTTACTATTTGCTGTAGTGATACCCAAAGATTTAACTGCCATATTTTGCTTCCTTTCTATTATTTAAACGTTTGTAATGCCTGCAATATTTTAAACTGTAATACTTTAAAGGATGTATCTGTCAATGCATCAATAAAGTTCATCATATTAGTGTATTGCATCAATACACATTCATCATGTAAATACGGTTTAAACTCATTCCAATAATCATGTATCATATCTTTTAATATAGGCACTGTTGAAATACGTACCATATCATAAATATCAAATAACGTAACGGTCTTATATGCACTATCTAAAATAGTAAGACCTTGTTTTTGATTTTCAATAAGAGTACACATGAATTGACACCGTATAAACGCTAAAATTGCGTCTCTAACGTCGTTTTGCACATCATTAGGGATAATATCACTCAACACTGTTTCTAAAGCTTCCTGCTCATTATAATCACACCAAGGGATATTTTCTAATGATGCTAACTCTTTAGCATCTATTGGTCTAAGTCCAATAGATTCATCTGTATCTAATGATCGACCTAATTCAAATTTATCAACCATATCTTTACACTTAAACCATTTATTTTTAGGTGTTCTGATAGGATTTTCTAAACCTGAAAGAATAATAACAGAATCGTTACCAAGCCTACTTACTTCAGCAGGGTCAAGTAATAATCTACCTTTTTCTATTTTTGTCCTATTTTTAGGCTCAAACAAAGATTTACCATTAGAACTTTCTTGTTCAATTAAAATCGTTTGTTTTCCTAATTTTTCAGATAAAAATTTAGGTGTTAATTCATCTCGTGGTGCCAAATAAATTTGAGTTTCACAGTTAGATGTAAATTTTAACGATTTATAAATAGCCTTAACTTGATCAAGTCCCTGACAAATTAATAGTACACGCATACCATACGATGCAATATAACCTAATTCTGTAACCAAAGTTTCCATTTTCCCAAATGCTGGCCACTCATCAAGAAGTATCAAGCATTTATGTAATGTTTTAGAATAAGCTTCATCTTCTGTATATCGTTGTATTGATAACTCAAAGATTAACGAGAATAACCCTCTTACACGGTCTAAATCAGATGGTGGAACTACCAAAAACAAATCAGATGGTTTTGATAACTCTCTAATATCACCCAATATAAAATCAGAGGTTGCTGTATTATCAGCAATAATTTTTTCACTAAACATAGATAAAGCGGTAATTGCTGTACTTAATACAGAACCTGCTTCATTATCTGGTTTACTAATAAAATTACTGAAATTAGTCACCACAACAGGATGTTTTGTTGGTGTCTTTTTTGCTTCTTCTGTAAAAGTAATAATCTCTTGTGCTTTTTCAATAGATATATTGATATATAACTTTGGCAATTCAGATGTTTTGTTATATACGTACATCGATGTTGGAAATTGTTCTTCTTTAACTAAAAGGGTTTCCAATTTTTCTTTTAATGAAATTGGATCACCATCATTATCAACAGAGACAGACAAAAACTCATATACATGATACATATTAGTTTCTATGTATCCTGTATCATCTGGCGTTAAACCTTTCATATTGTTAATTTTAGCGTGATAATATTTCAAATATACTAATGCACCTGTAATTAAACTAATAGCATTTGCTTTCCAATGTGCATCAGTCCCCTCTGGAGCGCCAACAAGTAATGTAATTACATTACCTACATCCTTACCTTCATTAGGCGTACCCCATCGGATCTCGTTAATAGGATTGAATCGATAAGTTTTACGAGTATCAGTAGGCGCAAATTCAATAACTTTATGACCTAAAACATATTTTCTAAAAGCACCTGTTTTTGCTATATTTTCACGTTTTAAGTCAGATACAATGGTTGCTCCTTTCCAAAACCAAAGTGTTGGTAAAATAATACCAATCCCTTTACCTGATCGTGAAGGGGCTACCATAATAGAATGAGTGTCCCCATTATCTACGATGTACCATCTAGCAATACAACATACAACTTGTACAACTTGCAATAGTTTCCAAAAAGTATTATCAGATAATTTACACAAAGATTGTACCTTTTTACAAGTATCAAACACCGTTTCATACGATATCAAACCTGTTGTCCATGATCCTACAATAATACCTGTTGCAGTATCATCCATTGGATCAATCAATGCTTTATGATTTTTTACATTACGATATGTAGCCCATTTAGCAGTTCCTTCTGAGGTTAATTCTATTTTGCCACCTATTTTATTAACTAAAATAGGAATTGCAACACAAATACAGAATCCTAAAAAATAGATACTAGAAGGAATCCTAAACAAATTAACTGCTATAGATTCATACTGCTGATAAAGCTTTATAAATGATAATGGATTTATATAAATACCACCAATAGTAGTAAACGAGTTACCTAATGGTACAGCTGTATTCGATAACAACACTTTCATGGCTATCGTATTAGTAATAAGTAATGTAAATAAGATACATACGCACGATACTATTAGTTGTTGTCGTTTATTCATATTAAGTACCTAAATATGGTCGTTTAAATTTATCCTCTAACTCACATTTTAAAATTAACATTTTACTACCGACACGAACGAAGGGAATAATCCCTTCGTTGCATCGTTTATACATAGTTGACATAGACATTTCAGGGAAATAAAACTCTAATAAATCCTTTGGAGTAATAAATCTCACTTCCCCTGTTGGATTTTCAATTGGATAGGTATACCTTTTTTCAATCCACTTTCTGTCAAAATACCATTGATTATCTATTAATTTACCTTTTAAATGCCCCCTTCTTAATGCTGTATGAATAGAAACACTACCAATTTTAAATTCAAAATACGTCATAACTTCATCAATGCTTAGGAAGCGACTTTGTATTTGACCCATGGGACTTCCTTTCTAGTACTGTTATAAATAATATCTATAGTTTTGAGCTCGTTATAAATAAGTCTTTATAGCAGTACGTTCTTGATTTATTTTGTATATGGTCTAATTTGAATATCAGTGTCGAGAACTACATTAAACTGATAGCCCTCACGAATAGTACCAGTTGGTACTACATCCTGATCTTGTTTAGCTAGATTAGTAATACCACCAATCAATTCAGCAACAGCACCTTTTACAGCTGCATCTCCTGCCGATTCTGTATATGTTGTAGAATTACCATTATTATATGTAGTTGTTCGACTAGTATTTCTCGTAGACATAGTCGTTGCACCTGCAAGGATAGCACCTGTTAAAACAGATCTAACTTTAACCCATGTATGACGAGTATACTTATCTTTTAACCCTGTTTGACCTAAGCTGTCCATCGCCTTATAATCAGGCAATTGCACGCTATGTCCGTTAGGAAAGATAATTCTTGAAAATGATAAATTTAAACGACTCTTTTCAAATGAATACGGTTCACCAATCAAACGACTTCCAGCAGGTATAAGAATATTTTTACCTGATACTGAGTCGTACACATTCTGTCTTACTACAGCAATTACCACCGAATCCATAGAATCAGACGTCATTCTAGTAACAAGTGTAGCAGGAATAACAGTACCTGCTTGTAACACCTCATTAGCTTTGACTGTTTCAACACTATTACCTTGTGCATTTACAAAAGTATTACTTCCTAATAATACCCCTGTAATAGCAAATGGTATGATCCATCGTTTAACGTTCACTACGTTGACTCCTTTCTTTATTATCACCAGATACGACACGAATATAATCAGAATTTGATGTTGCATTATAATATTCATTTACAGATTGATTACGTTTATTAGTATCTTTCGTATCATTATTTTTTTTACTATTTTGACTAGGCAACGTAATAAAAATACCTGATTGATTAGCCTTAATTTGATTATCTTCCGCTTTAAGTTTATTTTGTGCTTCCCTTGCCCAAGCTTCTTGTTCCTGTTTAGCTTCAAACTGTTCTCTAGGTGTTAATGGAGCAGGTTCTGACACAGAACGACCTTGTTGGACTTGATTAGTTGTTACTTGTTGCGTTACACCATCTTGATCTGTAACAGTTGGATTTGCCTTATGTTGGTGTTGCTTTTCCTGCTCTTCTTTTAATTGAGCAGATATAGTATTACCAGTTTGCCCTGTTGATGTTACTTCATCTTGTTGTTTTGTGGGTGTAGAATCAGATGGCATCATAAAATAACCTAATACACTAGCTAATAAAAAAACCGATATAGCAAGCAATATTTTGTTTGCTTTTTTAGGTTTTTCCGTTTCTGTCTTTATTTCAATTTTTTCATCAGACATAATAACTCCTTTCCATTATGTTAAAATTATGTATATTATATATATAAATTATATATATTTTATATGTAATTTATATATAGTTAAATAGTAGAAGGATCCAAATAATCAAAATTTGTTTTTCCATTAAGATTAATAATTTTTTTAAGTGTTCCTACATCAATATTATCTAATGTAATATCAGTTATATTTTTCTCACTATTATCCTTATAGGTAATATGTTTTATTGTATAAATTGATTTATCAAAATTATGAATTTCATCAATTACCTCATAAAAAATAGATAATTCTAAACTTCCAATTGGTTGCTTAAAATCAATAATGGATTTTCCGTCTATAATTTGTTTCATGATAAATAATTTAAAACTCTTTACTGCTAACATAGCATGTTTTAAATTATCAGAACTTTTATTCAGAACTATCATTAAAATAGATAAAAAAACAAACACTATAACTATAGCTTCCCATGATACAGGTAGCGCAAAATATACAAGTATTGAAATAATAAAATTTACAACTGTATTAATAATAAGTCGTTTTACATTATTATTATAAGGTTTATCTTTAATATAAATACTCAAATTATTACTTATTTCAAACATTTCTTTACTACTTATTTCAAACAATCCTTTATCAAACATAATTTTCCTCATTATTAAGTTAATAAAATCAAACCAAGATTTAATACACCAATACAGCCCATAATACATAGACAAATAATGATGATCCAATTAAATGGTTGTTTATACCAAGGTATCATTAATTGTTCCATATACTTAGAAATAATTATATCTTCATTTTTAAGACCTTGTATACTATCTTGAATTGATTCATATTCCGTTACAGATATAGATGTATTAGAAACAATCATATCAATTTGTTTATACAAATTATTTCTTCTATGAAATACCATTTCAAAAGATTTGGTAGTTACATTTTGTTCTTCTGCTGTATTCATCTAATTAATTCCTATAAATTTGTGCAATTTGTTGTTGAATAACTGGGTTATTATCATCTTGTGGATTAGTAGATTTATTAGAAACATCACTATTATCAGTCGATTGAATACCTAGTTCCTGTTCTAATGACTGAATTTTAGCATCAATTGCTTCTGTATCAGCATTTTGTTGTGGTTGTTGTTGTGTATCCTTAATAAATTCTTTAGCTTCTTGTAATCGTTTTTGTCGCATCCGTTCTTTAAGTGGTATCCATGTAGTTTGTAAAGTTATATCTTTTGTTTGCCCTTGCTCAGCATCAAATATAGCTTGACGATCTACAACTTTATCAAATTCAGTTCGTGTTTTAACTTTTTTACCTGATTCATGAGCAATGACTAAATGAGATGTTTGAGAATATACAAGCTTAAACTGATTAGCAAGTTTATCAATTTCCATGATATTCCCTTTTAAACGATAATTTACTAACTGTAATTTTTTAGGTTGCCATTCATCAAAATAATAAACCGTTGGCATATTATCTTTGATTCCTTTTGGTAATTCAATAAATGTTTTAGTCCCATCACTAAACACAGCCGTAGGAATATAATCATTAGATACATTTTTATTAGATTTTATCTTATATGCTGTATCATATTTTGTATTATTAATAGATTGTAATAAAGCTGTTGCTTCTTCCTCTGCCTTTCGTTCTGCTTCTACTTTAGCCAATCGATCTTTTTCATCTTCTTCTGGATAATTCCAAAGAACAACATATTCACCATCATCATTTGAATTAATAATTAGTCTATAACTTCGTTGTGTAGTGTTGATAATAAAATTAGTTTTTAATCCAGAGACAGTTGGTTTTACATACACATGAGAGATATCTGCTACAGTATCTGTATCAACTTGCCATTGTACAGTATCACCAGTAGCTATTTTTTGTACCTCTTCACCTTTTCTTAATTGAATATCAGTTACAAACCCAACCTTTGTATTAATTTCATACTGCTTCCATGGATTATAAGTGTATACATGAGCAGTACCATCTGTATATGTTGGATAATACACAATCCCTTCACCCTGCGCTGATAATAAACCCATGCTCATTATTCCAACGCAAGCTAATATAGCCATTCGTTTTTGTAGTTTCATTATTTTTTAGTTCCCCCTTGTTGTTGTTCCTCTGTAATAGAAAAATCTTTAATAAATAAACCAAGTGGATTATATTGTAAAATTTCCTTTTCAGTAACAGGACTCTGTTCAATTGTAAAAATAGATGTATAATATGTAGCTTTATCTGTTTGTGAGCCTGCTTGTGTAAATGTTTCTTTCCATCGTACTTGATATGTATTTTTAGATCCTGATACAGGTGTAACAGATGTTATATCTACACGATTAACGCCAGTTCCTATTTTTTGTGTTAACTCATTTAAATAGAAAGATTTAAATTTATTTGCACTTTCTGGAGTAAAAAATCGAATTGCCCGATCTACATTACGATTTAAAATTTGCTTATCTAATGGAATCGTACGAATTTCTTCAACAAATCGAGATAAAAAATAATTTACTGTTGCATCAGTAGGTTCTATAGAAACATCTTTTAAACTACCTAAGCTTTGTACAGCACCTGTTTTTTCATCAATACCTACCATATATGGAATAAATGTAGCTCTTGTTGAAACATAGATTACACCTGCTACAGACATAACTGTAACCAATCCCATAGTAAATGCAATTTGTTGCCACTTTCTAATTTGTAAATCTTTCATACTTAAAATATTCGAAGCGATAGATTTTCCATCATCATGAATATCCTGATACGTTTTCTCCCTTGATTTCATCGCATCCTCCTCTTTTTTTAGGTACTAATAATCAAATATACTGATTGATTAAACTTAAATCAGTTTTTCACATTATATCATTTAGAAAAAAAAAAAAAAAGTGGAAATATTACAAATTTATGTTTATAATGAAATACAATAAAATACACTATTATATTGGTAAAATTCGATATAATTTTACTAACTATTAATAGATTCATATTATTAACTATTAATAGTTTTACGCAAAAAGAAAAAGATAGGTAGCGAATGCTACCTATCAAAAAATAGTATAATGCCCACTTACACAAGTTATTTTCTAAAGAAGAATAACTGGTGTAGTGGGCTTGCTACTCGCAAGATTAACATACAAGCGTACCGCTAGTATGTATGCGCCCTACGGTACGCTACAAGAAAGGAGATTATATATAACATGGCGACGTTTCATTGTGGAGTCAAAATAGGTATTAAAGGTAAAACTATCCCCCATTTAGACTATATAAAACGTGAAAATAAATATAGTAATCGTGAAGATTTAATTAGCACTAAATCTGGACATCTCCCTTCTTGGGCAAAAGATGATACAGAATTTTGGCAAGAAATTAACAATCACGAACAAAAACGTACTTATCGTGAAATTGTCTTTGCCTTGCCAAATGAATTAACAGAAATAGAACAACAACAATTGGTCAATGAATATATAGAACAAGTAATTCCACATAATCCATATACTTATGCAATTCATTCTACAGATAGTTCTATTCATGGTGTTAAAAACCCACATTTACATCTTATGTTTTCAGAACGTATCAATGATGATCATGTTAAAAATTTAAGTAAAGATGAATGGTTTAAACAACGTGGTGTATCAAAAAAAGGAGAAGAATTTGGTGGTAGTAAAAAAGATCGTTCTTGGGCAGGCACAGGACGTACTAAAAAATATTATGAAATCCGTGATCATTTAGCAAATATGATTAATCAAAAACTCGAAGAAAAAGGTCTTAATGTACGAGTATCTGCTAAATCTCTAGAAGAAGAAGCTAATATAGCACGACAACAAGGTAATAATGAAAAAGCATCTGGTAAAAATACCAAACGTGCTATACGAATTCATCATAGAGAATACATTCCTTTCTCTAAATATATTCAAGAGAAAGTAAATGATACAACTCCTATTGATCCATTAATTCCACCTGCTATTCAAGAACGTATTGAAAAATTACGTAACAACGCAACACATCAAGAACGACTAGAAAATGTACAAGAATATAATACATCCATTAAACCAACGATAGATGATTATTCTAAAGCAACTAAAAAAGTAGCTACAGAAATCAAAGATTTAATGGATGTATATACTAGCCCCTACTCTATTATTAAAAATAAATTAGAAGAAAAAATTGTAGAATCATATGATGCAGATTATTTACATATTGATGAATATACATATGCTTCTATCATTGCTAGTGAAGATGTATCTGAATCAATAGAGACTGAATTATCCTCAGATCCATCTAGTCATGATAATACAGTACTAATGTTAGCTGATATTTATATAAATAAAGAACGGCTAACCATATTAGAAAAAGAATTAGAAAATGCAGTAAAAAATACTGATGATATCCTATTCTCTATTCTTCCAAAGGAAGAAAAAGAATTGTTACTTAAATTAGAAAAAGATTTAAAGCAAACAATTAAGGCTATTGACTGGGCAGAACATGACGGCGCTCAATGTGATCATTTTTATGATAGAAAACATAAAATTGAATACGAATTGATGCACTATAAGCAACAAATGAAATATACTCACAAAGAAAAATATCAACAAGCTATGAATACTCTAGTAAATGATTATATGAAAACATCAGACACATTAAAGAAACTAAAGGTTTTATATAACAAAGGATATAAAACCTTACCAGAAAATAAACGGTCTGATATAAAAAATGCTGTTGATACTATAAAACGAGTAGATACTAAACATAAATATTTAGCAGACTTTGTACAACAAGAAACAAAACGTCAGCTAAAAGAAGTTATACATAATTACAATCAATCTAAACGAATTAAAACGATCCAAGACTTTGTAGACAAAGAAATAGATAGTAAATATAACAATGTTCTAAAGAAAGAAAAAGAAAAATTACGAAGTCAATATAGTAAATTAAATTACAATCAGAAACAAGGTAAAGATACTTCCGAGAACACAAAAGCTATCTACGAATTAGAACAAACAATTGAAAAAATTCGTAGACAATATACAACAACTGACATAGTTACTATTGCTAACCAAAAATATCAAGCGTATTCCAATAAACAGAAGAAAAAAATATTTACACCTAATGAAACTAAACAACAGTTTAAGCGCATTATGAGAAAACCTCACGGTTATAAACGTTTTAACCGTGCAGGAAATAAAATAATTAAAAAACTTACTGATGCAAGTAAGGATTTAACAAGTAATTTAAATGCTTCCGTCTCTTCAGATGGTATACGTATACAATCACAAAAAGATGGAATTAATTATATTAATTAACACTAGAAAGGACACATTATTATGCAAGTTTACATCACAGAAAAACCAAGTGTTGGTAAAGCCTTAGCTACCTACTTTAATAAGAATGGTGGCAACTATGTAAAAAAGAAAAATTTTTACATAGATGAATCTGTATCAGGTATCATCACATGGGCAGTTGGCCATTTACTTTATCAAAATAGCCCTGCTCAATATAATGATGATTGGAAATATTGGAAATTAGAACATTTACCAATGATACCAAATCCATTTAAAAAATCAGTCTATGCAGATAAAGAAATCCAATATAATACGGTAAAAGGATTTATTAATGATGCTACAAATATTATTCATGTAGGTGATCCAGACCGTGAAGGACAATTATTAATTGATGAACTTATTGATGATGCCGAAGAACAAGGAAAGCAAGTAGATCGAATTCTACTTAACGCATTAGATGATGAATCTATGGCTAAAGCCATAAAAAATACAACAAATAATGCTCAATTTAAAGGCTTATCAAATGCAGGAGAAGCTAGAAGTCAAGCCGATTGGTTAATAGGTTTTAATTTAACTCGTTATTTTACCATTAAAGCACGACAAGGCGGTTATACAACTGTATTTAATGTAGGACGTGTTAAATCCCCTACCCTATCCCTTATTGTCAATAGAGAACGTGCTATACAAAATTTTAAAGAATCAAAATTTTATAATGTCCTTCCATCAGTTGATATACAAGGAACATTATTGCCATGTACTTTGAATCCTAATAAACGATGGGATGATGTCGAACAAGCTAAAGTAGTTGCTAATGACATCATTAATAGCCATGCTATTATTACAGATATTCAAAGTAAAACAGTAAAACAAGAAATTAAAGAACTCTATTCATTAGATACTTTACAAATTGAAGCTAATAAACGCTATGGAATAGATCCAAAGCTAACATTAGATTCATTACAATCTTTATATGAAAAGAAATTAACAACCTATCCTAGATCAGATTGTAAATTTCTTCCACAAAGCCAATTTGTCGATGCAGGTTCTATTATTGCTCATCTTATAGAATGTGGTGTTATTTTAGCTGATATAGATTATGTTACTAATATGGATACCCCACCAAAACCATTTAATGATAGTAAAGTAACAGCCCATCATGCTATTATCCCAACCAAAAAACCGCTTAATGATGTTGATACATTAAGCGATGAAGAAAACAAAATTTATGATTTAATAGCTTTAAAATATGCTTCTATGTTTGTTTCTCCATATACTTATGAAGAACAAACCATTTTACTACAAGCCAAAACATACCCTATTAAATCAGTAATTCGTAATATCACAAATCAAGGATGGAAAGATTTATATACTATTCTAAAACATGATACATCACAAGAAGAAACGGATCCAAATGAACCAATTGTATCTGGTAATTTTAATCTATCTATTGGTGATGATTTTATAGTTACTAACTGTAATGTAAAAGAAGGTAAAACAACACCTCCAAAACGATATACAACAGGTACAATTATTCAAGCTATGGCATCAGTTACATCAGAAGATAAGGAATTAGCATCAATATTAAAAGAAGTCAAAGGCATTGGAACACCTGCGACTAGAGCAAGTATAATTGATGAACTCATTCAATCAGAATTAATCCAAGTTAATAAAAAGTATATTTTCCCTACCGATGCAGGATTTACATTATCCGATATGTTACCTGATAGTCTTAATTCACCTGAATTTACTGCTAAATTAGAACAATCATTAGATAAAGTACAATCTGGCGAGTATACAATTCAAGATATTGTTAATGAATCTGTATCTTTTATTAATGATGTAATGCGTACATCAACAAAACCTATTGAAAATACAGAATATGAGTGTCCATTCTGTCATAAAGGATATTTGCATCTTAAACAATACAAAGATAAAGACACAAATAAGATGAACCAATATTATCGTTGCTCAAATGAAACATGTGGTAAATATATTCCAGAATTAAAAGGGAAACCTCATATTGTACATTGTGAAAAATGTAAAGAAGGTGTATTTATATCAAGAAAATCTAAAACAGGTGATGTATTTTATGCTTGTTCTAACTATCCAAATTGCAAAAATACTCTTAACCATAAAGAATGGAGTAAACAAAAAACACAATAAAAATATATAATAAATATATATTTTTTATATAAAATACATATATTTTTTTGTTATATTTTTTTTATAAGGAATCACTAATATGGCTATTAAAGGATCATTTATAACGAACAATAAAAATTTAACTGAAAAAGTTAATATATTAAGCCCAGACAAATCGGAAGATTTAGCTATATATTTAGCAGATATAATAAAAAAAGAACAACAATTACCTTGGGATAACCCCGTTCATCAAAATATATCATTTATACAATACAATCCAATAACAGGTACTGTTTATAAAGGTGGTAATATTATGAGACTATATTTATCATCATTAAAAAATGGTTTTACAGATCCTAGATGGGTTACTTTTAATTCAATAGCTAATAATAAAGATTATAAACTAAAAAATAATAGTAAAAGTACATTAATTGAATTCCATAAGAATTTAAAATATGGTACCGATGAATGGAATAAATATGTATCTAACCTACAAGAAAAAACAAAACAAGAACATTTACTAAACAAAAAAGATATTCTAATTCATACCTATCACACAGTATTTAATGCTGAACAATTTGAGAAATTTCCATCATTAGAAAAAAAACCTCAATTAGTAATTCCAGAAGAAGATAGGATAAAAGCTATAGAAGAAATTATTACTAATTCAAAAGCACCTATTATTTATGATGGACGAGGTAAAAATTATTATGATCAATTAACAAATACTATTCATTTAACAAAACAAGAACATTTTAAAAGTAAAGAAGCCTTTTATTCTACAGCTTTACATGAAATCATTAATTCTATTGACTATAAATCATATTTAAATACTAATGTAACAAAAGAATTGGTTTCTGAATTTAGCGCTATATTACTTCGTGAACGTTATAATGTAACAAAAACAAAAGAACAAGTACAAAACAGCTTATCTTATATACAAAGTTGGGCAGAAGACATAAAATATGATCCTAATATTATTTATAAAAGTATGAATAAAGCTGAACGATTATTTAATATTATGGAATCTAGAATGTTAATAAATCAAAAATCTAATACATTCACAAATCAAATAAATGAACTATTAAAAAAAAATGATGAACAGGTAAAACAACTACGAACACCAATACATATAGCAACACCTATAGAATTTAATAAACAACCACTAAACAAAAAAATTAACCATAGTAAATCAAAAGAAAGGACAATATATTATGAAAACAACAGATAATCAAAAATCAACTATTATTAATGATGTAAATATCCCAGAAGTATTTATTGAAATTACTAAAAAAGATATTGATTCATTAGGACTCGAAGAAACAACACAATCATTAGATGAGTTGATTCAATCTAATATGATACCTGTAAATAATGACGAGGAACAATAATTATGGTTATTAAGCGATCTGTTTCAACAAATCAAACAATAAAAAATAATGTATCTGCTAAAGACGTATTATCAGATACACAAACAAAATTATCTCAATACTTATTAGATAAAATTCAAGAAGAGCAACAATTACCTTGGGATAATCCTGTACATCAAGATATACCTTTTAGCCATTATAATCCAATAACAGGTACAACCTATAAAGGTTCTAATACTATCCGACTATATGTATCAGCATTAGAGAATGGATATAAAGATCCTAGATGGGTTACTTTTAATTCAATAGCTGACAATGAAGACTATAAATTAGCTAAAGGAAGTAAAGGTACAAAAGTAGAATTTTATAAACATATCCCTTATGGTACAGATGAATGGGATAAGTATACTGCTAAATGGTCAGAAGATAGAAAACAGCAATATAAAGCGTTAGAACGAGATATTATTATTCATACATACTCAACAGTATTTAACGCTGATCAATTTGACAAATTTCCACCATTGGAAAAAAGATCTACTTTAATTATTCCAGAAGAAGATAGGGTAAAAGCTATAGAAGAAATTATTGCTAATTCAGAAGCACCTATCACTTATGATGGACGAGGTAGAAATTATTATAAACCGTCAACAGATACTATCCATTTAACAAAACAAGAATATTTTAAAAGTAAAGAAGCCTTTTATTCTACAGCTTTACATGAAATCGCTCACTCAACTGGACATGAATCACGTTTAAATAGACCATTAAAACCAAGAGATCCATCTAATCCACAAAATATTGAACACTATGCAGCAGAAGAATTAGTAGCCGAATTTAGTTCTGTATTACTCCGTGAGCGTTTTAATGTAACAAAAACAAAAGAACAAGTACAAAACAGCTTATCTTATGTACAAAATTGGGCAGAAGCGTTTAAAAAGGATCCTAATATTATTTTAAGAAGTATGAAAGAGGCTGAAAAAGCTGTTAATTATATACAGTCTAATATGTTAGTTAATTACAAAACTAATCAAAAAACAATATTTAATGAATTAACAGAATTACCTCAAACGATATCTAAAGCAAAAGATAAGTATTTTAAACAAGGCCCAATACTTACAACTGTTCCTGCTAATAATTCTAATAATGATTCTGTTAAATTTGATAAAATACAAATGAAACAGAATAAGAGTAAACCAGAAAAATCTGCATTCATAGATTTTTCAAGATAATATAGGAGTAATAAATGATACCAGAAACTGATCAACCAATGTGGGATGATGAAATATCAGAAAAAGCGCCTACGACAACACAAAATGATATTTCAAATGATATAGATACACCTATTCAGAATGATAATTTAGATGTATCACAATTAAAAAAATTGTTAGCAGAAAAAGAAGAACAGCAAAAGCAACAACAATTAACAGAACTCATCCAATCTATTATCAAAAAAGAATTAGATTCATTAGACGAATGGAAACAATCTATTAATGCTTCAATAAAAACATTAGAGGAATCTAACAATCAACAACATCAATCAGAAGAAGCTATTGAAACAAAGGAAGAGATATTAGAAAAACAATTATCTGATTTAAAAACATTAGTTAAAGAAAATGTATCTCTTATTGTTCAATCCTGTAATGAAGGCAAGCCATTAGTTACAATTGCTTCTTATGGTAACGCTATTTTACAAAAATTAAATCAATATTAAAAACATAAAATACATATAATAAAAACATATTTTTCAAATAAAAAATATATAGGTTACAAACAATGAATAAACAATTATTAATATTAGGATTATTAACAATATTATGTATGCCGATAACATCTCATGGACAATCATTAGTATCATACATAGCACAATATAATCCTAGTCAAAGTCAATTAATCGCCAATCAAATTATAGAAAGTGGCAACAAGTATCATATTGATCCTTTATTGTTAACAGCGATTTATCATACAGAAAGTCGATTTGATAATTCAGCAGTATCTGAAGCAGGAGCAATGGGTATATCTCAGCTGATGCCAGATACTGCATCCGAAGTAGGTGTAAATCCTTATGATATTAGACAAAATATTGATGGTGGAGCTAAATATTTTCGTAAAATGATTGATGCAAATAACAATAAAGGACTCTCTAAATATAACTATGCATTAGCTAGTTATAATGCAGGATTAGGTAATACACAACAAGGTATTCCATCATATACATATGATTATATTAATGGAATAAAAGATACTTACAATACATTAATAAATACCATAGATGATACTAGAACATCTACAAGGCCTATTAATGATCCTAACAGAAACAAAAAAGAACAATTATTAAAACTCTACCAACTAAAAAAATTAAAAGAATTAAAATCTATGAAGTAAAACAATAAAAGTCCTACCATAAATATAAATTGGTAGGACTTTTTATATAAAAAAACTTGTACTATTTTTGAATATATGATATTATATATTCAAGATAACAATTTTCTTATACTTAACAATAAGGAGATAAATTATGGAATGTAAAAACACATGGGGTGGAGCTAGAAAAGGAGCAGGAGCGCCTATAACGGTATCAAAGAATGATCGAAGAATAAATAGGGCGGTTTCATTCTCCCATTCTGAATGGTCAGAAATTGGAAAACAAGCATCAGCAAGAAATATAAGCAAATCTGAATATATTCGTAGAAAAACATTTTATAATGAACCGTCTAAAGTTCATTATATCGCCGTTAATGAAGTAGCTTATCCAATTGACAATGAAAAATTCTCAAAACTAAGTGATTGTTTTGATGTTCACCAAATACTAGATAATGAAATATTCTGTAAAGCATGGATAGAATATGAGGGAATTAAACCAACATATGAAAATATCATTCATATTGAAAATTACTCAAATGATTTCGTTAGATGGGTAATATTTGAGCAAAAATCAATCTACTATAATCTAATTGGATTAGTTGATCAAAACGGCAATATTTTTGATGAATTTAAATAATTTTTTCTAATACTTTTAAAAGAATGGAAGGGATTTAGAAAATGGCTAAAATAAAAATGACAATAAATGATCTTTACAATTATATTTGTGAACACAATACTATTTCAGATGTAGTTGATATGATTGATTTAAAAGAAGATGGATATAAAAGATTAAGACGTGCGCTTAACTGGAATAACATTCCTGTTATTCCACCACAAGAAAAAAAAGTTCAAGGTTGGGATGAACAGGAAGCTATATTTAGAAGTCAGAGAATATTTGACACATTTATGGAAATCTGGAATCCATCTGAAGAATACAAAAATCATTCTATAAAAGAACTAGAATAATTTTATTATACATACTTATAAATTTATATTAATTAATAACTTCCGATACCTATACACTTATCGGAAGTTATTTTTTTTACAAAAATACAGGTAATTACTGCATTCTTTTAAAAATGAATAATCTACCTGTATAATATTTCATATATTAACTTATAATACAATCAAAATATATGTATTTTTATGTATATTTATAATTAAAACTTATAAATATACTATTAACTAATAAATTGATAGTCCATTTTTATTATATTTTTTTACCTGTTGTTTTTGCATATATTTATCTAATAATTTTTCTAATCTAGGAAAATTAGCACATCTATTTTTTACATGATCAGGTAATGTATTATTTATATATTGTTCATACAATAATTTAGCTTTACTAGAAATACTTTTACCATTAGCACGAATCCATCGAGCTTCATTTCTCCATAATATTTTACGAAATGGATCTTGCTCATTATTAATATCTATTAATTGGCATAAACTATGTTCAACTGGAATCATATTATTTAAATCAATCGCACCAAATTTACCATTATCTATTTTAATAAAATCAATCGTATCTTTCATATGATTGAATTTAGGTTTTGGACTAGCTAATGGAGCTAAATAATGTCTATTATTAATCATAATTATAGTACCTACATAAGGTCTCATTGATTTATTTCCTGAATTATCACGAATATTATCATCTCTAGACCGTAAAAAATCATTATACTTAGTATCTACTGTATATAATTTTAATGTCTTTGGCATAATAAAACTCCTAAATTAATAGAAAAGCGGATAGAATATTCTATCCGCTTTAACTCTTTTCATTTCGCTCTTATGGTGGCGATTTACCGCTCTTTTCATTTCGCTCTTATGGTGGCGATTTACCGCTCTTTTCGTTTCGCTCTTATGGTGGCGATTTACCGCTCTTTTGTATTTATATTATACCATATATGAAATAAATTTCAATAATAAATTATCCCCCTAATTCCCCAAAAGGGGACTCAGTTAGCACACTATATGACAACAGACTACGCTAGTTATCAAATAGTATGCTAACCCTATTTTTCATTAACCTTTATCAACTGTCATTACCTGTTCCTGCACAAATACAATGAACTTTACTAACTTAAGAACTTAAATAAAAACGAAAGTTCCCCACAAGAACTAACATAATGATCCAAAATGGTACTATAAAAATTAATAAGATAGAAATTCTTACTAATAACGTTTTTTTGCGTAAAATACTCATTAATGGTTTAAATAATAAAGCAATTATTGGCTGAATACCCATAAATACAAACCAATAAATACTATTTACAAACCCTATATCATGTAAATACAGAATAAAATCATGCATTGTATCAGATTTAACGATACAAAATGAAATAGCAATTAATATAAGAAAAACTAATATCATTAGTTTTTCTTTAGCATCAGAAACAATAAAAAGCATTAAACATAAAAATCCAAACAAGAATATAGGTATTAATCCTAATGAAAGAGCAATCGATTCCATACTACACCTTTTTAATTCTTTCTAATTATAATATTGTTACTTTACTCATAATCTTCAATAAAACCTAACATTAACATAGATAACATATTACTTTTACTTTCGTAATTATCATCAGATAAATTTATTAAGTAATCATCATATTCTATAGGAATATGAATTACTCTTTGAACACGATTACCTGCTGTTGGTCTAATCATAGTTACATGATTTTTTTTCTTAATACAACGTTTAATAGATTCTATAGCTAATTTTGTACGATTTAATCCAGATATAGCTTTAAATTCATCAAATTTCTTTAAATCATCAGGATGAAATACAAATGTTTTACCTATAGTATTTTTAACTGTGTTGATTGTTGGATATTGTACTTTTTGTGGTGCTTGTTTTACAAAATTAGATTTAGAAGAAACGGAAACGTTTTCACTATCTTTTATTGTTCTTAATTTCATGATATTATTACCTACTTCCTACATATTAAATTAATTTCATTAATCAAATTAATCATTTCCTGACTAGCTTTTGAATTTGGATCCAGTTCTACAGTATTCTGACCTAATGAATAGGCAGCTTTATATGCCTTCCTAGATCCTAACATCGTATTAAACAATTTAAAATCAAATTCATTTTGCACTAATAACCTAGCTTGTTCTATATCCTTTTTAGCCTGCAAATTAATATTATTAAATAAAATGTAAGTATTATCTCGATTAATGGAATGACCTGCTGAATTTAATAGATCATTAAAATCTTGCAAGCCGAAAAACTCCACTTGACTAACAGATACTGGAGTAATAATTAAATCAGATAATTCTAGACCTTGACGAATAATATCATTATCCATACCGCCACTATCTATAATCAAATGTTTATTTACATTACCTTTATAAGTATTAATTAATTCATTAGTTAAAGTATTATAAACTGGTAATATTGGCAACCCTTCTAATTTTCTTAATCCAAAAAATCTATTACTAGATTGTTGAATGTCTAAATCTAATATTGGCGCTATAAACGCAATACTTAGATTAGTCGCTATCATAGTTTTACCTACCCCACCTTTCGTGTGGGCAATATTAATGATCATATTATCCTCCATAAAATATAAATTACTATACGAATTACTATATTTACATTATAACATAAAAAACACATAATTAAAATATATTTTTTACATAAAAAACATATAATTATATTTTAAATTATTATAGTCTATTTCTATTTTATTTTTAGAAGAATTTCTAGCCATCAGGCGACGAAATTCAGTACTTGACGAGATATTACACTAACCATATAATTGTTTGAACCAGAGCAGAGCTGAGCAAAAAGCTCCCTCCCTAGTGCAGTCGCTTTGAATATAAAAGACTTATACTGCACTAGGAAAGGAGCTGAAGTTATAATTGCCGTCACCGTCGCTGTCGCATCGCTATACCCTCGTTGACTCCAAGTATTTCTACTTACCTGATCTCATTGCCTTCCAGCTTCGCCCAGATGCTCCATCAGGCCTCCACCGCCGTAGCGGTCGAAGCGTCCTCTCCCTACCGTTTGTGCATGGCCGTAGTCGCCCACAGTACAAAATAACTAACGAGGGTAAGTCATCTTATCGAAGGTGGTTATTTCTTCTATGTACAGACCTTTTCTTTATTTCTTGAGGTCGAAACAAGAGGCTGTTTAGAGTGTCGTGCCTTAAACACCGTTCCGAATACGTCGATATGGGGGTGAACCAGTCCTATATAGTCTTATATAGGACTATCTGGGCAATATGTAAAAACAAATATAATAAAGTTTATTCATGTATCTCTCCTATATAAAAAATATGTTTTTATTATATTTTTTATATGTTTTTATTATGTGTATTTTATAATAAAAGCACGAAAAAAGCGGGCTACCATCTAGGTAACCCGCCTTATCTACTATTTATATTGAATTCTATAAATGTATTTTTCTTGACGTATTTCTATTTTTTTCATATACTTATCTTAAATAAAGACAAGTAAAAACAGATTGGTAAGGGGTGTTTACCTTGATGTTGAGTTTTAAGAGTTGGCGCTTTTAAAACTCACTTGTTTATTTATTTACTAAAAGAATACAACAGATTGAAAGTCTATGTCAATGAAAATGATAACTTTCTTTCTAAACGTTAAGCAGAAAACGCATCCTTATTTTAAGGGTGCGTTTTCTGTTATATAGACCCTTACAGATTCTTTTGTAATTCATTAAGTGAGTTTTACTATCTTACCATTTAGGTATGGTTAACCGTTTATATTCAGTATTATCTCGTTTAGGCGCAGGTGCTATATCCCATTGTTTTCCCATAACCTGCTTTGTTACTTCTTCTGAATGCTGTCTAGCATGATTAGCCAATTCATTTGCGAATGATTGATTTTCAACCATAGCATTATTGTTTTTAGCTAATACAAGTAATGATTGTAGCATCGCATTTTTTTGTTGTTCTGAAATAACACCATCATTATATTGTTTTAATATATCTTGTGCTTGTTGATTAAGCACTTCATTTGCTTCAGAAGCATTATTAGCACGTTCTAATGTATGAATGATTTCATTTTCGTGTAAACGATCTAATCGTTGTTGTTCACGTTTTAAATCTCCTATAGTTGATTCATCATTGATTTTTAGATTATATAATTCTTTAATCGATTGTTGCTCGTTATGTAGGATACCTTGTGTATCCTTTTTAAATGCATTTAAATCGCTCATAACACGTTTTATATCATCTCCATAGGCTTTTATATTATCAAGTGGCTTAGTCCACGTTTCTAGGTTATTTTTCGCAGTTTTAATTTGTTCAGATATCTTATCTAATTTTGTATTCAATATTTTTTCCTTAATCTCATTACGTGGATCATGAATTGTACCACCATGAAAATGAACTCTTGCCATTGCAGATGTGGCCAAAACAACAGCTACACCTGCAATAATAGCAAGCTTTAAATACCTAGGAATCATCATAATTCACCACCTTTTAGTATATGTAGAAACTAAATAAAACTGATTATTTTATATACTCTGAAATGTAATAGGTTTTCGCTTCATCAGTAAATACTACATGAGATTTATTGTTATATCCATGGCGTTTTTCCCAATCATTATATACTTTTGATAACTCTTTACTTAATTCTT
>OGES01000707.1_pt1 | contig 30939 bp, 29 predicted proteins | sample 1570711 | NCBI WGS metagenome assembly OGES01 (sample SAMEA2582133, study PRJEB24529) | metagenome | biome: Human gut stool | place: China | collected 2011 | reverse complement strand
CATTGATCACCTCAATACTTTGGTGCGCGGTCAAAAATTGCCAGTTTTCTCTGGTTCAGGTCTGCCTCACAAGGAATTGGCTGCCCAAATTGCTCGTCAAGCTACGGTGCTCAATTCAGAAGAAAATTTTGCGGTGGTTTTTGCGGCTATGGGGATTACCTTTGAAGAAGCCGAATTTTTCATGAATGATTTGCGAGAGACGGGAGCTATTGATCGCTCTATCCTCTTCATCAACCTAGCCAATGATCCTGCTATTGAGCGGATTGCGACACCGCGGATTGCCCTGACTGCCGCTGAATATTTGGCTTATGAAAAAGACATGCACGTTCTCGTCATCATGACAGACATGACGAACTACTGTGAGGCCTTGCGAGAAGTATCCGCTGCTCGTCGAGAAGTGCCAGGACGCCGAGGCTATCCGGGTTATCTCTATACTAATCTTTCCACTCTTTATGAACGAGCAGGGCGCTTGGTGGGGAAGAAAGGCTCGGTGACGCAGATTCCTATCCTCACCATGCCTGAGGATGATATCACTCATCCCATTCCTGATTTGACTGGTTACATTACTGAGGGTCAGATTATCCTGTCGCGTGACCTTTACAACAGCGGTTATCGTCCACCGATTAATGTACTGCCGTCTCTTTCGCGTCTTAAGGATAAGGGCTCTGGCGAGGGAAAGACTCGGGGAGACCATGCAGCGACTATGAATCAGCTCTTTGCAGCTTATGCACAAGGCAAACAAGCCAAAGAATTAGCGGTTGTATTGGGAGAATCCGCCTTATCTGACACCGATAAGCTTTATGTCCAATTTACCGAGCGATTTGAAAAAGAATACATCAATCAAGGTTTTTATACCAATCGGACGATTGAAGAGAGTTTGGATTTAGGCTGGGAATTGTTGTCTATCTTGCCACGGACGGAGCTTAAGCGGATCAAGGACGACATGATTGATCAATATTTACCAGAAAGTAAACAGCAAGCCTAAGGAGGTGATCTGAATGGCTCGTTTAAATGTCAAACCAACCCGAATGGAGCTGAACAACCTGAAAGAGCGCCTGAAAACAGCTACTCGCGGTCATAAACTTCTCAAGGATAAGCGAGATGAACTGATGCGTCGTTTCATTGAAGCTGTTCGCGAAAATAATCGCCTTCGCCAAAAAGTTGAAGAAGCTCTAGTTGGTCATATGCAGGACTTTGTGTTGGCAAAAGCTTTGGAAAGCGACCTTATGGTGGAAGAAATTTTTGCTGTACCTATGCGAGAAGTCAACCTCCATATCGAACAGGAGAATATCATGAGTGTGCAGGTGCCAAAAATGCATGCTCATATTGATAATCCTTATGGTGATGATGAGGGAGATGTGGTTTATAGCTATGTGGCATCCAACAGCCAGATGGATGAGACGATTGAGGATATGGGCAACCTATTGCCCGACCTCCTGCGCTTAGCAGAAATTGAAAAGAGCTGTCAGTTGATGGCAGATGAGATTGAAAAGACCCGCCGTCGGGTCAATGGCTTAGAGTATTCAACCATTCCAGATCTCACAGAAACCATTCATTATATCGAGATGAAGCTAGAAGAGGCCGAACGCGCTAGTCTAGTGAGAGTAATGAAAGTGAAATAAAAATGTGAGGGCATTAAAAAAATACTGAAAATAGGCTGTAAAACAATTTACAAAGAGTTCTGCAAAGTTTTCAGCCAGTCGGCTTTTGCGCTGACAAATTGGAAATAAAATAATAACAAAAGAGACGATAAATGTGATGAATTTATCGTCTCTTTTGTTGATTGAAAAAGAAGCAGCTTTTTTCTGTGGTCATCTATTAGTATTCTTTGAAAAACTCATGATGTGTCGTTGGCTTCAGCCTGCCTAATTCTGCACAATCATCCAAAATTCTCTTAAATTTCTCTGTAATAACGACAGCTTTTCCTATTTTTATACTTGAAGAAAATTAAAATCACACATTGTTAACTTCATTTTGTCATACTTACTGTTACTGACAATTCGGCTCTTTGATTTTTCATTACCTGTTAATAAGATTCACGCTTTTAGCAATATTTATTTTAAAAGCTAAGAAGTTTCCACTTGACAAGTGAGTGATTACTTACTATAATGGGAATTGTAGAGGTAGTGAGTAATCACTCATCTATTAGAAAGAGGTTTTTTATGGAAAAATTATTGGATTTACAAAACCTGATAAAAAATTTTGGCAGTCAGGTTGTTCTTAATCATGTTAGTTTCCATCTAGAAGCAGGGGAAATTGTTGGTTTAATTGGACCGTCTGGTGCTGGAAAATCAACGATGATAAAGACTATGCTCGGAATGGAAAAAGCCAACGAAGGGAAGGCGCTGGTTCTCAATCATCAGATGCCTAACCGGCGAGTTTTAGGAGATATCGGCTACATGGCACAATCCGATGCCCTTTACGAAAGTCTATCTGGGGCAGAAAATCTGGAATTTTTTGGAAAAATGAAAGGGCTGACGAAAACAGAACTTTCTCAAGCCATTCACCACGCTGTTCAGGTTGTTGATTTATCTGAACACCTCAATAAAACTGTTGCGGGCTATTCCGGTGGAATGAAGCGTCGACTTTCTTTGGCAATTGCTCTTTTGGGCAATCCTCGCCTCCTCATCCTAGATGAACCGACTGTTGGGATAGACCCCGCACTGCGTCGTCAAGTTTGGCGAGAACTGCGTCAACTCAAAAAAAACGGCGTTGGTATCCTAGTGACAACACATGTTATGGATGAAGCTGAATTAACAGATAAAGTTGGATTATTGCTAGATGGTAGAATAATGGCTTTTGATAGTCCTGCTAACTTAAAATCAAGCTATCAAGTTAATTCCATCGAAGATGTTTTCTTAAAGGCAGAAGGAGAATTATGATGAGAATTTTCGCGATTTCAAAAAAGGTATTGACAGAATTATTACGTGACAAACGGTCTCTGGCACTTTTGTTTTTGGCTCCAATATTCATCATGTGGCTCATGAATATTGCTTTTTCTGCCAGTACCGATACGAATGTTCAAATAGCTTCCGTAAATGTTTCAAATGCTGTTAAAAAGTCATTAGATGGTGTTAAACACATCAGTACTAAAGGCTATAAAACAGAATATGCGGCTAAAAAGGCTTTAAAAGACAAAAAGGCAGATGCCGTACTAGTTTATAAAGGCAAAGAAAAATATAAGCTCACCTATGCTAATACCGATACTAGCAAAACCGCGCTAACGCGGCAGGCTGTTAAAAGCACTCTAAAACAAGTGCAAATACAGGAATTGCTTCAAAATCTCAAAAAGGCACAACAACAAGCGAGTGCAAAAGCAGCTCAAGCGAATAGATTGCCAGACAAATATCAAAATAATAGCCAGTCTGATATGAGTGAAGCTAACCTTAATCAAACCAAACAAACTAATATTCAACAAACGACATTTGATATTTCTGAAGATTATATTTACGGCAATAAAGATACCACCTTTTTTACTAAGATGGTCCCAATCTTGATGGGCTTTTTCGTCTTCTTCTTTGTTTTCCTCATTTCAGGTATGACCTTGCTTAAGGAACGAACAACAGGAACACTTGATCGTCTTTTAGCAACCCCAGTCAAACGTTCAGATATTGTCTTTGGTTACATTCTTTCTTATGGCGCTGTTGCAGCCTTACAAACAACTATTATTGTGTTGTCAACAGTTTGGCTGTTAAAATTAAAAGTATTAGGAAGCATGATAGATGTTATTTTAGTCAATATTTTATTTGCCTTGGTTGCTTTATCTTTTGGATTATTATTATCCACTTTAGCGCAATCTGAGTTTCAAATGATGCAATTCATTCCTATCATTATTGTTCCGCAAGTATTTTTCTCAGGTATTATTCCTTTAGATTCCATGGCAAACTGGATCCAATCTATAGGAAAATTCCTCCCTCTTTATTATGCTGGACATGCGTTATCAGAAATTGTTTTACAAGGGACTAGTATCCTTAACCTAGAATCTGACTTATTTGTCCTCCTAATTTTCTTGTCTATCTTAACCGTTCTCAATATTGTTGGACTTAAACGTTATCGCAAGGTATAATAAAATAGACAAAAGTGAGGTAACTATGAACAACAGTAATATTTTACATAACTACAAAGAATGGTTAGAGCATCATCAAATGCCAGCTGGAAAAAAGAAAACATTAGTTGCTGCCATTGAACTTTTTTCTCAACAAGGCTATAATGGAACCTCTACTGCTCAGATCGCTGAAAAAGCTGGGGTTAGTCAGGCTACCATCTTTAAATATTTTAAAACTAAAAGTGAATTATTATCAGAAATTATGCAGCCTATGATTCCTGAGTTGAAGAAAGATTTTTTCCCGCGGCTTAAGAACTACCATCGTTTGGAAGAGACTGTTCATTTCATTGTTCAAGATCGTTTTCACTTTTTAGCTCAAAATGCAGAACTCATTAAAATTCTTGTGCAAGAATGTTTGGTCAATACAGAATTACGAGAAGCGCTATTAGTTAACATTCAAATGTCGATCTTGACTGACTTTACTGACTATTGGCAATTATTAAAAAGCAAAAACCCTCAAATCAATTCTAATCTCAGCGGTATGGATGTTATCAGAACGAATGCTGGTTTGCTTTTTGCTTATTTCGCACAGCGTTTTATTTTAAATATACCAACACTATCGCAAGCTGATGATTTAATCCTTATTGAAAAACAAATCCTGTCTCTTTTGACATTGAAATAAAATGCTACAAGACTATGACTCAAAAATCAGAGAGGCATAGGCTTTATTGAAGTAGGGCAAGCTCAAAGCGTCCACTGTAGGAAATAGAGACAATCTAATCAGTGTCATGTCTACAATGGCATAGTATAAAAGTTCAAAGTGTCAAAAAACTTTTCGAGGTAGCTATATAAACACTGAGAATCTCCAACTCCACTCTCTCACATTTCCCATAAAATGCGGGAATTTTCTGATAAATCATGTTATAATAGAACAGACTACACGAAAAGGACAGAAACTCATGACTTTAGTTTATCAATCAACGCGTGACGCAAACAATACGGTGACAGCCAGTCAGGCTATTTTGCAGGGGTTAGCAACGGACGGTGGTCTCTTTACGCCAATTTCTTATCCGCAGGTGGAACTGGATTTTACTAAACTCAAAGATGCTTCCTATCAGGAAGTTGCAAAATTGATTTTATCTGCTTTTTTAGATGACTTTACGGATCAAGAGCTGAATGACTGCATTAACAATGCCTATGACAGCAAGTTTGACACGCCAGAGATTGTTCCCTTGGTGAAACTGAATGGGCAATACAATTTGGAGCTTTTCCATGGTGCTACGATTGCTTTTAAGGATATGGCCTTGTCTATTCTCCCGCATTTGATGACAACAGCAGCGAAAAAGCATGACTTGAAAAATAAAATCGTCATTTTGACGGCGACTTCTGGTGATACCGGAAAAGCAGCTATGGCAGGCTTTGCGGATGTTCCGGGAACAGAAATTATCGTCTTTTATCCTAAAAACGGTGTCAGCAAGGTTCAGGAGTTGCAGATGACCACTCAGACCGGGGACAATACTCATGTGGTGGCTATTGAGGGCAATTTTGATGACGCCCAGACCAATGTCAAAAGCATGTTTAACGATGCGGTTCTTCGTGAGCGGCTAGCAGCGCACAAGTTGCAATTTTCTTCTGCTAACTCCATGAATATCGGGCGTTTGGTGCCACAGATTGTTTACTATGTCTATGCTTATGCACAGCTGGTTAAGACTGGTCAGATCGTAGCTGGTGATAAAATTAATTTCACAGTTCCGACGGGCAATTTTGGTAATATCTTAGCAGCCTATTATGCTAAACAAATCGGTCTTCCGGTGGGCAAGTTGATTTGTGCTTCCAATGAAAACAATGTTTTGACCGATTTCTTTAAGACGCAAGTCTATGATAAAAAGCGTAGCTTTAAGGTAACGTCTAGTCCGTCTATGGATATTTTAGTTTCTTCAAACTTAGAGCGTTTAATTTTCCACCTGTTAGGAAATAGTGCAGAAAAGACAGCGGATTTGATGAAGTCTCTCAATCAGCATGGTCAGTATGAGTTGACTGATTTTGCCCCAGCTATTTTAGAACTCTTTGCGGCAGAATATGCCACCGAAGTTGAGACAGCAGCTGAAATCAAACGAGTTTATGAGGCGTCTGATTACATTGAAGATCCGCACACAGCGGTCGCTTCAGCTGTTTATCAAAAATACCGGACAGCTACAGGTGATGAGACTACGACTGTTATTGCTTCAACCGCCAGTCCTTACAAATTCCCAGTTGTGGCAGTCGAAGCTGTGACTGGGCAGGCAGGTCTGAGTGATTTTGAAGCATTGGCTAAGTTACATGAGCTTTCCGATGTGGTAGTTCCGCCAGCGGTGGATGGCTTAGAAAACGCACAAGTCCGCCATAAAACGACTGTCGCTGCTGACCAAATGCAGGCAGCAGTAGAAAGCTATTTAGGACTTTAATAATCTAATAAATTTTTGTAACAAACACTCAGCTGGTAGCCAACTGAGTGTTTTCAGATTGCAACAGAGTGTAAACAAAATATTGCCAGCAAAGTGCAGAAAAGTGTATAATCAAAAGCAGGAGTTTCATGATGTATGACCACTTATAAAAAGATTTTAAATATTGCCCTACCAGCCATGGTCGAAAACTTTTTGCAGATGCTAATGGGAATGGTGGACTCGTATTTGGTAGCGAGTCTCGGTCTCGTGGCTATTTCAGGAGTTTCGGTTGCTGGTAATGTTATTACGATTTACCAAGCCATTTTTATTGCGCTGGGAGCAGCGGTATCCAGTTTAATTTCTAAAAGTTTGGGAGAAGGAGATCGAGACAATCTAGCTTATCACACTAACGAAGCCATTAAATTAACTCTGATTTTGAGCGTCTTTCTAGGACTTTTCTCGCTTGTTTTTGGACGCCAGATATTAGCTTGGCTGGGAACGGAGCCTGTCGTCGCCAATGCAGGTGGTCTTTATCTGGCTTTAATCGGGGGAACGATTCTCCTTTTGGGTCTGATGACTACGCTAGGCTCCTTGATTCGGGCAACTAGCAACCCTCGACTGCCCATGTATATCAGTTTTTTAAGCAATCTGCTCAATGTCATTTTTTCCAGTCTTGCGATTTTTATTTTCCACATGGGAATTGTGGGAGTGGCGCTGGGCACCATTTTAGCCCGTCTGGTAGGCGTTTTGATTTTATGGAAAGAATTGTCTCTGCCTCTAGCACCTTGGAGTTGGAAGGTGGACTGGGAACTGTTGCGTTTATCTCTGCCAGCTGCTGGAGAGCGGATGATGATGCGCGCTGGGGACGTGGTAATTATTGCCATTATCGTTAAGTTCGGGACAGATGCCGTCGCGGGAAATGCTATTGGAGAGGTTCTGACACAGTTCAACTATATGCCGGGCTTTGGAGTCGCTACCGCAACGGTTATGTTGGTGGCTCACGCGGTGGGACAGGTAGATTTTCAGACAGTTAGGAAGCTGACGAAGCAGACCTACTGGCTATCTCTAGGGCTCATGTTACCGGTGGCTTTACTTATTTTTGCGCTGGGTCAACCACTAACACATCTTTATACAAAGGACAGCAGCGCTGTGACAGCTAGCTTGTCGGTCATTCTTTTTTCACTTTTGGGTGTGCCTATGACAGCAGGAACAGTCATTTACACAGCTGTTTGGCAAGGATTGGGAAATGCCAAGTTACCTTTTTATGCCACGACTGTTGGTATGTGGTTGATTCGCATTGTAGCGGGCTATTTTCTGGGAGTAACTCTGGGATTGGGCTTGCTCGGAGTTTGGACTGCCACCCTTTTGGACAATACCTTTCGCTGGATTTTTTTACAAATCATCTATCAACGAAAAATGAGGAGTCAAACATGACAAGAGCTTTTATTTGGGATTTGGACGGAACCTTGCTGGACTCTTATGATGCGATTTTGGCAGGGCTTGAGGAAACCTATATGTACTATGGCTTAGATTTTGACAGACCAGCTATCCATGCTTATATCTTGCAGCATTCTGTTCAGAAACTACTGGAAAAAGTTGCAGCAGAAAAAGGTTTAGATGCTGAAGAGATGAACTGTTTTCGAGGTCAAAGTTTGCAAGAGAAAAATGCTCAAGTTCGTCTTATGAAAGGTGCGAAAGCGATTCTTGATTGGGCGCAGAAAGCAGATATTCAGCAGTTTGTCTATACTCATAAAGGGAAAAATGCTTACCAAATTTTGGCGGATTTAGAGATTTTGGATTATTTCACAGAAATTGTGACTACTGCAAATGGATTCGCAAGAAAACCTGACCCAGAAGGTGTGAACTACCTTGTAGAGAAATACCAGCTGGATAAGACAAGCACTTACTATATCGGCGATCGGACGTTGGATGTAGATGTTGCCTTTAACAGTGGTATTCAATCAATCAATTTCTGCGATGATCGACCAAACATTAATCACAAAATCGACTATTTACTAGAGATTAAACAGATAATCCGTTAAAGAAAGGCAAAATATTTGCTTTTCTTTTTATTGTGTTTTATAATTGACTTATCAATAATTGACTAGTCAATCAAAACCGGAAAGGAGAAAATATGGTTGCCATTCATCACCTGCTGTACCAATTGCATTTAACCGATCAAGCTATCACGCAACTCTTTGAGCAAAAATTAGAAATTAGCTTAACGCGGTACGAGATACTGGATTTTTTATTGGACAATGCTCCATGCAGTCAAGTTGCTGTGCAAGAGGTCTTAAAAATCGATCCTGCAGCCTTAACTCGGCATTTCAAACTTTTAGAAGAGCGCGGTTATGTTCAACGGAGCCGCAATCCCAAAAATCAACGAGAAGTCTTAGTGGATGTAACAGATCATGCAAAAGGGCAGCTTTTGCATGATCCACCGAGTTATCATGTAGATGTTAAAAAGCAAATGGAAAAAGTTCTCTCGGATGATGAGCAAAGGACGCTGAGCACTTTATTAGAAAAACTTGTATCTGGCTTAGATCAGATTACCGTGGAAAAACATTAGAAAGAAAAAATTATGTCACTCATTACTACTATATTAGCTACACTTGTCGCACTGGAACACCTCTATATCTTTTATCTAGAAAGTATCGCTACCCAGTCAGACAGCACCAGCCGAGTCTTTAATATGACAAAGGAAGAATTATCTCGCCCGTCCGTTACTTCCTTGTTTAAAAATCAAGGGGTTTACAATGCCTTTTTAGCTCTTTTCTTACTATATGGCTTGTATATTTCACATAATTTAGAAATTGTGACCATTTTTGTTTTGTTTGTTATTGGGGTCGCAGCTTATGGTGCAGTAACGGCTAATAAGAAAATCATCTTGACCCAAGGCGGACCTGCGATTTTAGCTATTTTAAGCATTTTATTGTTTAAATAGTACCAAATATTAACCATTATAAAAATATAAATTAACCATCGTTAATAGTTTGTGCTATAATATATAGTAGAAATAATTCTAGAATAGAAAGAATGATAGAAATGTCAGACAAAAAGGTTTCCTTAAGTGAAGTTAACCAAAGCATTGCAACGCCTAAAAACGCTGGTTTCTTTCGTACTTTATTAGCTTTTTCAGGGCCGGGAATGTTGGTTGCCGTTGGTTATATGGATCCGGGAAATTGGATTACAAGTGTTGTAGGTGGTGCTACCTATCGTTATTTGCTCTTATCAGCTGTCTTGGTTTCTTCTGTAATGGCTATGCAATTGCAGCAAATGGCGGGAAAATTAGGAATTGTCACAAGGATGGATTTGGCACAAGCCATTGCGGCTCATACGTCAAAGCCAGTTCGCTATCTCCTTTGGGTTATTACAGAGTTGGCTTTAATGGCAACGGACTTGGCAGAAGTCATCGGTGCAGGGATTGCGCTTCATTTACTATTTGGTTGGTCTTTGCTATTTTCGATTCTGATTACAGTCTTTGATGTTTTCTTGTTGCTTTTTTTGATGAAATTAGGCTTTCGTAAGATTGAAGCAATCGTTGGAACGCTGATTTTAACTATTTTATTGATTTTCTTATATCTGGTGATCCTTGCAAAGCCCGATCTTCATCATATTTTATCAGGATATTTGCCAAATGTGGCAGCTTATCAACATACGGCTAGTAAAAATGGAACGTCCGTTTTGACCTTAGCACTGGGCATTGTAGGGGCAACGGTTATGCCGCACAATTTGTATTTGCACTCTTCTATCGCCCAAACGCGAAAAGTTAATTACAAAGCCAAACAATCCGTGCATGAAGCAGTACGATTTATGATGTGGGACTCGAATATTCAATTGAGTTTGGCTTTTGTGGTTAATTCTTTGCTGTTGATTTTAGGGGCAGCTTTATTCTTTGGTCATGCGGATAAAATTGGTGCTTTTTCTGCAATGTACAATGCCTTAAAAGACCCTCAAATTGCTGGTGCTATTGCTAGTCCTATCCTCTCAACGCTCTTTGCAGTGGCTTTGTTAGCGAGTGGTCAAAACTCAACTATTACAGGAACTTTAACGGGACAAATTGTGATGGAAGGCTTCTTAAACATGAAGCTACCACCGTGGTTTCTCCGCTTGGTAACCCGCTTATTAGCTCTTTTGCCAGTTGTGATTGTTGCTATTTTATACGGAGACAAAGAACAAGTGCTAGACAATCTTTTGGTCTATTCCCAAGTCTTTCTTTCTGTCGCTTTGCCATTTTCAATCTTTCCACTCGTATATTTCACCTCTAATAAAAAGCTCATGGGCGAATTTGTCAACAGCAAATGGAATACCTACTTAGCTTATGCCGTTTCTATTTTATTAACTATTTTGAATGTAAAACTTGTGGTTGATCTTTTTTAAAAATTTGTCTATCAGTTCAATTTTCTCTAGAATAAATAGCTTAAAAGCGCTATAATGAAAGTGGAAAGATTCTCATATACGGAGGTGTCAAGATGGACGAATTGAAAAAAGTTTTGCTGGCAGGGATTGGATTGACTTCCATGACTTATGATAAAGCTACCGAATTTGTCAAAGAATTGATTGCCAAAGGTCGCTTGACGGTGGATGAAGGCAAGCAGCTTCAGTCAGAGCTAAAGCGCAAAGTAAATGAAAAAACGGCTGAAAGTCCAGAGGAGCAATCCGATGATGTATATGCCACCAAGCAAGATATTAAACGACTAGAAGATAAACTAGATCAGCTACTCAAAGGACTTTCAAAAACAGAAGAATAATCTTCCATGATAACGCAGTCACAACTTTATAAAGGCTGCGTTTTTTGCTAAACTAAAAGTAGGATTTGAAAGAAAAAATGATGATGACAAACAGGATGGAGATAACCTTATGGCAAACAAGCGCTTACGAGAGATTCTAACAGCCTTTAGTGCAGTCGGCTGGTCCAATCTGAAAGATCGAAAAAAACCGTTGGACGAGAAAAAAGCTCCCAAGCAATTGCGAGAAGCTTTTGAACAACTAGGACCCAGTTTTGTAAAAATCGGTCAAATTTTATCTACCCGTAGTGACTTATTGCCAGAAATCTATATCAAGGAATTAAGCAAGCTGCAAGATGACGTCAATCCTTTGGACAAAGAGACTGTTATGGCTGCGATTGAAGACGAGTTAAAGTGTCCGATTGAGCAACTTTTTTTAGACGTCTCGCAGGAACATTTAGCAAGTGCTTCCGTGGCACAAACTCATCGTGCTGTTTTGTTAAATGGCGATGAAGTCGTACTGAAAATTCAGCGTCCGCACATTCAAGAGCAAATTACAGAAGACCTTGCTCTTCTGGTTCGTTTAGCCCGTCATTTTCCCAAACATTTGCTGCCCATGGTGGATTTGCCAAAGATTTTGCAACAGTTGCAGACAACATTGCTGAACGAAATTGACTTTCGCAACGAAGCTAAGTACATGGATGAATTTGCCCGCTACAATCAAGAGATTCCTTGTGTTGGTGTGCCAAAAGTCTATCCAGACTTTACCACTCCGCACTTGATTGTCGAGGAATATATTCCTGGCGTTCGGATTAACCAATATGCTATTTTACAAGAAGCTGGCTATGACTTGGAAGATATTGGTCAGAAGCTCATGCTGAGCTTTATCAAGCAGGTATTTAAAGATGGCTTTTTTCACGGTGATCCACATCCAGGTAATCTCTTGATTCATGAAGGAAAGATTTATTTTATTGATTTTGGGATTATGGGAGAATTGGAAACGGGTTTTCGTATGTCTCTAAACGACATGTTGTCTAGTTTTACGACACAGGATATTGACTCGATGACACAAGCCATTCTGACCATTACGACTGCTAGTGAACCAATCAATAAATTGCAATTAGAGCAAGACGTTGAACGCATGCTAACCAAATACGGCAATTTAGAGTTAGGCTCCTTGTCTATTACAGATATGTTTGAGGATGTAGTAGCGATTTGTAGGCGTCATCATTTGCAAGTACCGTCCCAGATGACTATTTTGGAAAAATCTGCCTTGCAAATTGAAGGACTTTTTCGCGAACTAGCCCCTAACATCAATCTGATGACACTCGCCAAGCAATATTTCCTTGAAAATATGAAGTCAGATATTCTACACCAGACTTTGAGTTACGATTCTTTCTTAATCGAACTACTTTATTTGCTACGGCATGGAAAAAGTATTCCAAGACGGCTTCATCAGCTAGTGGAGCAAGTGGTGAACGGTCGCTTGGTTGTCAACCATGACTTAATTGACTACAATCAACGTTTTCGTCGTATCGAATCCGTAGCCAATCGTCTTGTACTAAGCCTTATCTTCCTAGCTTTATTACTGACAGGTGGAATTTTAACCCTCAATCCATATACGCTATTCTTAGCAAAATTTCTTTTTGTCTTAGCGACAATGGTATTGCTGTGGTTACTCTATCTCATCATTCGCTCCACAAGATGAGAAGACAAAAAAGAGCGCGACAAGTTGAATTTTTGAAAATCACAACTTATCGCGTTCCTGCAATTTTAAAATAGTATTTTAGAAATTAGATATTATGGTATTTCATTTGTTATGCTTAAATGGAGGAACATCGCAGGAATTTATCCGAGACGGAACGAAAGACTATATCAAAAACTTGGTAAATAAACAGGTTACTAGTTTAGAAGGTACTGGATTTGAAGGTTTGAAGCATCCTAAAGAGGATTCAGAGCCATTTTCGTGGAAAAAACGAACGCGAAAGAAGCTCTATAAAGGTTTGAAGTGATATTCAAGCTTTTTTGATAGGAGAGAAGGTGAAATTTTCACTTGACTCTTATTTTCTTTATGATATACTTAACTAGTAAAGAATTAACTGGTTAATCAGAAAAGGAGAAAAATGAGTCAGCTAGCACATGAAATTGATCGTTTTTTAAATGAAATCATTTTAAAATCCGAGAATCAACATGAGATTTTGATTGGTTCTTGTACAAGTGGAATGCCTTTGACAAATACCCAAGAGCACATCTTGATGTTGCTGTCTGAGGAGTCGTTGACAAACTCAGAGTTAGCGAAGTGCTTAAACGTCAGTCAAGCAGCGGTAACAAAGGCCATCAAGTCATTGATTAAGCAAGAAATGTTGGAACCTTTTAAAGATGTGAAAGATGCGCGTGTTATTTTTTATCGGTTGACAGAATTAGCGAAGCCAGTTGCTGCGGAGCATCATCATCATCATCAGCATACATTGGAAATTTACGAAAAAATTGCCAATCAATATAGTTCTGATGAGCAAGCAACTATTCAACAATTCTTAGAAACCTTAGTGGGGGAAATCGGAAAATGAGGTATATCACAGTTGAAGATTTGTCCTTCTATTATGATAAGGAGCCTGTGCTGGAGCATATTAACTATTATGTGGATAGTGGTGAGTTTGTGACTTTGACAGGTGAGAATGGAGCAGCAAAAACGACCTTGATCAAGGCTAGTCTTGGTATTTTACAGCCTCGATTTGGTAAGGTGACGATTTCTAAGACGAATACAGCTGGCAAGAAGTTGCGGATTGCTTATCTGCCACAGCAAATCGCTAGTTTTAATGCAGGTTTTCCCAGTACTGTTTATGAATTTGTTAAATCAGGTCGGTATCCACGTAAAGGCTGGTTTCGTCGTTTGAATGCGCATGATGAAGAACATATCAAGGTCAGTCTGGACGCCGTTGGCATGTGGGAACATCGAGACAAGCGGATTGGCTCGCTTTCGGGTGGGCAAAAGCAACGGGCAGTCATTGCACGCATGTTTGCTTCGGATCCGGATATTTTTGTCTTGGATGAGCCGACAACGGGGATGGATACTGGCAGCAAGGATGAATTTTATGATTTGATGCACCATAGTGCATACCGGCATGGCAAGGCTGTGCTGATGATTACGCATGATCCGGAGGAAGTCCGAAAATATGCGGACCGCAATATTCATTTGGTGCGAAATCAAGATTCGCCATGGCGGTGCTTCAATGTTCACGAAAGTGACAAGGAGGAGGTGAGCCATGTTTAATTTATTAGCTTACGACTTTATGCAGCGGGCTTTTCTGGCCGTAATTGCCATGAGTCTGTTCTCGCCGGTTTTGGGGACTTTCTTGATTTTACGTCGTCAGAGTTTGATGAGTGATACGCTCAGCCACGTGTCGCTTTCGGGGGTTGCTTTTGGCTTGGTGCTAGGCATCTCACCTACGATTTCAACGGTAGTGATTGTTATCATTGCGGCAGTCTTCTTAGAATACCTGCGGACGATCTACAAGGATTTCATGGAAATCGGAACAGCAATTTTGATGTCGACAGGACTTGCCATTGCTCTGATTGTTATGAGTAGGGGCAAGAGTTCCAGTTCTATGAGTTTGGATCAGTATTTATTTGGCTCTATTGTCACGATTAGTACGGAGCAGGTGATTTCACTCTTTATCATTGCGGCAATCGTGCTGGCATTAACCTTCCTCTTCATTCGACCAATGTATATTTTGACCTTTGATGAGGATACAGCTTTTGTGGACGGTTTGCCTGTGCGCACCATGTCCATTCTGTTTAACATTGTGACAGGTGTTGCCATTGCCCTCATGATTCCAGCGGCAGGTGCGCTGCTGGTATCAACCATTATGGTGTTGCCGGCAAGTATTGCTTTGCGGTTGGGGAAGAACTTTAAATCCGTTATCTTGTTGGCAAATATCATCGGCTTCTTAGGCATGATTGCTGGACTGTATATTTCATATTATGCAGAAACGCCAGCCAGTGCAAGTATTACCATTATTTTTGTCGGCGTATTTTTACTAGTAAATTTATTGAAAAAATTTATCAAATAGGAGTAAGAAATGAAGAAAATTGGTCTATTAGTAGCAAGTTTACTGAGCATCTTTTTAGTGGCTTGTTCCAATCAAAAAAGTGCAAATGGGAAATTAAATGTTGTCACAACATTTTACCCAGTTTATGAATTTACCAAGCAAGTGGCAGGCGATACTGCCAATGTTAAGTTGCTAATCGGTGCAGGGACAGAACCACATGAATATGAGCCTTCTGCTAAGGCTGTCGCAACGATTCAAGATGCAGATACTTTCGTTTATGAAAATGAAAACATGGAAACTTGGGTGCCAAAATTGCTTAAAACCTTGAAAAAAGGTAAAGTGAATGTGGTGAAGGCGACTGGGAAGATGTTGCTACTTCCTGGTACAGAAGAGGAAGGAGATCATGATCATGGTAAAGAAGGACATCATCATGAATACGATCCTCATGTATGGTTATCACCAAAACGTGCTATTAAAATGGTGGAAAATATTCGTGACAGCTTAAGTAAACGCTATCCCGATAAGAAAGCGACTTTCCAAAAAAACGCAGCAGCCTACATTAAGAAATTAGAAACTCTGGATAAAGAATATACAACTGGTTTAGTAAATGCAAAACAAAAAAGTTTTGTAACGCAACATGCTGCTTTTCGATATCTTGCATTGGATTATGGTTTGAAACAAGTTCCTATTTCAGGGCTTTCACCAGATAGTGAGCCTTCAGCAGCGCGTTTGGCTGAATTGACAAAATATATTAAGAAAAACAATATTAAGTATATCTATTTTGAAGAAAATGCTTCTCAAGCATTGGCGTCTACATTGGCAAAAGAAACAGGTGTGAAGTTAGATGTCCTTAATCCGCTTGAAAGTTTGACTGAAAAGCAAACAAAAGATGGAGCAGATTACATTTCCATCATGCAATCAAACTTGAAAGCCTTGAAGAAGACAACTGACCAAGAGGGCGCTGAAATTTCTGCTGAAAAAGAAGAAAATACGAAGACCGTTCAAAACGGTTACTTTGAAGATAGTGCTGTTAAAGATCGTACTTTGTCTGACTACGCTGGTCAATGGCAATCTGTCTATCCATATTTGCAAGACGGAACTTTAGACCAAGTCTTTGATTACAAGGCAAAATTGAGTGGTAAGATGACAGCGGCTGAGTACAAAGCCTATTATGAAAAAGGCTATAAGACAGATGTGTCTCATATCAATATCACAGATAAGACCATGGAATTTGTAGTAAACGGGCAAAAGAAGAAATATACTTACAAATATGTCGGCAAACACACTTTGACGTATTCGAAAGGTAATCGTGGAGTGCGCTTCATGTTTGAAGCGACAGACCCAGATGCAGGTAAATATAAATATGTTCAATTTAGCGACCATAATATCGCCCCAACGAAAGCAGCACACTTCCACATTTTCTACGGTGGTGAAAGCCAAGAAGCCCTCTTTAACGAATTGGAAAATTGGCCAACTTACTATCCAACGAAATTAAGCGGACAAGAAATTGCTCAAGAAATGCTGACGCATTGATAAAGACACAATTTCTATACAGAAAGAGAAAAATCGAGTTGAGTAAATCTTCTCGATTTTTTTGCTTGACAAATTCTGATTACAGATGTAAACTATAAAAGAATTGAAAATTACAACTGTAATCAGAAAAGAGATGAAACAAAATGGAACAACAAAATATCAGTCAGGCAGAATGGCAAGTTATGCGTGTTTTGTGGGCGTATCCTCATAGCAGAAGTACTGAGGTGGTGGAGCGTTTAGAAGCTGATTTCGATTGGAAACCGGCTACTGTCAAAACCTTGCTGAATCGCCTGAAGACCAAAGAGTTTATTTCAATGGAAAAGATTGAGGGCAAGTTTTACTATGATGCTCTGATCTTAGAAGATGAGCATTTGGAAAATAGTTGGCGGACCTTACTTGACAATATGTGCAATACCAAGCATGGTGATTTAGTGATTTCAATACTAGAAAGCAATCAATTCAGTCAAACGGATTTGTCTCGAATCCTAGATGTTGTAAAAGAAAAGCAGGTACAAGCTCCTAAAAGAGTTCAATGTAATTGTCCACCAGGTCAATGTACTTGTGGCGCGCATTGTCAAGATGATACGAATAAATCCAAAATGGCGGAGTAAGAAATGGAAAAAGACAAAAAAGAGTATAAATTATTCGGCATGACCTGTGCAGCTTGCGCGATGACCATTGAAATGGCAGTCAAGGAACTTCCAACGGTTGAGGAAGCTACGGTGAACTTGGCGACGGAAAAATTGACAGTTTTTCCAAAAGAAGGATTTGCAAGCGAGCAAGTCTTAGAGACTGTGAAAGAAGCAGGTTACCAAGCGGTAGAAAAAGGGGAACAAAAGCAGTCGGATTATGCAAAACAGGTTGCAGAGAAAGAAGAAACCGTGCGCAAAATGGCGCGTCAGATTTGGTTTGCGGCAGGAGCGACCGTGCCACTCCTCTATATTTCAATGGGGAGCATGATTGGGTTGCCGTTGCCCTCCTTTTTAGGTCACATGACGCATCCCATTGCCTGTGTATTGGTGCAGTTTTTCCTTACTTTGCCAGCGATTTGGGTTGGTCGCGGTTTTTATGTACGTGGTTTTCGGAATTTGGCAAAACGGCATCCGAACATGGATAGTTTGATTGCTGTAGGAACGAGTGCAGCCTTTCTGTATAGTTTGTACTCGGTCGTTCAAGTTTTACTGGGGCATCATACTTTTGTACACCAGTTGTATTTTGAATCAGTTGGTGTGATTATCACTCTTGTTTTACTGGGGAAATATCTGGAAGCCAATGCCAAGGGACGAACTTCGCAAGCGATTCAAAGTTTGATGAGTTTAGTGCCCAATCAAGCAACGGTTATTCGTTATGGCGAAGTCGTCACAATTGATACAGAAGACATCAAGGTTGGAGACATTGTACGGATTAAGCCGGGAGAGCGTACGCCAGTTGACGGTGTGGTTATCTCTGGACAAACTTATGTAGATGAGTCTATGATGACAGGGGAAAGTGTTCCTGTCGAAAAAAATGTGGGCGATGTGATTACCAGTGCCACTATGAATCAAACGGGTTCTATTGACTATGAAGCAACTAAAGTCGGTTCGGACACAACCTTGGCTCAGATTGTTCATTTGGTAGAGGAAGCGCAAGGCTCGAAAGCGCCTATTGCGGCTATGGCAGATAAGATCTCGCTCTACTTTGTACCAATTGTCTTGGGCTTGGCAGTTTTAGCAGCTCTGTTGTGGTACTTTCTGGCAGGAGAAAGCCTGCAATTCTCACTTTCTATCTTTATTGCGGTATTGGTTATCGCTTGTCCCTGCGCGCTTGGGCTAGCAACTCCGACGGCTATTATGGTAGGCACAGGAAAAGGAGCTGAAAATGGCGTCTTGATTAAGTCGGGACAGGCTCTTGAAGCGGCTCATTTGGTAGATGTTGTCGTTCTGGATAAGACAGGTACGATTACCGAAGGGAAGCCAAGTTTGACGGATGTGTTAACCTTTAGTGATGTCACACGGGAGAAATTGCTGCATTTGCTTGCAAGTAGTGAGCAACATTCAGAACATCCATTGGCGGTAGCAATTTTAGAAGCCGCTCAATCGGAAGCTATATCATTAGCACCGGTAATGGATTTCCAAGCGATTTCAGGTAAAGGGATTGCAGCTTATGTAGAAGCGCAAGAAGTGTTGATTGGGAATGAAAGCTTGATGAGACAATACCAAGTCGAGCTCGGCGAGCATATCTCTGATTTGATTTCTTTATCTCATCAAGGAAAGACGGCTATGTTTGTCTCAGTAGATAAAAAGTTAGTCGGAATTACAGCAGTTGCTGATCCAATCAAAAAAAATAGCCGTGAAGCTATTGCTGAATTGCAAAAAATGGGCTTAGAAGTTGTGATGTTGACAGGGGACCGTGAGGAAACAGCTCAAGCTATCGCAAGAGAAGCTGGTGTCGATCAAGTGATTGCAGGAGTATTTCCAGACGGCAAAGCAGATGTCGTCAAGAATTTGCAAGCGCAGGGGAAAAAGGTTGCCATGGTGGGTGATGGAATCAATGATGCACCTGCTCTGGTGCAAGCTGAAGTCGGGATTGCTATTGGTTCTGGAACGGATGTGGCTATTGACTCAGCCGACATTGTTTTGATGCACAGCGACCTTTTAGATGTGGTGACAGCCATTCGCCTCAGTCAGGCTACGATTAAAAATATCAAAGAAAATCTTTTCTGGGCTTTTGCCTACAATACCTTAGGAATACCAATCGCAATGGGTCTTTTATATGTATTTGGCGGTCCGCTACTCAATCCTATGCTAGCCGGTCTTGCCATGAGCTTTAGCTCGGTTTCTGTCGTCACCAATGCGCTGCGTTTACGGCGCTTTAAAATAGAATCATAAAAGGAGTTCATCATGAAACAAATTGTTACTTTAGAAAATATATCTTGCCAAAATTGCGTGAAGCATGTCACCGAGCACTTCCTAAAATTGGAAGGTGTGTCGGACGTTCAAATTGATTTAGATACAAAGGTTGCGACTGTAACCACCAATCATGCATACAGTGCAGAAGATTATCAAGCTACTCTGGCTAAAACGATTTATAAAGTTGTTAATGTTGCATAAAAAATGAGGCTGGGCAAAAAGTGTCCCAGCTTCTATTAGAATTAGTAATAAACGAATAACGCAGCTTCAACAATTCACTGAATTGTTGAAGGCGGGAAATCAGTCTTGCACAGCAAGTCACTATGATTGCTCAAAGCACTGCTTTGAGGTGGCAGATAAAACTTGCGAAGCAAGTATCCAAGCTGTTCGCTTTTCCAGCTCGGAAGAGCACATAATTACCCTTGCGGGAGTGGAACAGAACTAAAAATCGAAAATTTTTAGTTCTGTTCCACTCCCATTATTTTTTAAATCAATCCTTTCTCAAAGCTTTGAGAGCTGACTTCAACACTAATTTTTTCAAGCGTAAAAGGATGTGTGAAAGTTAAACGATGAGCATGAAGCATGAGACGCTTTGCTTTTTGCGGATTGTACAATGGATCGCCGATAATGGGGTATCCATGATGAGCAAGGTGTACACGGATTTGATGAGTTCGCCCAGTTTTAAGTTGACAGCTGACGAGCGTCTTGTTTTCAAATTCTTTTAGCTTTGAGATATGGGTCTCAGCGTATTGACCGTTTTTGTTATCCACTAGCCGTTTTCGCCGATCGTGACGGTCACGACCGATTTTATCTGTATAGATTTGACGTTTTTTGAGAAATGCTCCTTGTACCAAAGCCCAATATTCACGCGAAATTTCCTTGTTTTCTAGCAATCGATTTAAGATTGGCAAGATAAAAGGATTTTTCGCAAAAAGAACAGCTCCGCTTGTTTCCTTGTCTAAGCGATGAACGACATAGCAAGTATTTCCAACATAAGCAGAGACATGATTTAAAAGTGCCAGCTCCGTTGGTTCATTGGCATGTGTTTTTATACCTTCGGGCTTGTTGACAATGATGATGTGTTCATCTTGGTATAATTCTTCCACAAGATTAGCTTTGCCCATTAAAATAGACTTTTCTGGATAATCTTCTTCGTCAAAAATCAACGTAATTTCGTCATGTGGATGGACAATACTCTGCCAATTGATTGATTCATGGTTGACGAAGACGTGTTTTTTAATGCGTAGAAAATGGCGAATCTTTCGTGGAATCAAAAAATGTTCTTCCAGCAGCTCTTTGACTGTCATCTCTGGCAAACCATGTGGAATCGTAATCGTAAATTGCATATAGTTATTGTAACAAAATAGCCGATGATTGAAAATAAGCAGCTCGAGATTAAATAATTTCTTAAAGTTTTCTAAACTAAACGCTTGATAAGAGGTCCTTTCTTGTCTGGATATGGAGAAGGTGATAGAATAAGGATATGAAAAAATTAAGTGAGTTATTTGAAATAGTAGTGAATCATTTTAAAAAGGAAAGTCCTGAGCGCAAGCATCAAGAGGTGACAGAGATTGAAGAATCTGAGCCGCATTTGAGCCGATCTGGGAAAAGTCGGAAAAAGCCGATTTCTCAACACCCATTTCGTCGATTTTGGCGTCGCTATCACCTGACGAAGATTGTCTTAATTTTGGGACTTGGTTTTGGTTTGGTGACAGGAGGTTATCTCTTTTATGTTGCCAAATCCACTAATGTGAATGATTTGCAGAATGCTTTGAAAGCGACGACATCTATTTATGATAAGGACGGCAAAAAAGCTGGAAGTTTGTCAGGGCAAAAGGGAACTTACGTAGAATTGTCCCAGATTAGCCCGAATTTACAACATGCTGTCATTGCGACAGAAGACCGTTCTTTTTATAAAAATAGTGGGATTAACTACGGTCGTTTTATCATGGCGATTTTGACAGCGGGACGTTCTGGTGGTGGTTCTACCATTACACAACAATTAGCCAAAAATGCTTACTTATCTCAGGATCAGACCATTGAGCGGAAAGCAAAGGAATTTTTCCTCGCCTTGGAATTAACCAAGAAATATAGTAAAAATCAGATTCTCACCATGTACCTCAATAATTCTTATTTCGGGAATGGTGTGTGGGGAGTAGAAGATGCTTCTAAAAAATATTTCGGCGTATCTGCTAGCCAGCTGACACTAGATCAAGCAGCTACCTTAGCAGGAATGCTTAAAGGACCTGAGCTATACAATCCCATTGCTTCTATCAAAAATGCAACCAATCGGCGCAATACCGTTCTGCAAAATATGGTAGCTGCTGGCTATATCAATCAAGCAACAGCCAATCAGGCAGCAGCGAATGGTTTGGGCAGTCAATTGGTAGATGCTTACACAGGAAAATCGGCAGATTATCGCTATCCGTCTTACTTTGATGCGGTTATCAATGAAGCAGTTCGAGATTATGGTTTGACAGAAGCTGATATTGTTAATAACGGCTATCGCATTTACACAGAGCTAGATCAGAATTACCAAGCTAGCATGCACGTCATCTATGATCGCGAAGATTTATTCCCGCAAGCAGCCGATGGGACAAGAGCCCAATCGGGTAGTGTAGCGCTTGACCCTAAAACTGGAGGTGTTCGCGCGCTTGTCGGGCAAATCAATAGTACGAGTGCCAATTTCAGAAGTTTTAACTATGCTACACAATCTTCAAGAAGCCCTGGCTCGACTATTAAGCCCTTGGCGGTTTACAGCCCTGCAGTTGCAGCAGGTTGGTCCATCAATAAAGAGTTGGACAATAGCACAACGACTTACGGAAATTACACCGTTAACAACTATGGTGGAATTCAATCCAGTCCGACGGTTCCCATGTATCAGGCTTTAGCGCAATCTTTAAATATTCCAGCGGTTGCTGCTGCTAATGAATTGGGACTGAAAAAAGTTTTTGAATATGGTAAAAAATTTGGCTTGAACATGGATAAAGTGGACCAGACCCTTGGAGTGGCTCTTGGTAGTGGCGTAACCACCAATCCGCTACAAATGGCACAAGCCTACTCGACTTTTGCCAATAATGGTGTTATGAATGATGCTCATTTGATTACCAAAATCGAAAATGCTAGTGGGCAAGTAGTCAAAACTCATAAATCAACTTCAACACGAGTACTTAACCGCTCAACAACAGAAAAAATGACTAGTATGATGCTGGGAACATTTACTAATGGTACAGGTGTTTATGCGGCCCCTTACGGCTATGATATGGCTGGGAAGACAGGAACGACAGAGACTGACTTTAACCCAGATTTATCAGGAGATCAATGGGTTATTGGTTACACGCCAGATGTGGTGATTAGTCAGTGGCTAGGTTTCCCAAAGACTGATGAAAATCATTATCTGACAGGCACTAGTGCCAATGAAGCTTCAGCTATTTTCCGAAGTGTGGCAAATAGTATCCTACCGTACACAAATGGTACGAAGTTTGGTGACGAAAATGCCTATGCAAAAAATGGCATTGCACCGGTTGATACGAATGGTACAAATGATACTGCAAATCAAAGTAACAATAGTTCAGATATTTTGAAAGATGTGCAAGATAAAGCCAAGAATTTAGTTGACCAAGCTAAGAAAGCAATTGACGATGCTAAGATTCCTGAAAAAGCACAGAATCTTTGGGACACGGTTAAGAGTTGGTTCCAATAGACTTGTCAAAAACGGGCTTTCCTGATATAATAAACAAGATGGAGGCGTTATGGCACTAAAAAAAGCGAGTCTGGCGTGCACGGTTTGTGGATCGAGAAACTATTCAATCAAATTGAGTAGTACGCCAAAACCAAAACGTCTGGAAGTAAATAAATATTGTAAGCATTGCAGTAAATATACGATTCATAAAGAAACTAGATAGGAGAAAGTTGTGAAATTCATTAAAGATACATTTCAAGTATTAAAAGATACAACTTGGCCAACTAGAAAGCAAAGCTGGATAGATTTTATCTCAGTCATGGAATATACAGCTTTCTTTGTCGTCATTATTTATCTTTTCGACTTACTTGTCACAAGAGGTTTGGTACGATTGTTAAATATCTTTTAATTTTTAGCCTGCTTGTTGTTTTATCAAGTAGGCTTTTATTATAAAAATGGTAGTAAAAAGATTGCATTTGCCATTTTTGTGGTATAATAGGGCTAGAAAAGAAACCAAAGCCCTCAGGTTTTTTTATTTAGGAAAGGAAGAACGATGGACAGTTTTGATAAAGGCTGGTTTGTCTTGCAGACATACTCAGGATATGAAAATAAAGTAAAAGAAAATCTTTTACAACGTGCACAAACCTATAATATGTTAGAAAATATTTTGCGCGTGGAAATCCCAACGCAAACGGTACAAGTGGAGAAAAATGGAAAAACCAAAGAAGTTGAAGAAAATCGCTTCCCAGGTTACGTCTTGGTAGAAATGGTGATGACAGATGAAGCGTGGTTTGTCGTACGGAACACACCAAACGTAACAGGCTTTGTTGGCTCGCACGGAAACCGCTCCAAACCAACACCACTATTGGAAGAAGAAATCCGCCAAATCTTGATTTCAATGGGACAAACCGTTCAAGAATTTGACATCAATGTGAAAGTTGGCGATACAGTTCGGATTATTGACGGAGCTTTTGCAGATTATACGGGTAAAATCACCGAAATTGACAACAACAAAGTTAAAATGATTATTTCGCTATTCGGAAATGATACAGTTGCCGAAGTAAATCTGAACCAAATTGCAGAATTATAATAAAAAGTGAGCTAGAAATCAATTTTTATAGTTATTGGTTTTGGCTCATTTTTTGTGCTATTTTGATGAAAAATAAACTCTTGTTGAAAATGTTTGTCTCAAATTCATCCACCAACTTCATCATATTTTACCTAATTTAACCGAACAAAAAAATAAAAAAGCCCGATTTTACGGGCTTTCAGAACGTAGACAAACGTCATTTTTGGCGTTTGTCTTTTTGTATTTTCAAAAATATTTTGTCTCATCATCTGATATTCCATCCAAAAATCGGATTTAGAACAAAATAAAAAGGCTTACCCACCCTTATTTTTACTAGTTTTTTGAGATTCAAACACGCCAAAGTAAGCCCAACCTTATCTTCCATCTTGGACTTGCCTTTCTCTCTTGTATAACGGAGGTTGTGGTATTCTTTGGCGGTCCCAAAGAGCCGCTCAATTGTTTCTTTACGCTTCTTATAGAGCTCCTTCATCCCTTTTTGGTGCCGAATCTCTTCACAAAATTCAAGCGCATCTTTCCATATATGTCTTGTGATGACTTTCTGTTGATTCTGGCTTCGAGTACAAACGGATAATAGGGGACAGGCGACACATACTGTTGGATTACTCTTATACTCACGGTAGCCTGCTCGGGTCGTCGTGCGATAGGTTAATACTTGGTTCTCTGGACAGAGGTAACAGTCATAATAGGAATCGTAAACAAAATTACTGGGTCTTAACTTCCCTTTTACTCCCTTTTTTCGTGTTTTCTCCTATCTAAATCAATCTCAACTTCCAATTGCTCCCTCATAAATGTAGCTTGTTGGGCAACCATTTCTCTATGATACTTGTGACTGTTAGCTGCCGCTTTGATAGGGGTACCATCCACAAATATTTCAGAAGAATCAATCAAACCAGCACATAAAGCTTGATGGAGTACGTGTGAAAATATCTCAGTAATCAGTGCTTTATCTTGAAAACGACGGCTGTAATTCTTTCCATATGTAGTAAAATGAGGCACCTTGTCATCCAAGCTTAGTCCAAGAAACCAACGATAAGCTACGTTTACTTCAATGTCTTTAATGGTTTGGCGCATGGAGCGAATGCCATAAAAACATTGAATCAAAGGGATTTTGACCAACATGACGGGATCTAGACTGGGACGACCTTGATCGGGGCTATACGTTTCTTCAACCAAGTCATAGATAAAGTCGAAATCAACCTCTGCTTCCACTTGGCGAAGAAAGTGATCTTCTGGAACCAATTCGTCTATCGTATAGAAGCCATATTGGCAGCGATTATAATCAGGTTTTTCTTTGTGAAACATAGCAAGCACCTCACAACTTTTCTTACCTCTATTATACGACTTTACAAAAAGAAAAGCCCTTAGAAACTTCTGTTCTTAGGACTTTGTCTTCAATCTGAAGCAACGGTTTTGCCGTTGCTTTTTGCATGGTTGCGATAGTCTTGGTAAAATAGAATTGCTTAATAAACCATTTAGAAAAGCTATCTCATGGAAAGGCTATCTCATGCACATTCACTATAACATAAATCAGACAACTTTGCCACTAGAACTTGCTTGTGTCTTGCCCCAAGGCCACATCGTCTTCACTATCGAAAAGGTCGTCAATGCACTAGAAGCCGGTCAGTTTCAGTCTTTCTACATGATTTTGGTCGCCCTTCCTATCACCCAAAGTTACTTCTGTCTGCCCTCCTCTTTGCTTATTCCCAAGGAAATTTCTCTGGCCGTAAGATTGAAAAGATGATGGCAGAAAATCTAGCCATGCAGTACTTGACAGGGCAGTTGGTTGTCAGCTATCGGACCATCAACCGTTTCCGTGTAGCTGCCGGGATGGAAAATCTGCTGCGAGAACTCTTTATCGAGCTCAATCTTCAGTTGAAAATGGAAAAATTGGTAACACTTGATGGTCTCTACATTGATGGCACTAAGATTGAGGCCAACGTCAATAAGTACAGCTTCGTTTGGAAGAAAGCGACAGAGAAATTCTCCGCTAAACTTCAAGAACAGATGCAGGTCTATTTCCAAGAAGAAATCACCCCTCTTATCCATCAAGCCATTGAACTGGATACACAAGAGTCCATCTCCTCAGAACAGTTGACTGAGTTCGCTCAACTTCTTGAAGAAGAATTGGCTGGACTGAGCCAAGACATTGAGGAAACACCAGTTAAAGGTAAGTACGAGCGTAAGACCAAACGCCGCAAGCTCAAGAAAGTCCTGCGTAAAGTCAAGGATGATTTTTCAGTGCGGGCCGAAAAATATGAGATTTATCAAGAGACCTTCCAAGGTCGAAAGAGTTTTTCTAAGACGGATCATGATGCGACTTTCATGAGAATGAAAGAAGATCCTATGAGAAATGGACAACTCAAACCTGGCTACAACCTACAAATCGCCACTGAAAATCAGTTCGTCCTTCACTATGACATTTATCCAAATCCAACAGATACCAGAACGCTCTTGCCTTTTTTAGAAACGAATCCACATGAGTTAAAAACGGTTGTCGCCGATGCGGGCTATGGTATCGAGGAGAATCTTCTCACCTTAGATAGGATGGGCGTTGACCACTTGATTAAATATGGTCTTTTTGACAAGGAACAGAAGAAAAAACACAAAGAATCTAATAGGAATTTGGCTAACTGGACTTACGATGGAACAGCTGATTCCTACACCCATCCAGAGGGTTGGGTATACCAGTTTGACCACCTCAAACACAGCCATACCACGATAGGTTTCAAGCAGGAAATCAGGGTTTATAAGGCAGAACAACCTGACTTGGCTCCGCAAAAGGGACTTTATGTCAATGAGCGATATCAAGTCTTAAAACGAAAAGAAAGCCAAGTGCTTTTATCTGACGAAGGCAGTCACATCTTTGCCCAACGTAAAGTTGATGTGGAACCTGTCTTTGGTCAGATAAAGGCTTGTTTGGGGTACAAACGATGTAATCTCAGAGGCAGACGTCAGGTTAAAATTGACATGGGCTTGGTTCTCATGGCCAATAACCTACTGAAATATAACAAGAAATTAACTAAAAACTAAAAGAGAGACTTACACCAAATGTGAATCTCTCTTTTATTAGCTGAGAAATCTTTTTGTCTCAGGCTCTTTTTCTTTTTGTTCAATATAATTGTAGCGGGGAGATGCCAGCGAATATTGAATAGAGGTGAAACAATTTGCTTTTCTTTTTTATATTCAAATGTCGCTGGCTGATTTGTTATCAATTTCTTGAATCATATGTTACATTCTGGAGAGATCTGAAATTTTATAAATATTATATTAAATTATTATATTTTAATAGTAATGTTACCCGTGGTGCTAGTTAAGTTCAAAATAGCTCAAATTATAAGCCAATAGGATTTGTTCAATCCTCAGTTGTAGTCCAGCTACTCCTCTGGCGAAGGTGTGTTCCATATCAAAGAGAGCACATAACTCAGAGAAGCGCGTTTCAATGGTTCGCCTCATAGCCAGTAATCTCCCATTGTTATGCTGGCTCGCGCTTCCCATATTCTGACGCAAGGGCGTCCATAAATGATACCCTCTCTGTTTCAACCGATCTTTAAGAGCCTGGCTGAGATAACCTAAATCTGCTAAAATCACAGATTGTTGGCAGCCTTCCAATAAATCCTCCACCACTTTGATATCATGAACAGAAGCTGAGGTGACAATATAGTTCAGAATATAGCCAGATAAGGTAACGAGCATGTGAACTTTGAAACCGTAAAACCACTGGTGTTTTGACGCATTGTAGCCAATGTCTGCCACTCCTTCGAAAATACTTGCTCTATGGTTGCGAACAGACTGACAAAGTGGTAGGGGAAAACTGTCTACGATGGCAATCGTATCGGAGGACACTTGGTCATTCATCGCTTGTCGAATGAGTTGTAGCAACCAAATCAACTGTCTTGAACGACGATTGAAGCGACTTCTTTCAAGCAGTCGGCCACAGGGAAATAGTCGACAGATTCGGTGAAAATGACGTTGCGATTTGATTCCTAGTTCAGCTTGCAATAACAGTAGGACTAATAGAAATTCATCCGAAACTTTTGACAAGCTGACATTACGGCGATGCTTCAATGAATCGGGGCAATAATCCCGATAAAGCTGATGACAAATTTTGGATAATTGCTTCATATTCCATTGTAAATGATGGGATTTAGCGGTATACTGTAAGTGGCTCATTTGGATAACCTCCTGTTTGTTTCATCACTTACAGTATAGTCCTTTTGGGCTTTTTATTGTTGTTTTGACGTTAACTAGCACCACGGGTAATCTTTTATAAAAAAATATAGAGCTATTGAGCAAGCAATCTTTTTATTTATCAAGATACTGAAATTCGATTCATTTTTATTATGAACATCTAACTTAGTTAGATGTTGTGGGAACAGTATAGTTGACATCTTTGAAGAATAAGCATATAATCAAAAAAATAATTGAGCACTCACTCAATACGTGAAAGGCAAAGGAGTTCATAAAATGGTTGTTCAAGCAATACAATATAGTCGTTTCGGTGATGAAGAAGTGTTAGATTTGGTGAATATTAAATCTGATTCTTTAGAAGCGAATCAAGTTAGGGTAGAAGTTCATGCTGTTGGTTTAAATCCTATTGATTATAAAACTTTTGAGGGTGCAAAGCCACTTAGATTTTTATCTTTTATGGCGAAACTAAGGAATCCCAGTCGTTGGTTTGAGTCGAAATCATCTCTTTTTCCAAGAGGTGTTGGTAGGGATTTCGCTGGAGTCATCACAGAAATTGGTGAAGGAGTAAATACGTTTTCAGTAGGGGATAAGGTTTTTGGATCAATGATCAGTGACCCTGGATTGGGGACCAAGAGGGGAGCTTTGGCAACAGAAATTTGTGTCAATGTATCGGAAATTGTATTAAAACCAAAGATGATTGATATGAACCACGCAGCTACTATGGGTGTAGCCTCTCTAACTGTGGGTGGTGCTTTTAGAAAAATTGAGTTAAATTCTAAAGATGTTGTAGTTATTTCAGCAGCGACAGGTGGTATTGGAAGTATTGCAGTACAGTATGCAGTTGCTAAGGGTACAACGGTTATCGGAATTGCAAGTAAGAAGAATTCAGAATATCTGAGGTCCTTAGGCGCCATACCAGTAGCTTACGAAGAGAACATCCAAAATGCTCTTCTATCAGCAACTCCAAAGCCGATTACAAAATTCTTGGATTGCTATGGAAGTGATTACGTTAAGTTAGCTTTTAGTCTAGGTTTGAAGGGGAGTGAGATCGGAACTCTAGTACCTTCTCCATATGTTACAATAAGAGGAGCTCAGTTCACGGGTCCGAGACACTCTACATATGATGATTTTAAGGCTCTAGCGGAGATGGTCTCAGATGGGAAGGTTCAGCTAAATATTGATCAAGTATATGACTTTTCTCTAAAGTCAGTTAGAGAAGCATATCGTAGTCTAAAATTGGGACACACTCGAGGTAAGAAAGTCGTAAAAGTAAGAGAGTAGCAGGGAGGTGCTAGTGATGGAAAGTTTAGAATAAAAGTATGCCCAGACATTAGAAAATAGCAATTTGAGTTTAAAACAACGTCAAGTGCTGTTATCAAGTCTAAAGTTATTTTCAGAAATTGGTTTTGAAAACACAACATCCAATCTTATCGCCAAGGAAGCTGGAGTTTCAGTTACTTTGAAATAAGAAGCACATAGCAATTTGGGAGTGGGATCCCGATTTACCAGTCTTTGATTGCGATAAGCAAATGAAAAAACAGGTGAAATCATTTGATTCCTTGTTAAAAATCCCTGTCAAAATTTGTTTGGCAGGGATTTTTGTTTTTTTAAAGAATTATTTATCTCAAGTGAGAACTATTTTCATAATTCTCGCTTTTTTGTATTTAAGGAGGAAGCATGCAGAAGGAAATACAATTGTCATGGTACATCGTGATTTTCTATCTAGTCCGACAAAAGGGATACTAAACTTATAAGGAACTCAAAGAACATTACGAGGAAGCGACTGGGGGACTCTTCTCGAAGAGAGAAATCACTAGTCAACTAGAAATCGCCCTCCAAGAGCACCGTGAAGTAGAGTTTGAAGGCCATGAAAAAGAAGATTATCTGATTCTTCCTCTCATTCTCATGGCTGTGAGAGTGATTGTCTTGATTCTTTGGTGACTCCTAATCCTAGACAGTGGTGTGTTTTTTATAGGACTGGCTTGTGCTATTCTTTTTACAGAGGTTTATGGATTCTATCTTCTCTTTACAGAACCTGAACTTTATACAGCAGACCTGATACAAAATGGATTTCTGAGTTTTACTTGAATCATTATTTTAATGGATGTATAATGCATTTAAAGAAAAACAAAGAACTTCCTAAGAGATCAGAAACTGTAACCAATACCTGTAATATTTGCAGTTAGTAGATTAGAAATGATAATATGGAGAGGAGTGCTAGCCTCTCTATTTTTCCAGGAGGACATTATGAATAAAATTTTTCACTATCTGGATAAGAAAACGAAATTTTATACTGTCATCGGGGCACTGGCAA
>OGES01000706.1_pt1 | contig 30968 bp, 27 predicted proteins | sample 1570711 | NCBI WGS metagenome assembly OGES01 (sample SAMEA2582133, study PRJEB24529) | metagenome | biome: Human gut stool | place: China | collected 2011 | reverse complement strand
AATAAAGTATTTGTGTCCGCGCGACTTTAGGCGCGGGGAAATGGAGGAAATAATGTTAAAGAATATATGATTCATACTGTATATGGTAGAAATGAAAATATCAATGAAAATAGAATTGTTGTTTTAAAGGAGTTTATAAAATATTTAACTGATAATAAAGAAGAATGTTTAAATGAAACGATGATAAATGCAGGTTGGTTTGGAGAAACAGAAATTGTTAAATTTTTGATTAAAAATGGTGCTAATAAAGGATATAAAAATCAAAATGATTTAGGATTATTAGAATGCTCTGAACGAGTAGAGAAGCAATTTAAAGATTCTTCTTTAAAAGAATTTTTGAAAAATAATCAATAATACAAATAAATATATATGGAGGTGCATCATCAATGAATCAACTTATGAATAATGGAATGATACAGGAAATAGAAAATATACTTCTAAACGCTAGAAATCATGTTTCGGTTGAAGTAAATCATACTTTGTTAAAAACGTACATGGAAATTGGAAGAATTATTGTGGAAGATGCTTCAAAGCATAGTAATGATGGTGAATATCAAAAAAGGTCACTTCGTTTTCTTTCAAAAGAATTAACCAGAAAATATGGAAGGGGCTTTTCAAAATCAAATTTAAATAACATGATTAATTTTTATTTGTCATATGGTAATGTCCAGACACTGTCTGGACACCTTAGCTGGTCTCATTATTGTGAATTGTTATCTATTTCCGATAAAGACAAGCGACACTTTTATGAAATAGAGTGTATTAACGCAAAATGGAGTGTTCGAGAACTTAGAAGACAAATATCATCATCTCTTTTTGAAAGATTGCTATTATCTAATGGAGATGCAAACAAACAGAAAGTACTAGATTTGGCATTAAAAGGGAATGAGATTGCTAATCCACAGGATATTGTGAAAGATCCATATGTTTTTGAATTTTTAGGGTTACCTGAAGACAAACCGATGATGGAATCAGACCTTGAAGAAGCTCTTGTAAGACAAATTGAAAAATTTCTTTTGGAACTTGGAAAGGGTTTTATGTTTGTTGGAACGCAACAAAGAGTAACCTTTGGTAATGTTCATTATTACGTTGATATGGTTTTCTACAATAAGATTTTAAAATCTTATGTATTAATTGAACTTAAGACTATTAAACTTATGCCTGAAGCAGTTGGACAACTAAATATGTATTTGAATTACTATGCAGCTGAAGTAAATGATGAAGACGATAATCCACCAATTGGACTTATCCTATGTACTGATAAAGGAAATGTGGATATGCAATATGCATTAGGTGGATTAAACAACAATATATTTGCTTCAAAATACGTTACTTATATGCCAGATAAAGAACAATTAATTGCGCAAGTTGAAGCTGTTTTATCAGCAAATTCAAAAGAACATAAATGATGCTCTTTTGTAAGCTCATTTTAATAATTTTCTTCGACTTTTTTTCATTCTTATAATAGAATGAATGCATGAATCCGATTATTTTTATTTTATTATGCTTTGCCGCTTTAGGCTTATTTGACAAGATGTTTAAGAATCGACTTGGATTAGCCACTTCTTTTGATCGAGGCATTATTACAATGGGCGATTTTATGATGAGCGTAGGAGGCTTTTATTGTATTGCGATTGCCTTTTTAAATGGTCATGCCACTCTTTTCAAAAATAAAGAAATGATTATTTCAAGTTTGTTGGCGCCAGATCTTGGTGGATATTCCATTATAGAGTCGATGACACATTCTGAAAGTGTGCTTATCTTTTGTGGTGTATTATTAACGTCCACTTTAGGATGCTTAATTAGTTTTCAATTGCCACTCTTTTTAAATGAGCTGGATACAGATGATTTGAGTCACTATTTAAAAGGCGTTGTGTATGGTATTTTAGGATTATTACCCATTCTTATTGGTTGTGGCTTTTTATTGCATATTGATCATTTTTTGATTGTGTTTTTACCCGTCATTCTTATTTGTGCAATTTTGATAGGATTATTCTTTATTTCATTTAAAACACTAATTGTGGTATTAACCTTATTTTCTAAGCTTGTACAATTCGTAGGATATATCTTCTTTTTTCTAGTTTGTTTGACATTCTTTTTCAATATGAACTTCACAAACGCAACATTGATCAATGAAGCTTTGCGCATTGTATTTCAAATGAGTATTATTGTCTGTGGATCTTTGGTGTTTTGTGAAATTATATTAAGAAAGTTTTCGAATCAGATTGAAAAAGTAGGTCAAATACTAAATATTGACAAATATTCAGTAATGGGAATTATCTTATCTTTTGGAACAAGTATTGCGATGTTACCATTATTTAGTAAAATGAACAGAAAGGGTAAGATTTTTAATGCTGCTTTTTCATTGAGTGGGGCATTTGTGTTTGGTGGACAACTTGGCTTTATTGCCTCAGTCAATTCAACAAGTGTGACTTGGTTTGTGGTTGTAAAGCTTTTAGCTGGAATATTAGGCTTGGTTATAGCGAATGTATTGGAGGAATGATTATGAATTATATGGAATTGATGGAAAAAAGTCGTGAAGTGATGGGAACAAAGTTATGTAAGTCTTGTCCTGTGTGTGATGGAAGGGCATGTCGAAATACGATGCCAGGTCCTGGTGCTAAAGGGATTGGGGATGTTGCGATGCGCAACTATGATGCTTGGAAAAACATTCGTGTAAATATGGATACAATCACAGATAATGAACCAGTAAGTACAGAATTAGAACTATTTGGTCATACATTTAAATATCCGATTTTTGCAGGGCCTGTTGGAGCTGTAGGAATGCACTATTCGGATGTATACGATGATAATGGATATAATGATATTTTAGTTCGAGGTTGTATGAATGCAGGTATTTGTGCATTTACAGGAGATGGAAAAGATCCAAATATTATGATCAATGCGACGCGTATTATTAAAGAAAATAATGGGTATGGTATTCCAACCGTTAAACCTTGGAGTTTAGAAACCTATTTAGAAAAATTAGACTTAGCTTTAAACAGTAATGCCTTTGCGGTAGCTATGGATGTAGATGCAGCTGGACTTCCTTTCTTAAAGGGGTGTCAGCCTCCTGCAGGAAGAATGAATACAGAGCAATTAAAGGCTATTATTTCGAATACACCTGTACCATTTATTGTGAAGGGTGTAATGAGTGTGAAGGGTGCTTTAAAGGCAAAAGAAGCAGGAGCTAGTGCAATTGTGGTTTCGAATCATGGTGGTCGTGTTCAAGATCAGACGCCTGCAACAGCTGAAGTTTTAGAAGAAATTGTTAAGGCGGTCGATGGAAGCATGAAGATCTTTGTGGATGGTGGACTTCGTAATGGTGTCGATATCTTTAAGGCTTTGGCATTAGGTGCAGATGCCGTCATTGTAGCTCGTCCATTTGTGAATGCGATCTATGGAGCAAAAGAAGAAGGTATTCAAGTATTGGTAGATAAACTTGGTAGTGAACTAGTAGATACAATGGAGATGTGTGGGGCTAAAAGCTTAAAAGACATTACTCGTGATATGGTAAGATAGGCAGCTTAAATGCTGTCTTTTTTTGATGCTTAAGAAAAATGTGTAAAAAAGGTATCTAAAATTACAGAAAAATGTGTTAAATCAATTATAAAAAGTCTGGAAAAATGTGTTAAATAGGTATAGAAAATCATGGAAAAATGTGTTAACTTAAATTCAAGAGGTGGTTTCATGAAGCGAAATGCGATTTTAAAGCTAGTTCAATGGAAAAATAGTCCTGAGAGAAAACCTATGGTATTAAGAGGTGCAAGACAGGTTGGTAAGACTTGGTTGATGAAAGAATTTGGTCAGAATTATTATGATAATTATGTTTATTTTAACTTTGATGAGGAGGATGAACTAAAATCTATTTTTGAAACTAATAAAAATCCAAATCGTATTATCGAACTTCTTTCTATGATCAGTGATGAAAAAATTGAACCTGAAAAAACTTTGATTATATTTGATGAAATTCAGGAGTGTCCTGAAGCATTAAATACGCTTAAATATTTTAAAGAAAAAGCGAATGAATATCATGTGATAACGGCAGGTAGTCTTTTAGGCACATTATTGGCTAAGCCAAAATCATATCCTGTAGGTATGGTTAATCTTTTAGATATTTATCCATTGACGTTTGATGAGTTTTTAAATGCGATAGATTCTGGGTTATATGCATATTATGAAAGTATTCAAAAAGAACAAGTTATTGAACAAATTTTCCATCAACGTTTATTAGATGCTTATAATTATTATCTTATTATTGGTGGTATGCCTGAATGTGTATCTTCATGGATCAAGTATAAAGATCCTGCCATGGTATCTAAGATACAAAGAGAATTGATTGAGGTTTATGAAAATGACTTTTCTAAGCATAATGGAAAAGTGAATAGTGGACGTATTTTAATGGTATTCAGAAGCATTGTTTCTCAACTTGCGAAACCCAACGAGAAGTTTATGTATGGTGCTGTTCGTGAAGGGGCTAGAGCTAGAGATTTTGAAGAAGCAATCGAATGGCTTGTGTCAGCTGGTATGTTGAATCGTGTATATAATGTGTCTAAGATGGAACATCCATTATCTGCTTTTGATAAATTGGATCAGTTTAAACTGTTTGTGTTTGATACAGGACTTCTCAAACAAATGGCGGGCGTGGATAATAGCGCGATATTATTGAGAACAGATTATCAATTTAAAGGACCATTGACAGAAAACTATGTTTTACAACAACTTCAAGGACAATTTGAAGTTGAACCCCGATATTATTCGGATAAAAATGGTGAGATTGATTTTGTGGTTCAAAATAAAATGGAAATTATTCCGATTGAAGTAAAGGGTGGTGAGGATAGATCTGCCAATTCTTTTAAGACATATGTCGCAAATAATGCACCTCAACATGCATATCGTTTTTCTAAACGTGGGTATCGTAAGGATGGTGACTTTACAAATCTTCCGTTATACTTGGTTCGAAAAACAAAGGATCTATTATAACTTAAAAGGTATCAGTTTTAATTTCTGATACCTTTTCTTAATGAAATGATTGCGAGTATTGTATTGATCAAGCACCAAAAAGACCATATATATAGGTCTGAATAGTTACCTGCAAGTACAAAGCCTGTTAATGTAGCTAAACCAAACAGAATAATAAGTGCAATGTTTGTGCCTTTAGAGTTGTTCTTTCTAGATACAATCGATACAATTCCTCCACAAAGCATGCATATACTAACAACAAGTCCTGCACTGCCACTGGATTGTCCACTTTCTTCTAGTGCGTTGGCAAGGCCTGCCATCATACTTTGGAATACGACAAATACACTTAATACAATGGAAATGATTCCACTGACTAATTTCCATGTTTTCATAATGATAAAATCCCCTTTCTTAAGTATATTTTAAACTAAGAAATGGGGATAATTGGTATGCTTGTGGCATACATTAATGGTGCGTGATATTTAAGATGTGATTTAAAAGTCGTGGGACTAAGAAAGAAATGTAGATTACGGATCCTATTGATAAAATACCTAACATAAATAATCGCCTCTTTCTTACACCTTTATTGTAGAATTTTCAATGTTTAAATGGTGTTAAAGAATGAGGCGACATATTAAGATTTCATTAAAAGCGAAGGAATTTTTGTAGGTCTGAATTTTGTGCAAGAATCAGGATGTTTTCCGATTCTTCAAAAGTGTGTTCCGCACTAGGTAGTGGGTCGAGAATTCCATTGATTTTAGTGGCTAAAATATTGATGTGGTACTTTCTTCGAATATCAAGTTCTAACATACTTTTTCCTATCCATGAATTTGGCACAGAAATTTCATAGATTGAATATTCTGGGGTAAGTTGTACATAGTCAAAGATATTTTCACTTGAGAAACGTACGGCTGCCCAATTACCAATTTGTTTTTCAGGATATACGACTTCATCGGCTCCATTACGCAATAAGAATTTAGCGTGCACATCACGTACGGCTCTTGCGACAACAAGTTTAGCACCATAATCTTTTAATAAGGCGGTTGTTTCTAGTGAGCTTTGAAAGTCATCTCCAATGGCTACAACGCAAAGGTCAAAATTGGATACGCCTAGTGAGTCAACAAAACTTTCGTCGGTGGAATCTCCAATTTGTGCATTTGTGACATAAGAAAGGACTTTGTTGATTTTAGCTTCACTTTTATCAATAGCTAAAACGTCATGTCCTAAATCATATAGTTTTTGTGCCATGTGACGTCCAAAACGTCCCATTCCAATAATTAATACTGATTTCATATTTTCTCCTTTATCCAATTGTGATATTTTCTTGTGGTAAATTTGCGTTTGCGACAACTTGATGTTTAGAAATAGCTAACAGTAAAGTTAATCCTCCAACTCTTCCAAAGAACATCAAGAAAATTAAAATGCAGTGGGATGCACTTGATAGTGTGGGTGTGATTCCTAATGTAAGTCCAACGGTTCCAATGGCAGAGGCCGCTTCAAATAGGGCGTCTAGAATGGGTAGTTGATCGAAGGCTGAAATAAGGAGTGCGCCTGTAAAGAATAATACCATAAATAACATAAATAAGGCTGTGGCATTGTTTAATGAGTCTATGGAGATGCGTCTTCCAAAACATTGTGGGTTTTGTTTATGATTGAATACAGCACGAATACTTAGTATCAATACGGCAAGTGTTGTAGTTTTAAAACCTCCGGCCGTACCTTGTGGACTTCCTCCTATCAACATAAGTAGTGTCATAAAGAGGATGCTGCTTTGATTCATTTTGTTTAAATCAATCGTATTAAAGCCGGCTGTTCTTGGGGATACGGCTTGGAAGATTGAAACATTGATTTGATCGGCTAAGCTCATATTCCAATGGCTAAAGTCATTGATGTAAAAGTAGAGCGTGCTAATAATCAATAAAGCGGCTGTCGTAAATAGCACGACTTTAGATTGTAAGGAATATTTGTGCAAATGACGTTTGTATTGAATAACATCTTTCCAGACAAAGAAGCCTAAACCACCAAGTACGATTAATGCTGCAATAACATTGGATATAAGTATGTCGCCATAATAGCTAGTTAGGGATGAATAGGCTTGTTGGGTGCCCATTAAGTCAAATCCAGCATTACAGAAGGCGGAAATAGAATGGAATATGGAATACCATATGCCTTTGACTAGGCCAAAGCGAGGCAGAAAGCGAATGCCTAATAAAATGGCTCCTAATGCTTCTACACATAAGGTAGCTTTAAGAATCCATTTTGTGTTTCGAATAATACCGCCTAGTTTTGGTGCGGAAATAGATTGTTGCATAAAGTATCTTTGTTTAAAACCAATTTTTTTACCACCTAGAACAGATAGGATTATTGCCATAGTAATAACGCCCATACCTCCAGTTTGAATAAGTGTTAAAATGACAAGTTGTCCAAATGGGGACCAATATTGAGCTGTGTCATGCACAATCAGTCCGGTTACACATGAAGCACTGGTTGAAGTGAATAATGCATCTAAAAAGGGAGCGCCCCTTCCATCGTTTGTGGAAAATGGAAGCATAAGCAAACAGGCACCAATAAATATCATAGTCGCAAAACTGAGGATGATCATTTGTCCTGGGGTAATGCGATTCATACGTTTTTTAAACATAAAACCACCTATCCTAATATCTCAACACATTCTACACTAGTCTGCATTAAGATTTTATAAAAATATTCTAACACTATATTAAGACAATGTTAAGATACTTGGTTCTTTGTGGGCTTGTTTTGTGGGCTTGTGTTATACTTGTCGTATGGCTAGTGTATTATTATGTTTATCGACTTCAAAATATAATTCAAGAGTGATTGAAAAAGGGGCTCAAATTGCGAAGAACAATCATGCGACGTTAAGTGCTGTTTATGTGCAGACCCCAAAAGATGAAAGTATGAGTGCGGCATCAAAGAGTTGTTTGCGTGAAAATATTAAGTTTGCGGAGAGTAAGGGAGCTAAAGTTACAATTCTTTATGGGCACAATAAGATTCGACAGATTGTTGAATATGTGGATGTTTCACAAGTGGATTGCGTAGTTATAGAAAAGAGTCTTGCCTCACAGGCTTTATTTAGATTGCGTGACATTGATGTATATTCTGTGAATTATCCTCATGACTATCGGCGTTTGTTTTATTTTGACTTTAGTTCTTTTCGTTTTTCCTTTAAAGATCTGTTAAAGATGATTTTGATTCTTATTCTTTGTACGTTAGTTGGCAAGGGATTTATGCACTTTCAATTCTTGATTACGACACCCATTATGATTTATATCTTGGGGATTGTATTTGTATCTATTTGGACAAGTGGATATATCTATAGTTTATTGGCATCTTTATTTTCGGTATTATGTTTTAACTTTTTCTTTACATACCCCTATTTTTCTTTGTTGAGTGATCCAAGCTATATTACGACATATATTGTGATGTTTGTGGTGGCTATGTCTTCAAGTTCATTAATGACAAGGTTAAAGAAACAGTCTTTTGAGAATGCCAAACAAGTATATCGTACGCAAGTCTTATTGGAGATGAGCCAGATGCTTCAAAAGGCGAATGATATGAATGCGATTTATGCGTCCATGTTAAAACAGCTGCATAAATTGTTGGATACAGATTTAGTTTTGTATCCACATAATGATGAGCCTATTTTACTTGGACAATGTCCCATAGAGACAAATATTGTGGCTTGGGTATATGAAAATAAACATGAAGCTGGTAAAACAACAAGTTATCATTCGGATTCGATGTGTTTATATTTGCCTATAAATGGAACGCACGAAGTATTAGGTGTGGTTGGAATTGTTTTAAAAGATAAGATGGATTCTTTTGAAAAGAATTTGTGGCTTGCGATATTGGATGAGTGTGGTATGGCTTTAGAAAAGGAAAGGATTCGTCTAGAAAATCTAAAGATTGAGCAGCAAGCTAAACAAGAAGCGTTGCGAGCTGATTTATTGCGTATGATTTCGCATGATTTAAGAACACCATTAACATCTATATCTGGTAATGCAGGTTTATTGTTGGAAAACGAGAATGCGTTTTCTTTAGAAAAGAAGAAGGAATTGTATCAGGATATTTATAATGATGCGATGTGGCTTTATGATTTGGTGGAAAACTTATTGTTTATAACGAGAATTGAAAATGGTACGATGCAGTTGAATCAACAACCAGAAATGATTGAGGATATTTTTAGAGAGGCGATTCATCATTTAGGACGCAATAAGCGTAATCATAATATTTCTATGCATTTAGAGGATGATTTGTTGATGGCCAATATGGATGCACGTTTGATTATTCAAGTATTAGTGAATTTAATGAATAATGCGATTAAATATACGCCAGAGAATTCTAAAATTGTTTTGAGCGCAAAACGAATTGAGAATAAGATATTAATTGAAGTTCAAGATGATGGAAATGGTGTTTTACATCCAGATCAATTGTTTGAAATGTTCTATACGGAAAATAATCATAGTGGAGATACAAGACGAGGTATGGGTTTAGGTTTATCTTTGTGTAAGTCGATTGTTTTAGCGCATGGTGGTAAGATTTGGGTAGAAAATGTAAATCCTCATGGTGCTTGTTTTAAATTTTTATTGGACGCAGTGGAGGTGAATCTTTATGAATAAAGTACAAATATTAGTTATTGAAGATGATGTTGCGGTTGGAAATTTGATTACGACAACACTTGAGATGGAAAACTATCAGTTTCGTCTGGCAAAAACAGCGAAACAAGGTATTATGAATGTTCTTTCTTATAATCCTGACATTATGCTTTTAGACTTAGGTTTACCGGATATGGATGGTTTGGAAGTTATAAAGAAGGTTCGTTCTTGGTCAAATATTCCAATTATTGTGGTTTCGGCAAGAAGTGAAGATCAAGATAAAGTACAAGCTTTAGATTTAGGGGCCGATGACTATTTGACAAAACCATTTTCAGTGGATGAATTGTTGGCTAGACTTCGTGTAACGATTCGAAGATTAAATAATAGTCAGACCATAAGTGTAAATGAGAGTGTATATGAAAATGGAGATTTGACAATCAATTATGCGCAGGGTTGTGTATATGAGAATGGACATGAAATCCATTTAACGCCGATTGAATATAAATTATTGTGTGTTTTAGCTAAAAATACCGATAAGGTTTTAACACATAATTATATCATGCAAGAAGTATGGGGAAGTGTTCAAGGTACAGAAACGCCGAGTCTAAGAGTGTTTATGGCTACTTTGCGTAAAAAGATTGAGCCGGATACTTCAAATCCAAAATATATTCAGACGCATGTAGGTGTTGGATATCGTATGTTGAATCAGACAGAAAAAAAGGAAGACTAGTGTCTTCGCATGTTTAGATAGAGTGAAATAATAATTGTGATAACTCCAATTGTGATGAGTGCCATAATGGTTTTATTGATGCATAGAAGGATCAATATACTAAATAGGCTGACAATCGCAAATAGGAAGATTTCAATTTTTAATAGAATGGGATACATCAACAATGAATCGCGAAAACTAATTTTTTCGTATTGTGGTTCATTGTTTTTTAATAGTTTTTTTTCATATATAAATAGAATTTGACTAAAGAGCACGACAAAAACGAGGTATATGAGATTAAAAAAGATTTCTTTAAAGAAGAGTGCACCGCACGTTAAAAACATGACAAGAAGGGTTCCAATTCTTGGCAGATACACGTAATAATTATATTTCATATTGTTTTTTCCTTTCTTTTATTATGCCATAATCATATCACTTGAAATATACCTGTAGGGGGTATATTATTATGTCGAGGTGAGATCAATGAGTGAGTGTTGTCATAAAAAGCATCAGCCTAGAGATGAGAAAGAAATCAAACAATTGACGAATCGTCTTCATCGTATGGTAGGACAATTAAATGGAATTGAAAATATGTTGAAGGAGAATCGTTATTGTGGCGATATCTTGGTGCAGGTAGCGGCAGTAGAGAGTGCTTTGCAGGCGTTTGGATATATTGTTTTGCAGGAACACTTGAATACGTGTGTCGTTGAGGATGTGCAAAATGGAAATACAGAAATTATGAGTGAGGTTATGGATTTAGTAAAGAAGTTAAAGTAGGTGGTTTTAATGGAAGAAAAATTTGATGTGACAGGCATGACTTGTGCAGCTTGTCAGGCTAATGTAACTCGTGTTGTGAGTAAATTAGATGGTGTGAGTCATTGTGATGTTTCTTTATTATCGAATTCAATGAAGGTTGAATTTGATCAAGATAAGGTGAATGAACAAGTGATTTGTGAAGCTGTAAAACAAATTGGCTATGGTGCAAGTGTGCATGGTGAAAAGGGTGAAGTTAAAAAGGAATGGCAGAATCGTCAGAACCGTGTTGAATCGGATCAAAGAAGTGCTAAACAAAGATTGATTTTAAGTTTAGTTTTATTGATTCCATTACTTGTGATTGCGATGGGACCTATGGTAGGCCTTCCGATTTTAGAGGGTATGGAATGGATGATGGTTTCAGCTTTAACACAGTTGATTCTATGTCTATTTATATTATTTATTCAAAGACATTTCTTTATTACGGGATTTAAAGCTTTAATGAAAAAGTCGGCCAATATGGATTCTTTGGTTGCGATGGGTTCAGGTGCAAGCTTTGTGTATGGCTTAGTCGGCATTTATCAAATGGCTTATTATTTTGGTGTACAGAATATGGAAATGGCGCATATGGCTATGCACTCTTTATACTTTGAATCGGCTGCAACAATTGTGACTTTGGTCAGCGTCGGAAAGTATTTAGAGTCTAGATCCAAGGCAAAAACGAGTGATGCGCTAGATAAATTGGTGGATTTGGCGCCAAAGAATGCGACGATTTTAAGGGATGGTAAAGAAGTCGTTGTTTCAAGTGAGAGTATTCGAATTCATGATATAGTTGTGATTCGTCCAGGACAAAGAATTCCTGTGGATGGTAAAGTTGTTTCTGGTACAGGTTATGTGGATCAGTCGGCGATTACGGGTGAGAGTCTTCCGGTAGAAAAGAATGTAGGTGATTCTGTTATTTCAGCTACCATGAATGAGAATGGCACTTTTCAGTTTGAGGCTGAAAAGGTAGGACAAGATACAACGTTAGCTCAGATCATTCAGCTAGTTGATGATGCAGGAAATTCAAAGGCACCTATTGCTCGTTTGGCAGATCAAGTAAGTGGTGTATTTGTTCCAGTTGTGATTTTGATCGCATTGATTACATTTGTCGTATGGTTAATAAGTGGTCAAACGATTCAATTTGCGCTTTCCAATGCGATTAGTGTATTGGTTATTTCTTGTCCTTGTGCCTTAGGTTTAGCAACTCCAGTTGCGATCATGGTAGGTACAGGTAAGGCTGCGGAGAATGGTATCTTAATTAAGTCGGCTGCTATATTAGAACAGCTACATTCGATTGATACGATTGTATTGGATAAGACGGGTACAATTACTTCAGGAAAGCCAAGTGTGCAAGGCATTAAGGTTTATACAAATCTAAGCGAAAATGATTTTATTTCAATGGCGGCAAGCTTAGAGAGTGGTTCTTTACATCCTTTAGGACAGGCTATTGTGGAATATGCGAAAGATAAAAATATGCATCTTCAACAACCTGAAAACTTCACAAATATTTCGGGTCGTGGTATTCAGGCTAAGCTAAATGAACATGTGTATTTGGCTGGAAATAAAAGGCTACTAGAAGAGAAACATATTCGAATAAATCAAAATGTTTTATCAGACTTAGATGCTTATGCAAGTTTAGGTCAAACCCCATTGATTTTTGTGGAAGATCAAAATGTGATTGGCTTAATTAGTGTGGCGGATACAGTGCGTAGCACAAGTCAGGTTGCATTAGAACAATTTAAAAAGAAGAATATGCATGTGGTTATGTTGACTGGAGATAATCAAAAGACGGCTGAAGCAATAGGTAAATCTTTAAGTGTGGATGAAGTCATCAGTGATGTGTTACCACAAGATAAAGAGAGTGTGATTCGTAAGCTTCAAGAACAAGGTAAGAAGGTTATGATGGTTGGTGATGGAATTAATGATGCACCTGCTTTAATGCGTGCTGATATTGGGGTTGCGATTGGTGCTGGAACCGATATTGCCTTAGATAGTGCGGATGTGATTTTGATGAAGAGTTCATTATTAGATGTAGTGACGGCAATTGATTTATCAAGTGATGTTATTAAAAATATTAAGATGAATTTATTTTGGGCTTTCTTCTATAACATTTTAGGAATCCCAGTTGCGGCAGGTCTATTGTATCCAGCATTTGGACTTCGATTATCACCAATGATTGGTTCGGCATGTATGTCTTTGAGTAGTGTTTGTGTTGTCACAAACGCTTTACGACTTCGTTATTTTAAACCTAGAATTGAAATGGAAGAAGTCAAAACATTCACAATGCATATTGATGGTATGTCTTGTGGGCATTGTGCATGGTTGGTTGAGGATGCTTTAAAGAAAGTTCCAAATGTAAAAGAAGTTCGTGTGGATTATAATTTGGGTAAGGCCGATATTGATTATGTGCAACAAGTAAATATGGTGGCTTTAAAACAAGCAGTTAAAGATGTGGGTTATATTCCCGTTGAATATAAGGAGGAAAAGAAAATGAAAAAAATAGTAACAGTTGATGGCATGATGTGCATGCATTGTGTGGCACATGTAAAGGATGCATTAAGTAAAGTGGAAGGTGTAAGTGATGTAGTGGTTAGTTTAGATGAAAAAACAGCTACATTAAATTGTACAGAGAATGTCACAGATCAGATGTTGAGTGATGCCGTGACAAATGCAGGATATACAGTCATTTCTGTGAAATAAAGAATCATAAAAATTAAAAAAGTCAAGACTTGTAAGCGGATTCAGAATATTCTATGATAGACGTCGAGGGAGACGCAAAATGGAATGTTTTATTGATGGGAAATCCACTTGCGAAAGAACTTTCTGGAATCGTTTGAATGTTTTGGCAAACTTTCAACAAAAAGAAATGATAATGGATGGTTTGAAAGTTCGTGTTGCAGAAAGTGTATATTGGATTCAACCAAAGAAAGGATAGTTCGTTTGAATTATTCTTTTTTTGACAGTTGGATGATATGAAAATATTAATATTATCTTTATATAAAGTGTAAATAGATGTTTTTAAAATAAATAAAATGTTGTATGGGATTTTGATTTTTATTGTGGAAATACATTTGATTTATCTGTATAATACATATAGAGAACGACTACTGGAAAAGCAGTGGTTACTCTGAAATAAAATTAATGCTGAAGCACTAATCTTTTTCCATTGTCAGTGGTGATTAGTGCTTTTTGCATTTTTCTTTAATAATCAATGTTGCTTTTAGTATTTCTACCATGGCAAATAACACAAAAGCAACATCAATATGTAGATATATATACATAAGCTTTCCTCCTGTAAAAAAATAGAAAGATCTACTTACCTGGAACTCAAGATTCAAGGCTTCAAATCTCCTTAACAAGAGGTAACCACCAACCACATCCAGTAGCCAATTTCAATTATAAAACTTCAATGTGAAAACATTATGAATTCCTATAAATTTGTTGATTATTTGACAGTTGGATAAAAGAAAAATGAGCATTTATTCTTTATATAAAGATGAAATGCTCGTTTTTAGGCATTTTAAAATGTTGTATGGGATTATAATATGTCTTTTAATTTCTTGATTAATCCTAAATCTGCTGGTAGCCAATCTACTGAATCTAATGTTTCTTTAGTAAGCCATTTGGCAGATTCGTGTTCTAATAGTGTTAGCTTTCCTTCAAGAATTGTACAAATGAAACATTCCATGGATAGGTGGAAGTTTGGATAGTCATATTCGACGGTATCAAAGTATTCTTTAACTTGAATGGTTGTGTCTAGTTCTTCTTTGATTTCACGAACAATCGCTTGTCTACTTGTTTCATTCGGTTCTACTTTTCCTCCTGGAAATTCCCATCCGTCTTTAAATTCGCCATAGCCTCTTTGGGTGGCGAATATTTTATTACCATCTTTAATAATGGCGGCTACTACGTGTATTGTTTTCAAAAAATCACTCCTCTACAATATATCGATAAATGTCTTCTCTTACGGGTGTATCTAATTGCCATAAGATTTCGACGGCTGTTTTTTGTGTGTTTGGCATCATAAACTGTTTTGTCTTATCAATTTCTGCTTGCATGTTACCTAAATAATAGAATTCTTTGCTTGTCTTATCATCTTTGTTTTTTCGCACAAACAAATGAACTTCAATCCCTCTTTCTTTGGCGTATAGAAAGTTTTGTACGTCATCACTACTTGTCGTTCTTCCGGATTTGGATATCGCAATCAATTGACTTTCATTGATAAAATGATCTTCATATTTGATGGTATCTTGAATATCGTTTGCCTTGTCATAATTGATAAAGACAGGGAATGTTTTGGTTGTTTGATCATATTTGTATCCGCCAATATTTAATGGAACTTCATTGTGTTGCCAATTTAACAGGCGACATGCATCTTCATATGTATATTTTTGGTAGAGTACAAAGTTTGTATCTTTATATGTATTCTTATAATGTTTATTATATTGATCCAATGCATATTCAATGATTTCTTTTACCATGGATTTGAATTCGTCATTTTCTAGACATGTCTTAAATGGTTTTGAAATTTTCGTATCTTCAATAAAAATACAATCTTTAAAAGTATTCTTTCCAGATCCCGTTGGAAATTCGTTGGTGAAAATATTGAATACATTTGTTTGAGATATGTCATTTGGGAATATATAATCTTTATCATCGATTAAATCGTTTAATATTTCGAGTTCAATCTTTCTTTTTCCATTGGCTAGTTTTGTACAAATAAACTTAATAAAGTTTTCTTCAAGTTCATTTAATCTTACTTTATAATCCTTTTCATATTTCTTTAAAAAGGCATAGTAAGATCCTAGTGATTTGTTGTCGAAAATTCTTTGTACGTCAATTTCTCCATAAGTTTCAAAATCCATAAGAGTAGGTATTCTTCCAAGTTTATTCTTTAGATTTTTATAACTGTCCTTAATGAGTTTGATATCCGCAAAGTTGGCCGTATCAATTGACGCAAAGATTTGTTTTTTACTGATTTCATCAAAGTGAATTGTACTCGATCCTGGAATAATTCTTTCACCTTCTAATACATAGCGTCTTATATTGTCTTTATTGTAAGAACGATCTCCAGATAGGGCGATTGGAATCATAAAGTTGTTTTTGTAGTTTCCGATGAAGTCTAGAATGACAACATATTCTTTGTCTTGTGATTTTCTTAATCCTCGACCTAATTGTTGCACAAAAACGATAGGCGATTGTGTGGGTCTTAAAAGGACGACTTGATTGATTTCAGGAATGTCCACACCTTCATTAAAAATGTCTACAGTTAATATGTATTGTAGATAGTCACTTCTTGTATCGGATACTAATCGATCAATCGCATCTTCTCTTTTTTCTTGAGAATCCTCTCCACTTAGAGCTAGGGTTCTATAGCCTCTCAAATTTAATCTTTCACTAAGGGCAGCCGCTTCTTTTTTGGAGCTGCAAAACATGAGTCCTTTCACTCTTTCTCCGCTATAGCCATAATAATTAGTTTGTTTGATAATGTAATCAACTCTTTGGTTGGATGTTAAATAGTTAAAATCAGTAAAATCCGTTTCATTTCCGTCTGTTAAAAAGTCGGTAATGCCAAAATAGTGGAATGGACATAATAAGTTTTCTTCTAGAGCTTGTTGAAGACGTATTTCATAGGCGATATTATGGTCGAAGGCTGCATATACATCAAAGTCATCCGTTCTTTCTGGGCTTGCGCTCATTCCTAACCAAAACTTAGGCTTAAAGTAGTCCATGATTTCTTGATAGCTTTTAGCTCCAATGCGGTGTGCTTCATCAATGATGATGGTATCAAATGTATTTGGATCAAAACTTGAATACACTTCTTTTTTAGACATCGTTTGCATCGTTGCGAATAAATAATCTACATCTGTATCCTTGCTGTTTCCTGATAATAATCCAAATGTTTTTGTATCTCCAAAGACGTTTCTATAGCTTTGAAGAGCTTGTTTGGCAATTTGTTCTCTATGCACTAAAAATAGGGCTTTCTTTGGATTTTGGTCTTGAAGTGCAAAGGCAGAGGCATAGGTTTTTCCGGTTCCGGTAGCTGAGATTAAAAGTGCTTTTGATTCATTTGAATTGCGAATGTTTCTAAGACTTGAAATAAAAGCCTGTTGCATAGAATTTGGAATCAGCTGTTTAGAAGGTAATTTAATTTCTTCTTTTTGTTTCACCTTTCTGTATTCTTCATAATGCACTCTATAAGCACCAATAAATGCATTGTAGGAATATGTATTTGGATGATTCCATAATTCTTCAAATTCATCTAACATTTCGGAAACGAATTCTCCGGATTTTGTGGACACAATTTTTGTATTCCATTCTCGATTTGTAGTAAGTGCTGTATTTGTCATATTACTAGAACCTATGAGGATCTTATAGATTTCATTTGATTGAAAGATATATCCCTTGGTATGAAAGCCATTCTTTGAGTCGGGTACTAGGTACATTTTAAGTTCAATATTTGAAAATGTAGCGAGTTTATCTAATGCTTTTGGATCACTAAATGCCAAATAGTCCGTTGTTAGTATTTTACCTTTAATGCCTTTATCTTCTAAAGTACGAAGCGTTTGAAGCAAGGGGGTAATGCCTCCCATCGTAATGAAGGCTACACTGATTAAAAAGGAGTCGCAGTGTAATAGTTCATCTTCAATGGTGCTTAATACTTTTCTTCCATTCTTATAATCGTTTGAAATAAATTGAGGTCGATATAAAACGTTGGAAGATATATTTTTGTCTAGAAATGCGGTGGATAATCCGCTTTGTATATTTTGATAGTTCATACCCAACATTATACCAGCATTAAAATGAAATCATAGATCGAAAAGGTTATAATAATTAGTAGAAAGAACATGGGTATGAATATGGAATTTATAAAAAAAGATGACTATTCTGGGGAACTGGATTATCGAGCTTTTGGGAGTATGTTGGATCATCCTACGCAGTGCTACAAATTTTATTGGTTAGGAGCTATCATGAATTTGATGCTGAAAAAATATCGTTTTTCATTTGACGAAATCTTTGATGAAATGATTGTGTCAGCTTGGTATACAGTAACACAGTATCATTTGTTTTTGGGTCCAATGATTGAAGGAGAAAGAAGAGATGCGATCAATCGAGCTATTGATGTCTTGATTGAAAATACGTCTTTAAATGAGAATTCTAAACCAGATGGAATTCGTGGTGTATTAAAAGAACAGAATTCATTGATTCTAGAGTATAAGAGAAAACTTTCAAAAAATGTTCCCTATAAATTATTGAGTAGTTTTTCATCTGAACTAACAAAAGATAAGGGGGATGCGTATCGTATTGAATATATTCAAATATTGAATCAAGAAATTCATCTGCCTTATATTATTGAGAATGGAGTGGGGATTGGTAAGTATGTTGTTTTACAAGAGGAATGGATTCCTTTCTTAATGGATAATTATTTGATTATTAAAAATTGGATTCAGTATAATAAGATTCAATTTCTTCAAATGATCAATCCGGGCGTGCCTGGAATTATTAATAAACTGGATGATGAAAGGAATAATGTAAGGCATTTAGAAAGAGTTCGTGATTTGTGGAATGCGCATATTGAAGTGTCAAATAAAGAAATTGTGGATATATATACAGGTAATAAATTAGAATCTACGTTTGATGTGGATCACTTCATTCCGTGGTCTTATGTAGCACATGATGAAATGTGGAATTTGATACCGAGCAATGCGAGCGCAAATCGCTCAAAGAGTAATCATTTGCCAGAGTGGGATTTGTACTTTAATAAGATGGCAAACATGGAGTATGACTTATATAAGAGTGTTGTAGAATATGATTCAATACATAAGCTATTTGAGAAGTGCTATGCCAAGAATCTTCAGTCTTTGTGGGCTATTGAAGAATTGTATGTCAAAGAAAATACGGAATATGAGTTTAAGCATAAGTTAGAAGCGCATATGTATCCTTTGTATGAGGCGGCTAGAATGCAGGGGTATATTGAATGGAGAATATAATAATTTCAAAAGAGTTTCTAGATTGGTATGACTATTACAAGGAGTGTAAAGAAAAGTATTCAAGTTTAGTAAATGATGTAGAGAATAAACTGATTTGTGGTAAATATAAAGATATTAAACTTCCTTTTTCAAATATGAATACGAATCATTTGAATCGTGATATAGATAGTCTTGAAAAGATTCGTATATTAATGATGCAGGGAAGTACAAGTCAGATTAATGTAGAAATTGAACTTGTGAAAGAGAAGATGTTTGAGTCTTGTCAGAATGTGAACTTTGGCATATTGTGCAATCCTTTGGCGAGTACTCTTTATCGTATGATTTTGGATTCAAGTAAAACAAAGAAACATATTGAGGATGTTTCTAAACAATGTAAAGAAAACGAGTTCTATGTTTCTGTTTGTTTAAGACATTTCTATGCTTCTATTTGCGAAGAGTGTATAAAGGAATATAGTTCGTATGGGTTTATGGAGTTACTAAATTCTTTAATTGAAGAGGATAAGTTTAGTGAGGCTTGTAGTTTTTGTCCAATCTATGAAGAAATTTATATCCAAGCAAATGAAAAGGGATTGCTTTCAAAAGAGTTAATACGGGTGATGCAGCAGTATGGTGTGGATGTACCTGTTACTAAAAAAGAAACGAAACTACCTAATATACCTACAAAAGCAGAGAGAAAGAAGTCTAAGAAATTAGGTATAGAAACACGTAAGAAAATCGTTGGTGATGGTGTTAAAAAAATCTTGGATATGAGTGATGATGAGCTTGTTCGTAAGTATGATGGTAAATCAGAGGATGAGGTTCAAGAAATGCTTTATGAGGAGCCTTGGTGCGAGGATGAATATTTTGATGATGATTTACTTGCGTTTCTTAGCGTATTAACATGTATGAGTATAGATTTTGAGGATGCCTTTATTAATTGGTTGGCTCATTTTATATTTAGAAGATTGATTGATATACATAAGAAAGTGGTGGTTGAGCCACCTAAAATGGTGAAGACAACTCCACCTAAAGTACAATCTTCAAAGGTTCGTAAGGTAAATCAGGGTGGCACTTCATCTAATAAAAGTGTGACGAGATCCCCAAAGATTCGCAGTAAGCATGTGAGTCAATCTTCTAGAAATGTAAATCAAGCCAGAGCTTCAGTAGCTGTTAAACAGGAGGAAACATCAAATGGTAAGGGTGGAATTATTTTCTTGATCATTATTGGACTTCTGTTTGGATATGGATATATTTCTTTGAAAAAGGAAGAGGCAGAATGGGATATGGCACAGGAGCAGTATCGTATTGAGAGTAGGCGGAAAGCTGAACAAAATGAGTTTAAGGTAAGGGAAGAAAAACGTAAAAAGAAAGAGGGGCAAAGTTCAAACTCGTCATCTTCTTCGTCTTATGATGAAGGAAGTGATGATGCATATTCTGGTGATTATGATGAGAATCGTTACGATAACGATGAAAATTATCGTGATGGTGTAGATGATATGTTGGATGAACTGGGAGAATAAAGAAAAATACAGTGAAAGACTTATTGAATATTTGTATACTCATGAGTAGTATACTTACGAGTATACAAATTTATTCGGAAGGCTTTTGTCTTGTGGATAAGACAATCACATACGAATATTGTCTTGTTAATAAGACAAAAAAGTGTTAATATTGTCTTGTGTGTAAGACAATATCTAGATATGATAAGGTGAAGAAGGTTGATGTATATGAATCGAGATATTTTGAAACAAATAATAATAGATCAAAAGGAGATGTATCTTGATAATCCATTGATTTCTAGGGATTATGATCTAGAAGAAAATGTAAACTATTGTTTTGTCGGTATTCGAAGAACAGGAAAATCATATATGATGTATCAACAGATTCACAATTTAATGAATGATGGAATTTCATCGTCACAAATTATATATGTTAACTTCGAGGATGAGCGTCTATTGGAGATTGGTGTGGATGATTTAAATACTATATTAGAGATTGGTATTGAATTTTCTGGCTCGAAAGGGAAACCATACTTATTTTTAGATGAGATTCAGAATGTTGATGGTTGGGAAAAATTTGTTCGTAGAGTTGCGGATATGAAATATCGAATCAATATCACAGGAAGCAATAGTAAGATGCTAAGTAAAGAAATAGCTTCTACTTTAGGTGGAAGATTTATGATTGTGAATGTATTTCCATATTCATTTAAGGAATATTTGAGTGCAAATCATATTGAGAATATAATGCTTGCTCAAATAGGTACAAAAAAGCGTGCAGATATTGTAAGTCAATATGAACAGTATGTGACTTATGGAGCTTTTCCTGAATTGGTGGATATTAAAAATAAAAGACCATTTTTAAATAATATTTATCAAACTGTTTATTTACAGGATATTATTACAAGAAACAAAATTACAAATGATTTTGCGGTTCGATTAATTTTAAAGAAGATTGCAGAGTCTGTAACGAAAGCTTTGTCTTTTAATCGGTTAACGAATATAGTGAAAAGTGCTGGGATTTCGATTGGAAAACAAACGGTAATCAATTATGTAGGACATATGTTAGATTCATATTTAATATTTTCACTACAGAACTATGCATCAAAAAAAACATCACCAAAATATTATTTCATGGATACTGGACTGTTGGGGTTGATGTTGTTGGATTGCAAAACAGCTCAATTGGAAAATTTGGTTGCGGTTGAGCTGATTCGAAGATATGGATTTGAAAATGTGTATTTCTTTGAAAATAATATCGAAGTAGATTTTTATGTTCCAAGTGAAAATTTGGCAATACAGGTGAGTATGCAAGTATTAGGTGATGTAGATACTTTAGAACGTGAAACTAGGGCATTTGTGAAATTGAATCAATTTATCCCGGATACAAAGTGTCTTCTTATTACAAATAGTGAGGAAACTACATTAAAATGTGATGATATTGAGATTGATATGATTCCTGCATGGAAGTGGTTGTTAGATTAGAAAAGGAGATTGACATGTGAGTCGATCTCCTTTAATCCTTCATTGTGATATATTCATAGGTTGGTGTGAAGTTTTGGCTGTCTTGAAGCTTATAGTACTGCATAAAAATGCGTGTCATAATATTTGGAATTTCTGCTTCTGTTGGTTGGGATAGAATGATCAAATATTGCATGGCACTATAGCGTGTACAAACATCGACTTTTCGAATGTTTTTATGGATGGCTTCACCCATATGTGTTAAGGCTTCTTCAATTTTTTCAATATATGGAAGTGTGTCTTCTACAGTTTCCATAGTGACCATCACCAAATAACAACAAGAATGATTTCGAACCATTAATTGGTGTATGTATTCATAGTGTCGAGTAAATTCTCTAAAGTCTAGACTTAAAGCGCCTGTATAGCTTCCACTTGTTTGTAGGGATTTGGCGATTTGTTTTAGGTCTGCCGTATTATTGGATGTATTTTTATGTTGAATTTGATTGTAGAAAGAATAGTTGTTTTTACCGTTTTGTTTTACATAATATAAGGCTTTGTCAGCTTTTGAACAAGCATCTTCAAAATTATCATTTTTTGTGGTCATGAGCATACCTGCAGAGAGTGTCGCAAAATGAATTTCATGATCGTTTTCTACAATACCTTTGAATTGTTCGATTAAATCGGACATGATAGTTTCGGTTTCTTCAATACTTACTTTTGGTAAGAATAGAAGGAATTCGTCTCCACCCATTCTGCATGTGATTTTATCTAATGGAATGTCTAATAATAGTTTTCCTAAGCTTTGTAAAGCTCTATCTCCTGCTTTATGTCCATAGGCATCATTGATTTTCTTAAGATTATCCATATCTAAAAAGATAAGGCATCCCGTTGTTTTTTGCATCGCAATCGCTATATACTTTTGGCCTATACTACGTACAGGAAGGCCTGTAAGATAGTCGTAGTTCTTTGTTTCTTCCTGATTTTTAATCGTCGATACAACATCGGATATAAATTTATCAATTGTATTTTCTTGAACCGGAATAATTTCGTGTTCTAAGTTAAACAAAGATCCATCGTCCATAAGCTTTAGGAAAACATTTGTGATTTTAGGATCAAATTGAGTGCCTGCATTCTTTTTGATTTCTTCTTTAATTTGTTCAATACTAAGCGCATTACGATAGATTCTTTTTGAATTCATGGCATCATAGCTATCGGCAAGCGTAATGATACGTGCTTGAATAGGAATTTCATTACCTTTTAATCCATCGGGATAGCCAGTACCATCATAGTGTTCATGATGACTTCTTGTGACTTCACCTAAGTGAGGTATGATTGTGATATCTTTTAGGATGTCTTGTCCAATAATCGGATGTTGTTTGATTAAATTAAATTCATCTTCCGTTAATTGTCCAGGCTTATTTAGAATTTGATCGGGAATACCAATCTTTCCAATGTCGTGTAGATAAGCACAGCTTTTAATATTTTCAATTTCCTGATTTGTCCAACCAAGATTTTTGGCAATTAAAGCAGCATATTGAGCAACACGCCTTGAATGACCACGTGTATATTCGTCTTTTGCCTCAATCGTTGTCGAAAGAGATTGCATCATTTGAAGTGTTATTTTTTTGTTTTCTTTCTTTTCAATTTCCAATTCCTTTTGATGGCGTGTTTGTTCCACAACATGAATTTTATGGATGGTACGAACAATGTTTGCGAGTAGTAATATGATCATGCCAATACCAATAAAGATGCCTGAAATCATAGTGACAAAATAAACGGATATACCTTCAATGGCTATGCAGATTAAAACTAAAAAGAGTCCGAAAAGTAAGAGGTAGTCTGAGTGGGATTTGGTTGATGAATGTATATATTGGTATAAATGAATAAATACCATAATAAATACGCAGATCAGAATGCATTGGGCAACGGGCAATGTTTCAATGTAGTCCTTAACTTTTGTCAAATATAGGATGGATGAAACTACAAAGTTTAAAAGGGCAATGTAGCCAATATATTTATAGAGCTTTCGATGTTTTCCATTTTGGATGCTATCGGCATAGAAAAGTATTGGTAAAGGACTAAGCATGATCATCACAAAGCATAATGAGGCTAGAGAAGATGCATTGGGCACTAAAATTTGGCGAACTTTGGATTCTCCAATCATCCAGATAGCTCCCATAATCATACACCAGCCTAAATATTCCATGCTGAAATTGGTGTGATATGTAAATTTTAGGGCTGTACCAAATAGAACGGATGTAATGCCGGCAAATAATATAAAGAAGGCAATGAATGTGTACATTCCATAATCATTATATATATATTGCCAGATATCGGCTTCACTTCCATAATAGATTTCGTTGACTACACCAGAATAGTTAGAAGTATAGGTTGTAAGTTCAATGCGTAATGTTTTTCCTGCATCCTTATAGGTTGTGGGACAAAATATATATCGACTCGCCGAATTTTTACCGGCAAGGCGCGTATCTTTTGTAGAATATTCTTTACGTAATGTATTATCTACATAGAATTTAACATCTTGTAATGAAGAACGTATCGCAATGGAAGTTTCATTATAATCTTTAGGAAGAGTTGTACGAATAACCATTGTATGGCCTGGTTTTACTTCATATTTTCCTGGAAGATTTATTTTTTGTTTCGAACCATCTTCTTTTTCCCAATAAAACGTTTGTGTATAGACAATGGAATGAGATTGAACATCATGCTCTTGTTCGTTGGCTCCAAAGAGTTGCATGAAACAAAACCATCCTAAAATGGCAATCATTAAGATATAGAAGAATACTTTTATTCCTTGTAGGTTATATTTTTGTGTACGCATTCTTAACCCCTTCTCTCCTAATGAGAGTATCCCTTTTTTTAAGAATTGTGTCAATGATTTTTGTTGACAAAACGATAACGAGATATTATGAGATGAAAATGGCGGGTGTTTGTGAAAAATACGATTTAAGACAGTTGGAATATGACATCTTAATGTTTCTTTACAATAATCCAAAATATAATACGGCGGCGGACATTGTTCGTATTCGTAAGTCTACAAAGTCTCATGTTTCAACTTCACTTAAAGTATTAGAAAATCGTGACTTGATTGAAAGAAGAGTGGATCCTGCGAACAAAAAGCGTGTCACAATTCATTTGCTTCAATTGGCCAATGAAGTGATTGAAGATGGTAAGTGGGCGCAAAAAGAGTTTGTGCAAGACATGTTTGATGGTCTAACGGAAGAAGAAATCAAGATGTTTATGAATGTTTTTCAAAAGGTGTATGACAATGCAGAAAGGATGATTTCAAATGAGTAAAAATAATTATAAACCTAAAATTCCTGATTTAATGGAAGCTATTTTTGATGCTTGTTATTTGATTTTTGACTTAATTGCCGGAATCTTATTTTTTGTATATTCAAAAGGAAATCCATTGTTTATTTTATATGGTGTATTAACATTAACATTATGTGGTGGAGATGCATTCCATTTGGCTCCTCGTATTAAAAGAGCTGTATATGGAACAAATGACAAAATTAAAAGACAACTTGGTATTGGATTGCAGGTATCTTCAATCACAATGACAATATTCTATATTATCTTATTGTTTATCTGGAAATTAACTTTCCCAACGCTTACAGCTCCACTTTGGATTGAAGCTATGATTTGGATTTCAGCCATTATTCGTATCGTAGTATGTTTCTTACCACAAAACAATTGGACGAGTGAAGAAGGGAATATGAAGCTTTCTGTAATTCGTAATGCTGTATTTGCCGTAACTGGAATTGGTGTAATTCTTCTTTATGCGATTTCAGGGAATATGTATGATTTACACTTAAACCGTATGGTTGCAGCTATTATTATTTCGTTTGGTTGCTATATTCCAGTTACTTTGTGGTCTAAGACAAAGCCAATGATTGGATTGTTGATGATTCCTAAGACTTGTGCTTATATGTGGGTCATTGTGATGGGATTACAATTATTATTTTAATTCACAAAACTGGTGCTTATAGCACCTTTTTAATTTTCTAAAAGAAGAATATCGTTGTGAAATTATATTCTTCTAAATAAATTACCGAAAAAATCGACATATTTCTGAATGATAGGTATACTATTGGTAGTAGGATTGGTGGTGTTCACATGAAAACTTGTAAAGAAATGGCTTTAATTTGGAATATTAGTGTTCGTGCAGTTACGAGTTTGTGTAAATCAGGAAGAATTCCTGGTGCTGTTAAGAATGGAAAAAGTTGGGAAATTCCAGACGAAGCAACAAAACCGGTAGATGGAAGAATTTCATCTGGTGAATATTGTAAAAAAGGGATGACTACAGATAGAAAGCCTTTGCCTATTGGTATTTCAGACTATGTGCGTGCTCAATCGGATTATTACTATGTGGATAAAACGATGTTAATTAAGGAGTTTTTAGATCAAAAGCCATTGGTTTCATTATTCACAAGACCAAGAAGATTTGGAAAAACATTGAATATGGATATGCTTAGAGTGTATTTTGAAATGACGGATGAGGATACATCGAAATATTTTGAAGATAAGAATATTTGGAAGTGTGGGAAAGACTATCGTTTGCATCAAGGTAAATATCCTGTGATTTTCCTTACTTTTAAAGATGTAAAGTTTGATTCTTGGCAGGCCACTGTAGAGAAAATTAAATCGTTGCTTCAAGAAGAATATGGAAGGCATCAGGAATTGTTGAGCAGTTTAAAAATATCGGATTATGAAAAGGAATATTTTAATAAAGTATTAAGTGCAACAGAAAATGAAGTAGAATTGTCTTTTTCACTTGAAAAGTTGTCGAAGATGCTTGCATCTCATTATGATAAAGCTCCAATTATTATTATTGATGAATATGATACTCCAATCCAGGAAGGGTATTCTAAGGATTTCTATGATGAAATCATTGGCTTTATGAGAAATTTCTTTTCTGGTGCTTTTAAGGATAATAAAAATCTTTCTTACGGCTTTTTAACTGGAATTTTGAGAATTGCTCAAGAAAGTATTTTTAGTGGATTAAATAATTTAACTGTGAATTCAGTGATGGATGAAGCATATGATCGTTATTTTGGATTCACAAATGAAGAAGTAAGTGAAATGTTAGATTATTATGGAGCTACTGAAAAAGAGAGTGAACTTCAAGAATGGTATGATGGATATTTATTTGGGAATGAAGAAATTTATAATCCGTGGTCAGTCATTAATTATATTTCGAAGGGATGTGTTCCACAGGCATATTGGGTAAATACTGGAAAGAATGAGATTCTCGAAGATGTTTTAAAAGTGGCGGATGAGGATATTACAGAAAAGCTTTATTCTTTAATTCGTGGGGGTAAAGTTTTGGCAAGAATAGATCAAAATGTTGTTTATCGTTCACTTACAGAGGATCCAACTAATATTTATAGTTTATTATTGGTAGCTGGATATTTGAAAACAACGATTAAAGAATTGCAGGCGGATGGATCTTATTTGTGCCAAGTATCGATTCCAAATAAAGAGATAGCTTCTGTTTATAAAAGTGAGATTTTGGCACATTTGATGAAGATTGGTGCAGTTTCAAGAACGACTGCAGATAAGATTGCGGAAAGTTTGTTCTTAAATGATTATGTTAAACTAGAAAAAGCTATTTCGGAATATATGGATAAAACAATTAGCTTCTATGATACAGCCAGTGAATCTTTCTATCATGGCATGATTTTAGGATTGATTTCGATGATGGATAATCAGTACAAAATAAAATCGAATAGAGAGTCTGGTAAAGGAAGATTTGACATTGGTTTAATACCTAGAGATGATAAGTATCCTGGAATGATTATGGAACTAAAGTGGAAAAAAAATCTTGATGATGATGAATTAACACTTTTGGCAGATGAAGCTCTTTGTCAGATTCATAGTATGGAATATGATTCTGAAATGAAGAGTGAAGGAGTGAAAAAAATATTGAAATTTGGAATTGCGTTTTCTGGAAAGAGTGTTTGTGTTAAAACAAATTAGAACAGTAGTTTTACTGATGATTTCTAAGACTGGGTCATTGTGATGGGATTGCAATTATTATTTTAGAACTTCTTCAAGAGAACGCTTACTCGACGTTCTCTTTTTCTATATGAATTTAGAAATTTAGAGCATCTAATTCAATGAAAATAGGTTATTTTAGATCAAATAGGAACAATCGTTACAAACGTATTGGAATTCACAATATTTTCACATTGGACATTTATAATAGGAATTGGCTACTGGATGTAGTAACGGTGAACCCTCTGAATGAAAAGGATGATATCTTGAGTTCTTAAAGATTCCGATTTTGTAGGAGGACGTGTTTTATGTATATTTATCTATATATTGATGTTGCCATGTGTTTAATGGCACTAGTAGAAATACTAAGAATTACATTGTTGATTATAGAAAAATGTAAAAGACACTAGTTCACCACACCAACGGATTAAACTAGTGTCTTTTGACATAAAATAATTCAGAGTGACCACTGTATCCAGTAGTCTTTCTGTATATGTATTATACCGATAAAGGAATGTTAATGCAAATGATGGTTTTGACTTCTATTGTATTCGTATTGTTAATGGTTTAAGAATGGTAATCACAAAAGAGCTATATAGGTCTTACATAATCAATATGATTGATTCCAGTCAAAAAAAGGAAAAAATACGATTGAAATCACGCGTAAAATCAGTCATAAAAAAATACGATTATTTTTATGCGTGATTATACATAAAATATATTTAATAATAGTGGAAAGGACTCTTTATGCGAGAAACAAGAATACTAGAATTTAAAGAAACAATTACGAATACTTTTCTAGAAACAGTGAGTGCCTTTTCGAATTATGATGGTGGAGAGATTCTTTTTGGTGTGGATGATGATGGAAATATAAAAGGTTTGTCTAATGTGAAACAAGCTTGTTTAGATATTGAGAATAAAATCAATGATAATATTTCGCCTCAGCCAAACTATACGCTTGAAATTCAAAATAGTGAGCAAACGATAAAATTAAGTGTAAAGAGTGGTCTTCAGAAGCCATATTTGTATAAATCAAAAGCATATAAACGAAACGATACTTCAACTATAGAAGTAGATACATTAGAGTTTTCAAGACTTGTCTTAGAAGGAAAAAACATTCGGTTTGAAGAATTGCCTTGTAAAGATCAAAAGTTGTCTTTTGAAATTTTGCAAAATAATCTAAAAGAGAAAATTCAGATTGAAACTTTTAATAGAGATACTTTAAAAACATTGAACCTATATGATGATGTGAATGGTTTTAATAATGCAGCTGGTCTTTTAGCGGATAAAAATCATTTTCCCGGAATTGATATTGTGAAATTTGGAGAAAATATCAGCGTTATACAAAAGAGGATTACTTTTGAAAATACATCTGTTTTAGATATATACGAAAAAGCTCTTAGTGTATTTAGAGATTATTATCAATATGAAGTGATTCAAGGAGCGGATCGAAAGATGGTGGAAAAGATTCCTGAAGTGGCATTTAGAGAAGCTATTGCGAACGCTTTGATCCATAGAGTATGGGATGTGGATTCACAAATTAGAGTATCTATGTTTGATGATAAAATAGAAGTTGTATCTCCAGGTGGATTACCATTTGGAATCACGGAGAATGAATATTTATCAGGCAAACTTTCGGTTTTAAGAAATAGAAATCTTGCGAATGTCTTTTATAGATTGGGTTTTTTTGAAATATTTGGAACAGGTATTACAAGAATTAAACAAGTTTATTCTGAAGCATTGATAAAACCAAGTTTTGAAGTATCAGAGAATGCGATTCAAATTGTACTTCCTGTGTATGAAGAGAGTACAAATTTAACGGAAGATGAAAAAAGTAGTGTATAAACTTTTGAGTAGAAATATGTTGAAATCAATGAGTGAAATTGCACCATATATATCTTTTGGTAAATCCAAAACAACAAAGTTATTGAAAGATATGGAACAAAAAGGTGTAATCGCAATTGAAGGTAAAGGGAAAGGAACGAAATATAGAATTAAATAAAATGAAAACATTTGATGACATGCTTGTGCAACAATTGCAGGATGAAGAGTTCAAGAAAGAATACGAAGCTATTCAACCGGAAATGGATGAAATTAGAGCTAGTGTAGATGCTAGAACTTCGCAAGAACAATAAATATGGCAGTTGGTCAATTTTAGGCTAACTGCTTTTTAAAATAAGTTGAGATGGTACTAAAATTGTGTAAAAGGATGATTTTGTGTTCTTTTAGAATGCTAAATCGTATCTAATTCAACGAAAATAACACGTTTTAGATCAAATAGGAACTATTGAACATAATTCACAATGTTTTCACATTGAAGTTTTATAATAGGAATTGGCTACTGGATGTAGTAATGGTGAACCCTCTGAATTAAAAAAAGAAATCTGCTTGAGTTCTCGGCAGATCCTTCGATTTTTTTGCAGGAGGACGTGTTGTATGTATATTTATCTATACATTGATGTTGCCATGGTTTTATTGGCTTTAGTTGAATTACTAAAAATCACATTCATTATTATAGAAAAATGTAAAAGACACTAGTTCACATCGCCACAATGGATTGCTAGCGTCTTTTGACCTTAATTCAGAGTGACCACTGTATCCAGTAGTCTTTCTGCATTTGTATTATACCGATAAAGGAATGTTTATGCAAATGATGTTTTTGCTAGATGGAGTTTTCAACTTTAATATGATAAATTATATAAAAGTGAGGTTTTTTGACTATGAAGAAAGTGCTTTTTATTTGCCATGGCAATATATTCCTTTTATAGTAAAATGCTTTATATAAAGAATAAATAGAAAAGTATAAACTCATTTTATACCAAGTTTATACCAAAAAAAGAAAGATCGTTGCACAGCTTGAAATTGAAGGATTATTCAATAAAAGATATTGAATATGTTTCAATTAAAACAATTAAAAAATCATAAGAATAAAATGAATTAT
>OGES01000697.1_pt1 | contig 31178 bp, 20 predicted proteins | sample 1570711 | NCBI WGS metagenome assembly OGES01 (sample SAMEA2582133, study PRJEB24529) | metagenome | biome: Human gut stool | place: China | collected 2011 | reverse complement strand
TGTTTTTGATGGTTTGTATTATATACTTATAAAACCCATCTGTCAACTATGTTTTATATTTTTCTTCATTTTTTATTATACAATATCGATCGGAGATGTAAATGATCAAAAAATGCAAAAAAAATCCGCTACTAATAACATATACTGTTTCATTTTCACTGCCCCGAAAAGAGAGGTGTCCTGTATGCGTAAATGCGTTAAAAAGACCGATGCCCCGCCCTCTCAGACGAACCCATCGGTCTTTTCTTCTAATCCTTATATCTTCTGTCGGATTTTATTCCTAGAACTCCGCAATCACAGTCTCACCCTGTACTGCATCCATTCCTGTATGTAACTTCATATCCGGATATTCATCTCCGTTTGTGACAACAAAAATACAGGTTGTCTCATATCCGTGTGCTTTGATCTTCTCCGAATCGAACTGAAGGAGCTTATCTCCTGCATTGACCTTCTGTCCTTCTTTTACGAAGTACTTGAAGCCTTCTCCTTCCATATTTACCGTGTCGATTCCCTCGTGGATCAGAATCTCTGCTCCGTTGGAAAGTGTAAGACCTACTGCGTGTTTGGATCCTTCCATCAGTGCTGAAACTGTTCCTGCACATGGAGCTACGATCACATTGCCTTCCGGCTCGATTCCAAGTCCGTCACCTAACGCCTTGGAAGAGAATACCTCATCCTTTACTTCATCGATTGGGATTACCTTTCCTGACAGATAAGCTGTCAGAACTGGTGTCTTATTCTCTTCTACCGGTGCTTCTTTCTTCTTAAAAAATGAAAACATACTTACTTTCTACCTTTCTTTTTCATAAACATTGTGCATTCGTTGCGATTACGTTCTTATACCAATCGAAGGAATCTTTCTTTTCTCTTGAGAGGTCCCCGGTTCCATCATCAAATTTATTGACGTAGATAAATCCATATCTTTTTGCCATTTCGCCGGTTGATGCAGAGACCAGATCAATGCATCCCCACGGCGTATAACCCATCAGATCCACCCCATCTTCTGTTGCCTCATACATAGCTTCAATATGTCTTCTCAGATAGTCAATTCGGTAACTGTCATGAATCTGTCCATCCTCTGCCTTTTCATCTCTTGCACCAAGTCCATTTTCCACAACCATGATTGGTATTCTATAACGTTCATAAATCTCATTCAAAGAATACCTTAGTCCATCCGGATCAATCTGCCAGCCCCAGTCGGAGGCCTGCAGATACGGATTCTTCGCTCCACCTGCCAGATTGCCTTCCACTGTTGCTTCTCCCTCATGCGTTGTAATACAGGAAGACATATAATAAGAGCAAGTATAAAAATCCACAGTTCCTCTTTTTAATATTTCTTTCTCTTCTTCACTGATTTCCAGACAGATTCCCTGCTCTTTAAAATAACGTTTCATATAAGACGGATACTCTCCCCGGATCTGCACATCTGAACAGAACCAGTTAATCACATGATTGTGTTTCTGCGCAGCCAGCACATCTTCCGGATCACAAGTCAGCGGATACGCCGTCAGAAATACATTCATATCCCCCATTTGAAATTGCGGATAATGCTCATGTGCATATGCAACTACCTTTGCGGAAGCCAATAACTGGTGATGCAGTGCCTCAAACCGAACCTGTGGACTTACCGGTGCGTCTGCAACCGGTCCTTCATATCCTCTCACCGTACTAAGAGACAGGGTTGTACCAAGAGGAGTTACACCTCCATTGATCTCATTAAAGGTAAGCCAGTATTTCACCAGATTCTGATAGCGGTCAAAAACTGTATAACAATATTTTTCAAACAACGCAATGACATTCCGGTCAGCCCATCCGTTATATTTCTCTACCAGTGCATATGGCATCTCATAATGGCTCAAAGTTACCAGTGGTTCAATCCCGTATTTCTTACATTCTTTAAAAACATTTTCATAGAAGACAAGCCCCTTTTCGTTCGGCTCTTCTTCCATTCCTGTTGGATAAATCCGCGTCCAGTTGATCGATGTTCTGAAAACTCTGAATCCCATCTCCGCAAAAAGGGCAATATCCTCTTTGTAATGATGATAAAAATCAATTGCCTCATGACTTGGATAAAATCTGTTTTCTCTTATCTCTGTCGTAATACATTTTGGATTCCGCTTTGTTCCATTCGTGCACAGATCCGGAACTGATATTCCCTTTCCATCCACGTTCCAAGCTCCTTCAAACTGGTTTGCTGCACATGCTCCTCCCCACAAAAAATCTTTTCTAAATGCCATATCTGCTCCTTATTTATTCTTGCTTTTTACTTTCTTTAATTGAATATGCTTTTTCTTGTGTCTCTTTTTTATTACTTTCAAAATCAAGCTGATATAGAAATGAGAACATACAATCCAGAATAAAGTGAAATGCGCTGTATACCGCAAAGGTATCAATCTTCTCTTCATAAGATCCCTGTTCCTGGACATCCACCAGAATCACTTCCTGACACATCCTCGCCACTGTACTTTCCGGTGTCACTGTAATACCAACGCAATACCTCTTCTTCTTTTTCAGAAGCTTCAGACTTTCTACCACATCCCTGTTCTCGCCAGATTGCGAAATTATCAGATTTACAGTATGTTCTGACCCTGCCAGTGCATATCCCGGAAGAAAACAGGAACTCATTGTCAGATTTACGATTTTTCCAAAACGTAACATTTTCTGCTGAAATTCCATCGCCACCGTAGCAGATGTTCCAACACTGAAAATATTGATCATATCTGCACGGCTCATCCGACGGACAATTCTCTGAAACTGATTATAATCAAATCCCGACATTGCTTTATTGATCGTGTCATGATTCAGCTTCGCGAGCTTTCTTGCAATCTGCTCAAAAGAATCGCTTCCTGAGAATGGGTAATTCGCATCTACTGCCCCCTGACTTGCATATACCTCATACTCTGAATAAAACAGAATCTGAAACTTTTTATATCCGTCTAATCCAAGTTTCTTACAGAATCTAGTGATTGTTGACGGCGAAGTAAATGTCTCATGTGCTAATGTCTGAATTGACATGTTCTTTACATCAAATCCGTTCTTCATCAGATAATCTGCTATGCTCTTCTCAACCTTTGTGAAGTCTGTCTGTTTCATCAGTTTTTCTATAATCATAATAACTCCCCTTCTCCTGATTTCTTCCGAAAATAAAACCTACATTTATTTTAACAAAGAAGATCTCAGAAAAAAAGGGGAGATGCATTGCCATACTAACTAATTATATTCTTTTACTTTACCGCTCTTTAAGAGGAACGCTGTGATTCCAAATCCAAGTGCGATTGCTACAACAATTCCCACACAATACATCGGGAAGTTGACACATCCAAGCCAGCCACTGAATGCCAGAATTCCGGTAAAGGCAAAGTTCGTTGCTGCCACACCACCGATTCCAAACACGAGTCCCGCTGCTGCACCAGAAAAGACCATTGTTCCAAGAAGCCATTTACTTCGCAGAATAATTCCATAAAGTCCCGGCTCTGTAATACCACAAAGAGCATTTGTAAATGCAGCAGATCCTGCTGTTGCTTTATCTCCACTGTTCTTGGCAAATACTGCAACTGCAAGGCAGATTCCAAGTGCAGCGTAACCGCCCAGTCCACCTGCTGCCAGTGCCGGTTCAAATCCCTGCTCTGCCATAACTCCAAGAAGGATTGGTGTTACTGCCCAGTGCATACCAAGAAGAATTACCAGTGAGAATAAGCCACCAAACACAATGCCTACAAGAATTCTATTTGCACTTATGACACCATAAACAGCATTGATGCCATTTGCAATAAATCCGCCTGCCGGTCCAAACACAAGAATGCTGAGTGGAACGAATACGATCAGGCACAGGAACGGAACAAGAATAAACTGTGTCACCTGTGGCAGAATCTTTTTCAACCATTTTTCAAAATAACTCATGCAGAATACTGCAAGCAGGATCGGGATAAATGATCCACTGAAATTATATGCTGTAAACTTAATACCAAGCAGTGATGCTTTTTCACCTGTTACAAGAAGATCTGCAACTCCCGGGTACATGATGGATGCTCCAAGTGTCACCGCTACATAAGGATTACATTTAAAATGCTTTCCTGCTGTAAATGCAAGCAGAATCGGGAAGAAATAGATCAGTGAGTAAAAAATTGCATAAAATGTCTGGTAAGTAAGACTTGCACTGTCCACTACTCCAAGATTGGCAAGCAGTCCGATCAGACCGGATGCAATACCACCTGTTGCAAGGATTGGAATATATGGTGCATAAACGTCAGACATCATTTTGGAAAATCTGTCCAGCAGCCCTTCCTTCTTTTCAGATTCATTTCCTGCATCCTGCTTTGTCTCTTTTGCTATGTTCTTCAGTTCCGGTGTCTCCATAAGCTGCGCGTAAACATCATTTACCTGTGGTCCGATCAGAACCTGATAATAACCGGAACTTACAAGCGCTCCAAGTACCCCTTGGGTTTCTTTCAATGCTTTCTGATCAAACTTTGTTCCGTCTTTCAATGTAAAACGAAGTCTTGTTGCACAGTGGATGCAGTTTTCAATGTTTTCTGCCCCACCAACTCCGGCGATCACTGACTGGATTAATTCTGAATAATCTTTCATTTGTGTTCCCCTTTCTTTTTCTCTTTTCCTTCTTCTAAATATTTAATGCTGCTGTATATCCCTCAAAATTAGCATTCATAATATTAGACGGGCTGACACAGTCCCCAATTGCTACTGTATCCCTGCAGATTCCATAAAAGGATTCTACAAGCTGTCTCTGTGCCACAAGTCCTGTTGAGAGGATCAACTGGTCATATGGAAGCTGCTTTTCTTCCCCAGATTCATTTTTATAGATGACAACATCCTCTTCAATCCTGCTGCATCCACATTTTAACAGACTGTGAAGATTTTCATGCAGTAAAAATTTCTGTCTCAACGCTTCTCTGTACAGAGAATTTGCATTCGCAGCAAGCGTATCTGTTAATTCAAGAATTGTAACATTCTTCCCATTTTCTGCAAGTTCAAGTCCGATTTCACATCCAATACTTCCACCGCCCAGAATTACAATATTCTGACCAAGCTGCTCCGGATGTGCGATTGCTTTTGTCGCAAGCTGTACTTTTTCACCTTCCACACCTGGGATTGGAAGAATTCTCTCCACTGCCCCAAATGCAATAAGAAGTGAATCCGGCTGCAATTCTTTTACCAGTTCCGGATCTGCTTCCGTATTCAGAAGGACTTCTATTTCTCTTTTGAAAATCTGTGTCAGATAATAATCTAACAGTCTCTGAACTTCCTCTTTATGTGCTTCTTTTGAAATAAACCGGAGCATTCCTCCCAATTCTTTCTGTTTCTCAATGATTGTTACTTTATGTCCCCGGTCACTTGCTGTAATTGCAGCTTTCATTCCCGCCGGACCACCTCCAAGAATTACAACATGTTTTTTTGTCTCCGCCTTTGGAAGATTGATTTCAGACGGAACAAATTCCTGATGGTGATACCGCGGATTTACAGAACAGCCTACATTCCAGTGATCCGAAGAAATATGATAACAGTTCGAGCATCTGAGACACGGAACAATATCTTCCGGATGTCCTTCCATTGCTTTCTTCGGCCAGTATGGATCCGCAAGAAGCGTTCTTCCAAAAGCCACCATATCTACATAACCTTTGGAAATGATTTCATCTGCCATGGCAGGTGTCATCACCGCACTGACAACAGACACCGGAATCTGTAACTCAGCCTTTGCCTGTTTTGCCCATTTCAGATTCGGCATTTCTTCTTCAAGATTTGTTGTAATACAATGGACATTTGCCTCAAAAATCTTGTCAATACCAGAAGAAATCTGAACCGTATCGATATAAGGTTCCGCTTTCTTTAAAAAGTACATTACATCCTCAAAGCTTATAGAATCTTCAATCCATTCATATGCACTGATTCTGATATCGATTGGATAATTGTTCCCTACTGCTTTTCTCACTGTCTCCAGAATCCGAAGTGGGAAACGACTTCTGTTTTCAATACTCCCCCCATAAATATCTGTGCGATGATTATAATGTGGGGAAAGAAACTGTGCCGGCAGCCATCCATGTCCAAAATGAAGAAAAATCGAATCAAATCCTATCTTCTTCGCACTTGCTGCTGTTTCTGCATACCAGCGGAGCGTCTCCTCCATCATTTCTTCATCCATCTCTTTTACTTCAACCCCATCCGGACGGATCAGTGCAGATGGTCCCTTTGCATAATCCACAGTTCTGGCATCCTGACCTGCATGAAATATTTCAACGGAGGCCTTTGCCCCACCTCTGTGAATCTTAAGCACTTTTTTCCTTGTCTCTTCTCTTTCGTATTTAGCAAACGGGTATGGCTCTTCCGGACTTGCGAAACTGGATCTTCCAGGTTCCACGATTGCATGTCCTGCAATCACAAGTGCCGCCCCACCCATTGCCTTTTCTTCGAAATCATCACCTGTCGGTGTTGCTATGATCCTGTTCTTCAGAATCATTCCATTCACAGAAATCGGTTTAAATAAATGATCAAACACTTCTCTTCTCCTTTCCTTGTCTCTTTTGGAATACACTCATCTTAAAGCACTCTTCTGTGATACACAACCTGTCAGAAAAGGATAGAAAATAATTTTCACAAACTCTCTTATTTTCATATCTATTTATGAAATTTATTCACTTTTTTCTGCTATTCATTGATAAAATCATGATTTTACACAAAAGAAAGTCAGGTACTCTGAATTTGAATCCTGAATTCAGAATACCTGACTTTTTCTTCAATTTTCCAAAAGCCAATCTATTACATTAATTACTTTTATACCATCATAATTTCCAAGCGAAAATTGATCCAGTGTTAAAACAATTTTTTCATAATTGTCTTTAATCTCCTGTAATGGTCTCATTTCTCTTTCAAAAGTTTCTTCTGCTGTCATATCTGCCGTCACCTGATAATAAACGATTACCCCTTGTTTTTGAGCAACAAAATCTACTTCTGTAGCGCCATATTTACCTATATTCACCTTATTCCCACGGCGCAATAATTCAAAAAAAACAATATTTTCAATAGAAAATCCAAGATCATAACGCTTTCTTGGCAAAATGTGATTGCGAAGCCCCAAATCAACCATATACAACTTCTTATTAACTTTTAACAGCTGTTTTCCTACTATATCAAATCTATCTACTGAATAAAATATAAATGATTCTGTCAACGCATCTACATAATCACTCACCGTATTCGCAGATACTTTTCTACCTGATGAAATCAAATAATTTGTAATACTTTTTATAGAAATTGGGCTTCCGATCACACTTGCCAGATATCGCGCAATTGTCTTCAACAATGTAATGTCTGTGATTTTTCGCTTGCCACAATTCATCTCTTTTCTTGACTGACGATCTTCAATATCTCTTACAATCACCGTATTATAAATACCTTCCAGATAGATCTCCACTTTTTCATCTGTTCTGTCCATCACTGCAATGTAGGGAAATCCACCGGTTTTCATATATTCTGAAAATGCCTGTTCTTTTAGAATTCCTGTAATTTCAACATATTCTTTAAAGGAGAGCGGTAACATAGAAATTTCAACATATCTTCCTGTTAATAGTGTAGCCAAATCCCCTGAAAGCATATATGCATTAGAACCTGTAATATAAATATCAATATTTTCTTTTACATGAAGACTATCTACCACTTTTTCAAAGGATGTTACCTTCTGAATCTCATCCAGAAAAATATAAGTCATCTTGTCTTCGCAAAGTCGTTCTTTAATATATTGATATAATGACTTGTAGTCCAACAATGGCTCATTTTCTAATTCTTCAAAATTAATTGATATAATTTGTTCTTCTGTAACCCCAGCTGATTTTAGTTTATTCTGATATTGTTTTAATAATGTTGATTTTCCACAGCGCCTGATTCCAGTTACAACCTTGATCACCTGCTCGTCTTTCCATGACCATAGCTTTTGTAAATATTCCTTACGTTCGACCATACAGCGTCCCTCCCTTTTTCCAAGTATAGCATACTATATGCTCTTTTTCAAAAAATATTCCCATTTCGGAGTTTATTTTTTATTCTCAAAAAAAAGATTCCTATTTGGGAATCTTTTTCTATGTCGTCTCTCGCTCAATCAACTTCGTTCCAAACACCATATGCTGCACGCTTGGTTTCTCATCATCCGCCGCTTCAATATCTTCTAATATCATATCCGCTGCCCTCTGTCCCATCTCACGACCCGGCAGCTCCATGGAAGTCATCGCTGTCTCAAGCATTCCTCCGATTGCATGACCGGTAAGGCTGATGACCTTGACTTCCTTCGGCACTTTCTTTCCGCTCTCTTTCAGTGCCCGGAGTACTCCGATTCCCTGCATATCCGCAGCAACCATGATTCCATCTACTTCATCAAATGCCTCTTTGAGCCGCTCCACACCTTTATAACCATCTTTGAAATAATTTCCGCGCGGCAATCCGGACTCTACCTGATATTCCTTCAGGCCAAGTTCTTTCATTGCCTTGTGGTATCCTCTGTAACGTTCCGCATACGGGGTAAACTCTGTTGATCCATTGATAAAACCAATCTTTGTACACCCCTTCTTATAAAGATACTTTGCCGCTTCATATCCGCAGGAAAAACAATCGGCTTCTACCGAACTGAATTTTCTGTCCTGATTTCTGACAAGCTGCACGACTGCCACTCCATCCGCCTTGATATCACGGATCATTCTTGTATTCTGCCCTGTCGATGCAATCAGGATTCCGTCTACCAGTCCATTGCGCAGACGGTTCAGACACTCTGCTTCAATATCCGGATCATCCTTCGTCAAACAGATCATCAGACTGTAACCTCTATTGCCTGCCTGCATCTCGATTCCCTGGACGATCTCACCAAAAATAGAAAGATTCACAGATGGTACGACTACTCCAAGCGTCCGTCTCTTCCCCTGTTTCAAACCTTTCGCCAGCAGATTTGGGCGATAGCTCAGCTGCTCTACCGCTTTAAATATTTTCTTTTTCGTATCCGGATGGACATACGACGTATTGTTCAATGCTCTGGATACCGTACTCACATCTACGTTCGCAAGCTTTGCAACATCCTTTAATGTAGCCATAACATCTCTTCCTCCTGTGCATCTGTTCTGTCTCGTACAATTAGTTTTCGCTCTTTCTATTATAACATGCCACAAAAGCCTGGCAACCATCTCGTTATGATAATCACCAGACTTTTCATTCTTATCTATAAGATCATAGAAACGGACACATACTTCCTGATCTTTATGAAAATGAAGCAATCAGCTTCGGAATATAATTTGCAAGTGCAGAGACTGTCATTGCTAATGTAAAGAGATAACTGACTGTCATAAGAACCTGCAGTACTCTTGGTGCCTTCAATCCAGCCTGAACTTCTTTCTTCCAGAACATCAATGTGATGAAAAGACCTGCAACCGGAGTTGCGATTGATGTTGCGATGTTAGCAATGAAGATCAGCTGTGTCGGAGAACCGTTGTAGATGAAGCAGACTACACATGCAAATGCAAGTGTGATCATACATCCCCAGCGGATCAGCTTGGACTCAAGTGCAACGTCTTTGTCGAATCCTGCACTTAAAAGTACCATACCTCTCTGTGTATTACCGAGAAGTGAAGAGAATCCTGCTCCGAGAAGTGCAACTCCCATTACAATGTTAGAAGCTTTTCCAAGAAAAGGAACAAGAAGCGCTGCCAGCTGTGCCGGTGCTTTAATCTGAATTCCCTGTGGATTCAGAACGATAGCTCCAACCAGCATGATTGCTCCGGAAATCAGGATAACTGATACAACATGTGCGATTGCATCCCATTTCATTGCTCCGTTAAATAAATCCTCTTTTTTCCACTTTTTCTCAGCGCCGAGATATGTTCCATAGATTCCTGCTGTCACAGCTGCATTTGTACTGATATAAGCAAGTGCTGTTGTAAGACTTCCTTCCGGTACGCTCCAGTGTGTTAATCCATGTCCCATTGCACCCCAATCAGGTCCGCCGGTTGCAACCAGTGTTGCATAGAAAGCAAATATCATAGCAATGATACAAACTAAAATTCCTTTTTCTACTTTTGAATAAACACCTTTTGAAAAGTAAAGCACTGTAAGTACTGCCAACATGATCAGTGCTCCCAATTTCCAGTTGATTCCAAAGACAAGGTTCATACCTGCACCTGTTCCGGAAATATTTCCAAGTGTAAAGAACAGGCAGGATAAGAATAATGCAACACCACAGAATCCAGATGCAACTTTTCCATAATAATGTCTGATCGCATGTAAGATTGGCATTCCTGTCAACATGGAAATACGGTAAGATGTCAGCATAAATGTAACACCCATGACCAGAATCGGTATGATCAGCCAGATCAGGCTGTATCCATAATTCGCACCAATCATTGCGGATGTTGTAATATTACCAGGTCCGATTACTACTCCGGTAAGGACAATTCCAGGACCTACACGTTTTAAAATTTCTTTTGCAGAAAGCTTTTTGACTTTTGATGGATCAAATCCATCTGTCCCCAGATTTTTGTTATTTTCTGTCATGGCTCCTCCGTTTTGGAAGTGATGCCCGAAATGTAATTTCTTCTTATTTCTTTCAGACATCACTTCTATAGTTATATCATAATTTTCGTCTCATTTATCTTCGAACTGAGCCATATCAACTTCCGGAAGCTGGCTTCTTTCAAGTCCAAGAGCTACCCAGTCTTTTTCTTCCTGGTTCAGTGGAAGAACCGGTTTTCTCATAAGTGCTGAAGAGAAGATTCCTCTCTGTTTCAGAGCTTCTTTCAGTCTTGCATGAGCTTCACCTGATGGCTGTCCGCCTCCGTAGATTGCCTGGGAAATGTGGTAGATACGATCTGACCAATCCTGAGCTTCTTTTAATGTATGTTTGTCTGGGTTCGCAAATACTTCTCTTGCCGGGCAGATGATCTCCGGTACGCATCCTGCGAATCCGATCAGAGCTCCGTCCATTCCCGGGAACCAGCTTACACACAATGTCTCGTCGTGACATGTGATAAGGGAGATGTCTGGGCACTCCTGACGAAGAAGACGTACGTCATGCTCGTAGATAGATGTGACACGTGTTCCCATCTTGATACATTTTACATGATTGATCTCTTTGCACATTTTGATCAGTGTCTCTACCGGGTAGAAAGCTTTGCTTGTTGCCGGGTACAGATGGATGATGATGTCGATGTCAGCTCCCTCTGCAACATCTTTTGCATACTCGAACGGTGCATCCGGGTTCATACCGAATCTCAGCCACATATGTGGTGGCATAAGAAGGATTCCGTCTGCTCCTGCTTCCTTCGCTTCTTTTGCCATCTCGATAGACTCTGCTGTGTTCTCGCAGTTAACACCGGAGATGATTGTCATAACGTCTCCACACTCTTCTGCACAGATCTCTACAACACGTTTTCTCTCTGCTCTTGTAAGTCCTGTGATCTCGCCTGTATGTCCGTTACATACAAGTCCGTCCATTCCTTTTCCGTAGAATGTTTTGATCCATCTTAAATATGCTCTGAATTCTGGTTCGTTAATAGAATAGTCGTCGTTAAGCGGTACAGATACTGCTGGGAAAATTGTCTTGAATGTTTTTACTTTTGCCATTTTTATTGTCTCCTTTTTCTTACGAATCTCATTATTATCAATCACTAGAACTTTGCGCATTGTTCATTTTTCATATTACAAACGTTTGTTGTTTGCTATGTTTAGGTTATATCATACAATCTGATAGACCGTCAACGAATTGAAGGCCTCCTGCAATTTGTTGCATAAATCCAATTCAGCTGCCATTTTCATGCAATTTATTGTGTATTTGCACAACATGACGCACGAAAATGGAGGCTGCCGCTTCGCAATTTTATTGTCAAAGCGGCAGCCTCCTCTAAAAAGGCATATTTTATTTTATCTTATCATAACATGGCAGAATTATTGCAGTATGTTTCTTAGTCTTCGAACTGAGTCATATCTACTTCCGGAAGCTGGCTTCTTTCAAGTCCGAGAGCTACCCAATCTTTTTCTTCCTGGTTCAGTGGAAGAACCGGTTTTCTCATAAGTGCTGAAGAGAAGATTCCTCTCTGTTTCAGAGCTTCTTTCAGTCTTGCATGAGCTTCACCTGATGGCTGTCCGCCTCCGTAGATTGCCTGGGAAATGTGGTAGATACGATCTGACCAATCCTGAGCTTCTTTTAATGTATGTTTGTCTGGGTTCGCAAATACTTCTCTTGCCGGGCAGATGATCTCCGGTACGCATCCTGCGAATCCGATCAGAGCTCCGTCCATTCCCGGGAACCAGCTTACACACAATGTCTCGTCGTGACATGTGATAAGGGAGATGTCTGGGCACTCCTGACGAAGAAGACGTACGTCATGCTCGTAGATAGATGTGACACGTGTTCCCATCTTGATACATTTTACATGATTGATCTCTTTGCACATTTTGATCAGTGTCTCTACCGGGTAGAAAGCTTTGCTTGTTGCCGGGTACAGATGGATGATGATGTCGATGTCAGCTCCCTCTGCAACATCTTTTGCATACTCGAACGGTGCATCCGGGTTCATACCGAATCTCAGCCACATATGTGGTGGCATAAGAAGGATTCCGTCTGCTCCTGCTTCCTTCGCTTCTTTTGCCATCTCGATAGACTCTGCTGTGTTCTCGCAGTTAACACCGGAGATGATTGTCATAACGTCTCCACACTCTTCTGCACAGATCTCTACAACACGTTTTCTCTCTGCTCTTGTAAGTCCTGTGATCTCGCCTGTATGTCCGTTACATACAAGTCCGTCCATTCCTTTTCCGTAGAATGTTTTAATCCATCTCAAGTATGCTCTGAATTCTGATTCGTTGATAGAATAGTCGTCGTTAAGTGGTACTGATACTGCTGGGAAAATTGTCTTGAAATTTTTTACTTTTGCCATTTTTATTGTCTCCTTTTTCTTGTATGAGATAACATGATTTTTAATGTTTCATAACAATGCGCATTGTTCATTTCTTTCTATGCAAACGTTTGTTGTTTGCTATGATTAGGTTATATCACACAAAAAAGAGACGGTCAATAAAATAACCGTCTCCTGCAATTTGTTGCATAAATCAGAGAAATAGTGGGGTTAACTGCAATAATTTTCGCATTATATGTGTTACTTTTTATGTTAATTTTTATCAACATATTTGTTATCATATGTTCAGGCTTTATGCCTAGGGTGCTACTTCACATTGACGTGAATGGCGGTTCGCTTTGCGCGGAGAGTTTATAGCTCCGATTACATAGATCATCTCTCATTTGAGAAATCTTGGAAAGGAGAATTGGCCTATGCTGACCATTACTGACCTTATCGCAGTTATTTCACTGTGTGCGACTTTTTATAGCCTTGGTTACGTGCGTGGAAAGCATGATTCCAAGACGCAAAAATAACCGCCCAACGACCTGAGAAAACTTGAGCGGTTATTTAACCAATTAAAAACATCAGGCGAACCGTCATCGGTAGCACCTTTCTATTTATTATATTAGCATTTCTTTTTTCTTATGTCAAACAAATCTTTCAACTCTTTACCTCACACGATGTGCAAGTTACTGCTCACATGATGTGCAACCAGCAGCCTCACACCGCACTGTCACTCTATTCTTTCCATCCAGCGTACATGTAAACAAGCTTAACGCCCACTCTCCGCTTGTCATGTCCTTCACGCTTTGTGGAGTCAGTGCCTCTACCGCCGCCACTTTGTATTCGAACCGGTTCCCGGCTGCATCTGTGAAGATCACCTCAGTTCCAACTTCCAGTTCCTTCAGCTTCCCGAAATATGTTCTGTAATTATGTACCGTGATCACGAGATTATCTAGATAAGCACTGCCCGAATAGCGACAAGGTGCCCTCTTCAGAAACGGATAGCTCCACTCACTCAGTACCGGAAGCTTCAGGTCAATCGCCGGTATCTCAAGAATTCCTATACATGCCGCGCCGTTGCTTTTATCGATTTAAGATAGGTGTCAGCAGCTTCCTGTGCTGCCTGAAATACGCCGCTTAACTGCATTGCTGCATCAGCAATTGACCCTGACTTCTCAATCGTAATTTCTCTGTCCTTAAGCTGTGCCTCAGCTTCGTCTAGTCTAGCCTGAAGCTCTATCTCCCGTTTTTTCATCAATATTGTTGCGGTATATTTGTGATTTCTTGTGAATTTTCACCATTTTTCCGTATTTTACACCAAAAAGAGACAGAGCCTTTTCTCGCATTGGAAAAGTATCTGTCTCTTAATTTTTCATCTCTTTCAAAATTGATTAGAATTCAGCGATCACTGTCTCGCCCTGTACTGCATCCATTCCTGTGTGCAGCTTCATATCCGGATAATCGTCTCCGTTCGTAACTACGAGAATACATGTTTTCTCATATCCGTGTGCTTTGATCTTCTCCGGATCAAATGAAAGCAGCTTGTCTCCTGCGCTTACCTTATCTCCTTCTTTCACGAAGTACTCGAATCCGTCACCTTCCATGTTCACTGTGTCGATTCCTTCGTGGATCAGAAGCTCTACTCCGTTCGCAAGTGTAAGTCCAACTGCATGTCTGGATCCTTCCATCAGTACAGATACTGTTGCGTCACATGGTGCCACGATCACATTCTCAACCGGCTCGATTGCAAGTCCGTCACCTAATGCTTTAGATGAGAACACTTCGTCCTTTACTTCCTCGATTGGTACTACTTTTCCTGACAGATAAGCCTTTACAACGAATGGCTTATTCTCTTCTGCAGGAGCCTGTTTTTTCTTAAAAAATGAAAACATACCTACTTCTCGCCTCTTTCTTTTAAACATTGTCCATTGGTTTCAATTACGTTCTTATACCAGTCAAATGATTTCTTCTTTGTACGTCTAAGCGTTCCATTTCCATTGTCATCTTTATCGACATAGATAAAGCCATAACGCTTTTTCATTTCACCGGTTGAAGCACTAACTAAATCAATGCATCCCCATGAAGTATAACCCATAATTTCCACACCGTCAATCTCTACGGCATCCATCATAGCCAAAATGTGCGCTTTCAAATACTCTATGCGGTAATCATCTTCCACATAGCCGTTCTCATCCGGCTGATCTGCCGCACCGAGTCCATTTTCTACAATGAAGAGCGGTTTCTGATATCTGTCATATTAAGAGACCATTTGGGGACGGAGTTTACCGGCTTTTTTCGTAGAAAAAAGCCGGTAAACTCCGTCCCCAAATGGCCTCCCTTTTCATTATTTTACACTGGTCTTAAACACGCCGATTCTTATTCCACTTATATACTACTATTATAAGCAGTGCACTCAAAATCAATACAATCAACGAAATAAAGGACTGATCGTCTCCTGATTTTGGGACACTTGCTGTATTTTTCACTGGTGTCTCATCTTTCGCCTTATGTTGGATTGTAAAACTTAATGTCGGCGATTTATTCCCATCTTTTCTTTTAATTGCAGTCTTAACTAAAAAATCTTCTGAGCCATTCTGCATTACATAATTCTCTATGGTATAAACCTGCCCATCATAATCCTTATCATCTTTCTCAACAACCTGTTTCAGCTGATATCGATAAGTAGCTGCCTCCTCATAAGAAAAAACCAATTCCTTACTTTCATTACCTTTAAGGCTAAATTTCAACCTGTCTCCATTGCTTCCTTCCGGCATTGGATTGCCAGAATCTAAACTTGTCAACTCATATTGAAACTCATCTGTAGTCCCGTTTGTTTTCCCTTTTACAGTCTGTTCCACCGTCAGAGCAGCTTCTTTATTTTTCCCCGCTGCATATACCTGATTTGGAATGACCACACATACCATCATCAAAAAAGCAAGGCATACCAGCTTTATTCTCTGTTTATATCTTTCACTTTTCACATACATACCTCTGTCAGTTTTCCAGTTTTCTACTGTTATTTTTCGTTTTCTTTCTCTTTCCGCTCCTCTCCACTGCCATCAGTAACAAAATACTGAACAACAGCAGAATCAGAACACCTAATCGCTTCATACTGATTTTCCAGAAAATCCCCCAGTCGATTCGGTCAATCTGACTATTCCTTTTCAAAGTTTTCTTATACGTATCTTTATACGTTTGTTTTGAAAGCTTTCCTATCAGAATATGCCTTCCGTTCGTGATATTTTCCGTACACGTAGACATCACTACCAGCCGGTCCTCTATGGAAAGACTGATTTGACGATACCACAAAGCAGTATCTTCTATCTCTTGCAAATACTGTTCTTTCCGGGAAACTTCCTGCACCGGTGTTACATAAAGACCTGTATTATAAGCATCCAACTCCAAGAATGCAAATAACTCCAGTCCATAATCTTTTCCATTGGCAAAAACATTTCCATACAAATGACTGTCCGCAAAAGACGGATCCAGATACCGGTCAAAATCCCCGAACATCGCTCCGCCATCCATATGGTGACCATAAATAATGGTATTAAAATCTGAAAAATCCTTCTGATTCATATAATCCATGAAGATTGAGCCAGACAAGCTATATTCTCCACGCGGATTTCTCATTAAATATGTGCTGTTATCCTCCGACTGTACTACCGGATAATCCACATGTGTTCCATAAATCGTAATCCAGCCACATACATCACTGTTCTGCACCTTCAATTCATCAAAATCCCCATAGTCTTCTTCCGTTGGACGATAGATTTCATATTGTTCCGGCATGGCATTTTCTTCCAACATGTAGCTGTCTCCAATGCCATAGGTTCCATAACAAAAAAGAATAACTAAAATAATCATCAAAATCCAATTCAATAACTCGTTACAAATATCCAGTATACGAAACGCCTTGTCAGTTTCTGCGTTCTGTCTCTTCATTTTGATGTTATTTCCGTCCTTTCCTTCTTCGTCTGCAAATCCACTGATCTGCGAAACAGATTAATATCAATAGGAGCAGTAATAAGAACAACGCAGCCTTCCATCCAGGCATAAAATCTCTCCATCCGCCTCGTCGGTCTACCGCTTCATGCCCGGCATGATCTTGATCTTTGGCACTGTATGTATCTTTGTATGTCTGGTCTGTAATTCTTGCTACAAGAATATCTCTTCCGTTAGTTGACTCTGATGAGCAAGTAGATAATAGAAGAATTCTATCATCTGCTTCTAACGTAATGTCATTCATATAAACTGCATGATTTCGAATCACTTCCATATAAGGGATACTGTCATTTCTTGTTACATTTATATTAAAAACAGAACTGTCATAAGCATCCGCTTCTATTAATGCAATGATTTCCAATCCAAAATTACGATTCTGAACAAATAGATTACCATATGGGTGTGCTTCGTAAAAGGCTTGTTCTTTAAATTCCTTGATACTTCCGAACATGACATTTGGAACCATATTATGTCCATAGAGAATAGTATTAAAATCTCGAAAATCCGGATTATTTTCGGAATCCATAAAAATTGCACCGGTCAGGGAATATTCACCTTCTGCATTCTTGTTAACATATTCCCAATTATCTTTTCCCTGTACAACCGGATAATCAATCGGGGTATCATACACTGTGATCCAGGCAATCACATCCGAATTCATCGACTGTAATTCCTGGAATCCCAGCGTATCTTCTTGAGGTTTATAAATCGCATATTGTTCTGACGTTGCTTCCTCTGCCAGATTCTGCGAATCCCATAATGCATAGCATCCATATACCAGACCCAGAAGCAAAAGCAGAAGTAAACCATAATCCAGTATTCCATTCATTCCTCTTATTACTCTGCAAATACCTCTGTGTCTGCACATGCTAAATCATTCCTCTGTCTATATTCATTACCCTTATCTTCTGTTCATTCTCTTCTTGCTGTTCATTGCTACGATACCTGCAAATGCAACAACTGCGATAGCAATCATGATAATGAATGGGAAGTTATTTACGATGATACCTGTTACTGCGATATCTTTGTAACTGTTTGTGTAATCAACCTTGTTTTCTTTCTGTCCAAGAGTTTTGCCTTCAACCTTAAGATTCTTACCTACTGCTGCTGTTAATGTATTAGAATCTGCGCTTCCATTGAACATTGTCTTTGCTGTTGCTGTCCAGTTTGCTACACCTTTCTGATCAACTGTTACTTTAGATCCAGCATAGCAGCTCCGAATCATCATGTTCTTATCTGCTGGCAGTGTAAATGTTACAGCTGCTCCATAAGTTCCAGTCTTCATTGCTCCATCTACAAAATAAACATATGAATCATCAGCTGTTGTAATTCCTTCTGGCTTTGTTACTGTCATAGTATACTCAAAGTTTCCAGCTTGATCTTTTTTGTTTACAACCTTATTCGTTACTTTGAAGGCATAAGTTGATGGATCTTCCGGATCTGGTTTAGTCGGATCTGTTGGCTCTACTACGCTACCAGCTTTTGCAACATATTCATTCACGAATTTAAGACCACTAAAGTTACTTGCTATACCACCTGTTGTTGATCCTGGATTACCATTTACTTTTGTACCGTCAGTATTATCTGCTCCAGCATCAGTCTTAGTATTAATAATTGAAAGACCTTTAATGTATAATTTACCATTTGTATCCTGTGCTACGAAAATATTAAGTTTGTATTCAGCCTTTGACTCTGTAAATACATCATTAGTTTTTGCCTTTGTTACAGTACTAGTTGACTTTACTGTATATACATATTCACCAGTTGTCATGTTTGTACTAGCATCCATTGCTGTTTTGAAACTTGCAAGAAAGTTATTGCTCTGTTTTCTTAACACTTTGATGTCTTTAGCAGTAGTATCTTTAATCTCATCTTTTCCTGCATCAAATTTAACATTTGCAACTGAAATAGTCGGCATATCTTTCTTATCCATTCCTGCAGGTGCATTAATTTTATCAAAGGTAAAGCTGACATCATTCTCAGGAGTCACTACATCATTTCCCATCTTGTACTCTACAGTAATTGCTGCACTTGGAGTATCTGTTGGTTTCCATGTAGCAGGACCATTATTATCTGCTGCGTTTACATTTGCTACATTTCCGAGACACATTGTTCCGACTAATAATGCGGCTGCAAAGAGTCTGCTCATTTTTTGTAAGGATTTTTTCTTCATCTTTCTTTCTCCTTTTCCTTAGTATATTTTTTTATTTAACACCCTCCGCCATTATGCGGAGAAATATTAACAAGTTCTTGCGGCTTATCAAAAGCCTCTTCTTCGTACTATCGTCATAACTTTTCCCTTCGTGTCTTTCACATCTACTGCTCCGTACACTCGACTGTCTGACGCATTCTCACGGCTGTCTCCCAGGACGAAAATCTGCCCTTCCTGTAGTTTGATTGGGAAGTCCACTCCCGTATCATACCGCTGTGTCTTTTCATAAATCTGATGTTCTTGTTGCGGTGCTCCGTTAATTGTAAGACCGTCCTCTGTAATATCCACCACATCTCCTGCAGTAGCAATCACTCTCCGGACCTGTTCTTTTCCTTGATAGTTCAAAACAACCAGGTCCGAAGCTACATAACTATTCCTTAACCGATAATAGAAGACCAAATCACCATCTTTCACTGCCGGAAGCATGGCGTTGTCCGCATAACGGAACACTCCGAAGATAAATGTGAAGACAACCACAATTGCAGTTGCAATTGCTACAATCTTCAACAGAAGGTACAAAATCTCACGGAAAATCCCTCCTGCCACTGATTCCTCAGAAATTACTTTTTCCTCTGCAGTGTCCATCTAGGATCTCCTCCTCCCTCTCACTCGTAAGACAGAAACTCCTGTGATTAGCAGAACTCCCATCAGACCTACAAGTAACAGACTGTTATCTGTATTTCCTCCATCAACACCTGTAACTACGATATTCTTCGTATTGGTAAAAACAAAATTGGTACTGATCTCATCTACAGCTACATTTTCTACACTTGAAATAACTTTTGCATCTTTTTGAATCTCGCAATTTGTTCCGTTGCTGTCTTGAATGATGCTCTTAATCGTATATTTGTTATCCCCAGGTATCAGTTCTAAACTCTGTCCTGCTTTCAGCTTAAATGTAATCTCCTGATTCGCATCTACTTTCAGCGATGTAATATTTGGTGCATTTACTGCCGGTGATACATAACTTCCTTTACACGGAATCACTGTTCCTTCTGGATAACTTGTCTTAACCTTATAAGTAAATTCTTGATTATTCCGAATAGCATCTCCCTTTATCATCTGTTTAATTATTACACTTGGTTTGTCGTAATCTGCATTTAAGATTACCGATTTTGTCATCTGTGCTGTTTTCAGATCTACTTTTTTCTTGTTCGGATCTGTGCTATCTGACCACTGCGTAAATTTCTGGCTTGTAGTATCATTATAGAAGCCTGGATCAGATGGAATCTGACTTGGCGAAAGTTTCTGTCCCTTTGCAACCAATTCTCTCTTTAGTTTCGTTTTATCTTTAAAAATTGCTTTCCTGTACTGTGCATTTCCTGATGCATCAAATCCAACCAGTACATACTGCTGTGCTGTCGTATTACCATAATAGTCCTGAGCATATACATAGAGCATCTCTCCATTATTCATTGACTCCACAGCCGTATAAGTTCCATCATCTGCTTTTGTAGGAGTTTTGTAAATATCTGAAAATTTTCCAGTTTTGTTGTTACGTACAAGTGAAACCTCCGTTCCCTTATATTTTGTTGCATTTGCAACATATGTAAAGTTCTCCTGCGACTCGTTTGTCAAATCGGACGTACCATTTGCTGCATTAATCATTTCATCCTTGACTTGAATCTTTGAAATTTTAAACTCCGTATCATTATCATTCTCTTTTGATTTCGTGATAGTTCCTGTATTCTCTATTCTAGGACCCTTAGTATCTAGCAGATATTTTGTCCACTTTCCTGTAAGATCGCGCACATAAATGAAATAATTCTTATTCTGGTCGAACTTATAAGTATTAAGCATCTTAAATTCCCATACCGGTTTTTCTGAAGTTGCCGTCACTGTTTTACCTTCAATATCTGTAACACTTCCACTGGTAAGTTTCCTGCAACTGCACAAACTTTCCAATCTCTCAGATTCCGATGCATTATAACGGAATTTGAATCCTCTGTCTGCCTTTGGTGCATCATAGGTGCTGAGATATACCTGTGCATATGTACATCCTGGGAATTCTGCTTTCTCCGATGTTGAGAATGAACTTCCTTTTGTATCAATTCCATTTCCATAAAGATCTCTGATATAAACTGTCAGTCTTCTTCCATAGTTATCTCCTTGGTCTTTTGTCCATTCACCTTCCATCTTTTGCTGATAGATTACCGGCTGACTCTTGATTGCAGTATTCGTATAAGCAACGGATCTATTTATGGCAGTTACTTTCATTATACTGGTCAGATCTGTATTTCCAGGCTGTCCTGTTCCGTCTGTAAAAGCATAAGTCGTTGTATAAGGATCTACCTGTCTCTGTGCCACGTTAACTCTACCATAATAATCTGGCATTTCAAGCGTAACACTCTGACCATGTTTTAAAGTAAGAACAACCTTTCCATTCGAATCAGCAGTTATTGTTCCATTATAAGAAGGGGCTGTTGCCTCTGTTCCTTCAAGGACACCACTCGTTACATTATATTTCTGTCCTCTGCCATAAGAAACGCCCGATGCATTGAAAACATCAACAGTATAATTAAAAGTCTGGTTTTTATCAGCCGCATTTCCTGCCACCTGAGTACTGATGGTTACTGTTGGTTTCTCCCATACCGGATAGAAGGTAGTTGCACCTGTTATCTGAGTTTTCTTAAAATCAACTGCTGTTTTGCTGCTATCAGATGATTTATACCAGTACTTAAATCCTAACTTGTTCAATTTCGGATTTGAAGGAATCTGACTAGTACCCAAATATCCATTCAACACACCTAATGTATAATAATACTCACTGCCATCTGTGAACTGTCCCTGCGGTATTGTATCAGCTGCTTTCGCATCGAAAGTTACCGGAACATACTGGATCGCTACCGTATTTTTATAAGCATCCTGTGCAAATATGTACAGTGTCTCAGATGCTCCTATACTTACTCCCGTGATTGAAAATGTGCCATCATTATTCCCAGTTGCTAAAGTAGATGTGCTGCTACCATTAAATGGATCTTCACCTGTCGTATTATAACGAATCTCATTGTAAACCTTACTATTTTCTTTTGTAGCATTTGCAGGAGTAGTAACCCCATTCACATTGTTCAATGCTGATGTGGTTGCATTAACAATCTCATCTGTGAACTTCATGTTTGTAATACTATAAGTATAAGTACTTCCAGATTTAGAAACAGATATCGTTCCACTATTTTTCAGCTGCGGTCCTCTTGTATCAAGCAGGTATTTTGTCCATTTACCACTGATATCACATACATAGATATAGTAGTTCTTATCTGAATCAAATGTAAGATTTTTAGAACCTCTATATGCATACACTGGTTTACTACTACTTGCTACGATTCTATTACCATTTATATCTTTGAAAGATCCCGCTGTATATTTCGTACGACTACAAACATCGTTTAGAGAATTGTCTCCTGTTGCATATCGATAATCAAAGCTATCACCATTGGCAACTGCATCCTGTGTACTTAAATACACTTTCGACGTATCAATTCCATCTCCATAGATATCCTGAATATAAATATTCAATCTTCGGCTATAATCATCTCCAGTACTTGTAGACCACTTTCCAGTCGTCATGCCGACCTGATATACTACCGGCTGAACCTGATTACTATTGTTCACATAGGCAACGGTTTTATTAGCGGCTTCCATCTTAAAGGAATCTCTGGTCAAACCACTATATTTCTGATTTCCCTCTGTCGTATATACCGTCCAATAAGGATTTACTTTTACCTGTTCAACTGTAACAATATCGTAGTAATCCGGCAATTCAATGCTAATACTCTGTCCATGTGTCAAGCCATTGTATGAAATATAACCCTGGGAATTCATAGAAGCAGTTCCACTTGCCGGTGCAGCCACACCTGCTACTCCACTGATCACACCACCTGTATATTTAAACACTTGACTCTGTCCATATGACACGCCGCTTTTGTTTTTAACAGTGATTTTGTATGCAAATTTCTGATTCTTATTAGAAGAATTTCCTTCTACCTGATTGCTGATGGTAACTGTTGGCTTACTCCACAACGGATAATAAACAACTGCCTCTGTCACCGGTGTTCTTTGTATATCTGCATCTGACTTACTTGTATCTGTAGACTTATACCAGTACCGGAATCCTAGATTCTTCAGTACTGGATCTGACGGAATCTGAGAAAGAGTCAAACGTCCTTGTATCTGACACAGCGTTGAATAATACCGATCATCATTACTCAGCTTTCCATCTGGTACCTCGCCACCACATTGAGCATCGAACGTAACTGGAACAAATTCATATTTTGATTTGTTTCCATATCCGTCCTTGGCAAATATGTATAGTTTGTCTGTTGTAAGTTTCACATTAGTCAATGTGCAAACACCAGTAGACGAATCAAACGATACATTTGTTCCTGAATTCTTCCATGGATCCAAGCCTGTCGTGTTATATTTCACTTCTGAAATGCTTCTGCTTGTATTGATAAACTTACTTGCATTTGAAACATAACTCAAATCAGAAATATCTGATGTTCCATAGGAAGCTGACTGTCTTACATCTTCAAACTTCAGATTGCTAAATGTATAATTGAATGTTCCATCATCATTTCTTGTGGACGTAACATTTCCATAAGAAGACATAGACGGTCCCTGAGTATCTAATAAGAATTTACTCCAGTTTCCTGCAACATCACGTACATAAATAAAGTAGTTAGTAAATGACTCATATGTACGTGACTTTATAGATACACTCAATACAGGGGATGTTGTTGATGCAGTAATACTTGCACCATTGATATTCGTATATGTACCTGTGGTGCGCCAATTAGTTGTAGCATAAGAATTCTGGCTTCCATCTAACTGAATATCGCCCTTACTGGAATCATATACATAACCATATGTCCCATCCTTCAACTGCACATCTTGTGTACTCAGATATACCTGTAATCCTGACGGATATGCATTGTTTGATGCATCTCGAATACTTATACCCTTCTTATCAATCGCATCCCGAACATAATCCTGAATATAAAGCGAAATACTTCTTGTCTCACTGTTATCACTATTCAATGTCACATCAGATGTAGACCGCTGATATGCCATAGGTGCATAGGTATCCGGACGAAGTACAATCTTGTACGAATTGCTTGCACCAACTTTCAAATAGTATCTTTGATCCGCAATCCAGTTATACTGATTCAAATTAACATCTGAAAGAGATTCAAACTGAATCAACGGATATTCTTCCGTTCCTGTATGATACGGAATCAACGCTGTCGAAACCCGAAGTTTTCCATTAGTCGGAACTGTCAATGCATTCTGAACAATTAATGTACGTCCATCCAACGAATCTGAAGTTCCATTATATATATACGGGAACGAAATTTCTGTACTTGTACTGGTTGAAGTAAGGCTCTTAATTGTTCTGTAATATGTTGATAAACCTAGTCTCTCCAATATCAGTTTTCCATTACCAGATAAAGTGACATCTGGTCTCACGTTTGAATAGGAAAATCCTGAATCTTTGGAATTTACATAATTTCCAAGTCTCAGCTCTCCAGATACATTTATTGTATCAAAATCAGCCAAATAAGCCTTCACATTTTCCTGTGTTTTAACTGTACCATATACATTTAATATTGCTTTACCTCTTGAAGTATCGCTGTTCGTTCTTCCTGTACATGTTCCTGTCAGTACAACATTTCCTTTTAAATTAGTCGTTGCAGTATAAGGAGAACTATTTACTACAGGCGTTGTAAATGCTACGTTGGAATCTGTTACATTCAACACATAATTTCCAGTGATTTTTGAAGTATTTCCTGTATATCCAGGCTTAATTGTAGTCGGAGTGTCAGTAACATTAATAGCTAAACCTCGAACACTTCCAGAACTTGCCGGGTCAATCGTCACTCCTGCCGTACCATATCCGCCACATGAATCAACGGTAATTATTGTATATCCAAGTATGCTTGATGTGCTTGTACGATTTGCATAAATGTAATTGACATTTATGCAATTTTTTAATTTAAGAATAGATCCTGATGTTCCAGCAGTGCTATTTCCTCCTGCATCAATACTGACCGGACCTGTAAACGTACAATCTTCAAATGTCATGTTATGACCATTGGCATTGATATACCATGAAGCACTATTGTTCCGGAAGTCCTGACGGAATATTATATTCCTCCATGTCAGAGATTTGAAGTTCGGATATATTCTTGCAAATCGATAACTGCTTGTATCTGATCCTTGTGCATTTCCGCCAGCCACAAAAGTTCCAGTTCCCTGAATGACAATATTATTTCTTGTCGCATACGTTTTATTGGTATTAAACGCATCCACATCTGCATTTGTCAGTGTATACGGACCACTCAAATTAACCGTATATGTCCCAGTTGCATATGAAGAATTTGCTAATGTATTTAATACTGTTGCAATATCGTCGCCTGTCGCTATCTTTGTTCCAGAAGAATTTGTCAATGTAACCTTATATTGTGTTGCTGATGAGCTGTACACTTTCAGATATTTATCAGATGCTACCATCGTATACGGAACTCCTGAGACAGAATAAGCACTCATATACTTCATCGCATCATCTACGAACGATTTATTTGGGAACAACAAAAATATATTGGCAGCTGCTGCAGTGGTTGCCGTAGTCTGAGAACACATCAATCTGGCTTTATAGCTATCACCATAAAAGAATCCGTCCACTCTCATGGTATTAGAATTTGTTGTTGCTTGTCCTCCTGCATATATCTGCGTCGTATTATCCTGTAAGTGTATATGCTTATAGCACTGACGGCTCCAAGAATTATCATAGCCCTGTCCTGTGGAATTTAACTTTGTAGTATTTTTCAAGTATGTGTCACCTGAACATGTTGTTAAATCCGGGCTGTAACTTGAAGAAACAAAACTGGTAGAATCATAATCCTTTATGTTACTCCAATATCCGTAGAAACTCGAACTATACTGCATATGCCCAAAATGCTGTTCCGGTGCAACATTACATCCGCTCAAATATAGATCGTCCCATCCAAAGACATTGGCTAAATTCGTATTATCTACATAAATATAATTATACTTTCCAACTTTTGTTCTATAATTTCCTACATATTTCAGTTCTTCATTTGTGATGTCAAAATCAAAAGATGCTGTCCTACCAATAGAACTATCTTTAGTTCCAAACCAGGTTCCATATTGCGCATAATAGCTGCCTTCAAAAGTTACTCTCACATCTCCGCTGACTTTACCATCAGCCCCCCAGAAAGCACCACCAGTATCATTAATGGAGAACAACATATCTTTTGCTGCGACAATTCTGTCTGCTGATCCAGTTTGTATCGTTCGATAACGATAGATCGATACATTCTTCAGATTTGCAGTCACATTTCCTGTCTGTGTGTACTTACTTGATCTACCTGATGCATATACATTTCCATATATTTCGGAATTAGTAATTTTTAAGGTAACATCTCCTGTCACATTATCAAAGGAACCTGCATATAGTTTTTTGATCGGAGCATCAGCCGTAGTAGTAATCTGATCCAGGGTCAGCGTGTAATTTACCGTAGATGCATTTTTGTCGTACCGACCACCGTATAGATACTCTACTCCTGATACAAACTTCATATCAACGAAGCTGGTGTTATTCTGATTGCCATAAATACTCAGGCCACTTCCACCTATATTGATACGGGTAAAGTACGGATCATAACCTGAAAAGTAAACACTGCTTGAATTCGGAAATGTTAATGTATTCCAGCTCTGATAAGACGTACTTGTATCATAATTTACTGCACCGGTAAATACGATCGTAGGTTGATCCGTCCTGCTCACGACCTGTGTTGTACCAATATACTTTTTACCCAACGCGTCAATGTCTGTTGAGTCGGCCGTATAATCATCCAGAAGTGTGATCTTAAAGCTCGTTGATCCTTTATCGATATTAATCGCGTTCAATGCTCCTGCCAGCGTACCATAGGCGTGTCTTACGGTACCTTGGGTCTCTGTTTGGTTCGCACCACCCTGTACCAGAATGGACCATTTTCCATTGGCTCCAGCTGCTCCCACACGCTGTACCACGGTCATATCCTGTGTCAGTGCAATCAGCTCTGCAGTTGTCATGTTGGGAGTTACAGCAAGCAATGCAATTCCATCATCCGCTGCCGTAGCACTGACTTCGTTGATCTGATCCGCCGGGATCACATCGCCTTCGTTGATCTTCGTTCCATCTGCATAGGACAGTACAATACCTGCCAGTTTTGCTACCTGCCAGCCAATCAGCGGATTTGTGTTCTCCGCATCTGCATCCTCTTCCAACTGTACATCATCTGAAAGTGAAACCTCCGGTGCCTGAAGCCCTTCTCCTGTCACAGCCATCTGTGTGTAGCTGTCATATTCTTCTTCCGATACGGCAGATGCTGTCAGCTCCTGCGTATTGCTTTCTATCCCTTTCTCTTTCTGTTGTTCAATCAGCTTTTGTGTTGTCTCATCTCCAAGTGCCTGTTCAATTACTGCACTTTTTGCTTCTTCCTGTGCTTCTCCTTCGGTATAGCTGTCCGGTGCATCTACCTGTAAATTCTGTGATTTTGGAAGATAATAGTTAACTGTTACAGGTACAACAGCATCTGCGATATTTACCGTCTCTTCCGCAGCCTCACCTGTTGTCTCTACTTCTGGTGACTGTTCTGCGTCGGCTGCATCTTCTGTCTGTTGTTCTCCCGACTGTATCGGTTCCGATGATTCGACGGTTGTATCTTCCGATACCTTATCTTCTGTCTGTTGTTCTTCCGATTGTATCGGTTCCGACGGTTCGGAGATTGCATCTTCCGACATTGGCAGTACTGTCTCTGCTCCATCCACCACAGTTTTCTCTTCTGTATTACTTTCCTGACTGTAATTCGTATCTGCGGCGAATACAGCCGGCATGATTTGGGAATGAATGAGCACAATTGCTAACAATAATGCTAAAACTCTTCGTAAGATAACACTCCTTCTTTTCTTCTGTCCTTTCTTCATAAACTCTGTCCCTCACTTCTTCTCATGTTTCTTTAATATTCTGAATTCAAATAAAAAAAACCAAATTTCACAAACAACTGTCTCTTCAATGATGTTCATAAAATCCGGTTTTGCCTACTGAAAGTAACAATCCTACTTATATTAATTTATTAATTTGTTTTCCCATGTTGTAATTTTTTGTCAATTTTTCTAACAACATCATACCCCCCCGTATTTTTTGTCAATACCTTATAAATAAGTTTTTTCACAACCCCTCATGTGGAAAAAATAAGCCAAACAGGGACGGAGTTTTCCGGCTTTTTTCTACAAAAAAAGCCGGAAAACTCCGTCCCTGTTTGGCTTGCTGTTCATAACTCAATTTTATTGTTTATAAAGTGTGGATAACTTCTCACAATCCTGCCAGATCCACCTCATAGATAAATCTCTCCGGTTCTTTCTCCGGCTGATAAAACATACTCAGATACCAAGGGTAATACTCGATTCCTTCCTTCTCCATCACATTCCCTTTACAGAATACAATCTTTCTTCCAAAATCCCAGTTCTCTACAGCAGATACTTTATTCAATGCCGAATGTTTCTGATAATCGTTTCCTGATTTTATTTCCAGAAGATCTACTTTCATTCCATTTTGAATCACGAAATCCAATTCCCCATATTTTTTAGACTCAAAATAATTTAAAGAGAATCCATTTGCTTTTATTATCTGGGCAAATAGATTTTCCAAAATACTTCCCATATTTACTTCCATATTGCCCTGTAAGAGTTCGAATTGAATATTCTCCATACAGGAAGCACACAGAAGTCCTGTATCCCCCATGAATAGCTTGAACAGATTTCGTTTCTCGTTAAGCTGCAGAGGCGGCTGCGGCTCTGTCACATTATATGATGGAAGTGCAACGCCTGCGTCACTCAGCCAAAGGAATGCATTCCCATACCGGTTCATTCTTCCATTTTCATCAATCCGATTCAGGAAAAATCGCCTGTTCTTATCATCTAACTGCGAAGCAATACTGTCAAAGATTGCTTTGATTTTTATCTTTTCCGTACTTTCGGAATATTTGGATATGTCCTGTCTGTATAATTCCAGGATACTTCTCTGTAGTTGTATTACTTTTCCAACATCATGTGTAGTTACATAAGTTTGTACAACATCCGGCATCCCCCCCACAACAATATAGGTTGCAAACAGCTTCAACAAAGTTTCATGCATCACCTTTGGAACCGCTTCATGTTTTTCATAACAAGTCTGTAACGTTTTTAACGTAGATTCCTGTACTCCATTCGCTGTAAGATATTCTTTGAAATTCATTGGATACATATATACGATCTCTTCAAATCCTACCGCATAAGACGGAACTGCCTTGTATCTAACTCCCAGAAGAGATCCTGATTCTATATAATCAAATCTACCGTCTTCCACAAGGAATTTTATTGCACATCTTGCATTCGGACATTCCTGTATCTCATCGAGGAAAATCAGAGTCTTCCCCGGTTCTAATTTCTGCATCTTAAACGCTGTGAGATTCTCAATAATCGTATTCGCATCTAATTTGCCTTCAAAGATTTTTTCTGCCCCTTTGTCTAAGATGAAATTTATTTCAACAAAGTATTCGTACTGCTCTTTCGCAAACTCTCGGATAATCGTTGTCTTTCCGATCTGTCTTGCTCCAATGATACAAAGTGCTTTCTTTTTCTTCTGATTCTTCCACGAAATTAATTTCTCTGAGATTTCTCTTTTTAACATTGTTCCAACCTCCTGATATTAGTATTGTAACATTTTTCCGAGGTTATTCAATGTGTTTCGTTACATTTTTCCGCGTTTTTTATCAGCTTCTGTGACATTTTTCCGCACTTTTTTCACTATATTTTGTAACATTATTCTCGCATCCTGTGATTCCCACCATTTTCTGATCAGGTCAGATTTATCTATATAAAAGCAGTTGTTCTCTCGCAATGATGCGAAATTTTGTTTTCCAATGCTTATTACCGGATGCATAATATTTCCCCTCGCTTTCTGCTCTTAAAGTTGCTGTTTTATTATCTCTCATCCATTCTCTTATACAATTCAATAAATTCTTCTGCCAGAATGCGAAAACTTTCCGCACTCATCAGCTGATCTTCTGCATGCATCAGAAGCATAGAACCGCCAGAACTGCTAAATTTATTAGTTTCATCAGATTCATTAATGATCTCACCGTTCATATCCATTGCCAAAAGATCTGCATGAGCGTCATGCCCAAGTGCAAATGCTTTCTCGCCTTCTTCAATCAGCTCCGTTGCTTCGTCATATTTTCCTTCTTTCGCACGTTGGATTGCATTGATAAAATGTGTTCTCGCTGTGCTCATATATGTAATGATCTGAAAACATGCTACTTCAATTTTTTCATTCATTTTCTGTTTCTCTCAATTCTGATTATTCACTCAACAGCTGACTTGCTTCCTTCCAGCACTGTCTTCCTGCTGCCAGTATTGAGCACGGCTGATCCAACGTGATCATTCCGCCGCATAATCCCACGGATACAGCATCAGCTCAAGATAGACTCCATTTGCACCGGATGCCACACGGCAGATATCAAGTGCTGCTGAACCACCGGCACGAATTCCAAGGCTGTTCAGATACAGCTTCTTCGCATGGTCAAAGATTCTGTCTGTATCTTCTGTCTGATAGCGTGCAGTTCCGAATGCAACCAGATTGTCTGCAAGTCCTTTATCCGAACAGTGAATCTCTTTTCCGTTCAGCTTCGCTCCTTCGCCTTTCACAGCGGAATACATTTCTCTTGTGTAAGGGTTGTAAACACATCCAAACAGCATTCTTCCAAACTTTGTTAATCCGACTGAAATGCAACTATGCTTGTAATCAAAGATAAAGTTCGTTGTTCCGTCAATCGGATCTATAATGAAACAATAGCCATCTCCAAGTTCCTGCTGCATCCCGTCTTCCTCTGCAAGAAATGTTGCTTCCGGTATGAGCTGACGCAGATTCTGGATCAGATAAAACTGAATCTCCTTGTCATGCTTTGTCACAAAGTTTGCAGTTCCTTCTTTATCAAAAACTGTCAGTTCCTCGTCCTGTGCCTGAAGCATCAGTT
>OGES01000695.1_pt1 | contig 31218 bp, 20 predicted proteins | sample 1570711 | NCBI WGS metagenome assembly OGES01 (sample SAMEA2582133, study PRJEB24529) | metagenome | biome: Human gut stool | place: China | collected 2011 | reverse complement strand
CATGATGAACTACTATCTGCCGCTGAAGGGCATCGCTTCCATGCACTGCTCTGCAAACACAGACCTGAACGGTGAGAACACCGCAATTTTCTTTGGACTTTCCGGAACAGGAAAAACAACACTTTCCACAGACCCGAAACGTCTTCTGATCGGTGATGACGAGCACGGCTGGGACGACAACGGCGTCTTCAACTTCGAGGGCGGCTGCTACGCAAAGGTCATCAACCTGGACAAGGATTCCGAGCCCGCCATCTACAACGCCATCAAGCGCAACGCGCTGCTGGAGAACGTCACGCTCGACAAGGACGGCAAGATCGACTTCGCCGACAAGTCCGTCACCGAGAACACCCGCGTCTCCTACCCCATCGACCACATTGAGAAGATCGTCCGCCCGGTCTCTTCCGCACCGGCTGCAAAGAACGTCATCTTCCTGTCCGCCGACGCCTTCGGCGTTCTGCCTCCCGTCTCCATCCTGACGCCGGAGCAGACCAAGTACTACTTCCTGTCCGGCTTCACCGCGAAGCTGGCCGGCACCGAGCGCGGCATCACCGAGCCCACCCCCACCTTCTCCGCCTGCTTCGGCCAGGCCTTCCTGGAGCTGCACCCCACCAAGTATGCTGAGGAGCTGGTCAAGAAGATGCAGAAGAGCGGCGCCAAGGCTTATCTGGTCAACACCGGCTGGAACGGCACCGGCAAGCGCATCTCCATCAAGGATACCCGCGGTATCATCGATGCCATCCTGAGCGGCGCCATCAACGAGGCTCCCACCAAGAAGATCCCCTACTTCGACTTCGAGGTTCCCACCGAGCTGTCCGGCGTTGATCCCGCCATCCTGGACCCCCGCGACACCTATGCAGATGCTTCCCAGTGGGAAGAGAAGGCAAAGGACCTGGCTGGCCGCTTCGTCAAGAACTTCGCCAAGTACGAAGGCAACGAGCACGGCAAGGCCCTGGTCTCCGCAGGCCCCCAGCTGTAAGCGCTGACTCTCGCATTTTTCTTCTGAACTCCATATAAATAAAGGCCCCGCCGTGTGTTCATTGACCGAGCACACGGCGGGGTTTTTGCGTTTCAGCGCGGGTAAACGAAGCGTCGGTTGCGTTTTGGAGCCGGGTATGCTATCCTGTCCTCAAAGGATGTGAACCGTATGAACGCCAAAGATTTCGGGGCCTTTCTGGCCCAGACCCGCAAGGCCTGCGGGCTGACGCAGGCCGACCTGGCCGCACAGCTGCATGTGACCGACAAGGCCGTCAGCCGCTGGGAACGGGGCGTCGGTCTGCCGGACATCAACACGCTGGAACCACTGGCGGACGCACTGGGCCTGACGCTCTCCGACCTGATGCACTGCCGCGACCCGCAGGAAGCTCCTCTGCCAAACGCCGAACCCACACTGGAAGATTTCCTGACCATGCTCCGCCGTCCGCACAGCATCGACTGGCACTCCGTCCGGGCCGCGCTGCTCTGCCTGAGCATTCTGCTGGCCGTCTGGGGCGTATGCTTCCACCCCGGTGTTCTTGCCGTTCACTGGCACGGCCTTGGCAATGGAGATTTCCGAGCGGACGGCTGGATGCAGTCTATCCTGATCTTTCCGTTGCTTCTGGCACTGGAGTGTTTCTTCCTGAACCTTTGGCGTCTCTTTGAGCAGACCGGATATTTTCGCCACTGGGGCGAGTCGGATACAGTCCTTACAAATTCGCTGGATCTTCTCTCCCCCGGTGTCCGCCTTGTAAAGTTCGCACTGGATTATTTCTTCTTTTTCTGCTGCGGTCTGACGGTGCCGTTTTGTGAGTTCCTCCTGATCGTGATGAATTGATTTTCCGGACACAAAATGAGCCTTTGCGTTTTCTGCAAAGGCTCATTTCTTATTTTTCTCTTTACTTTGCTGCCTCGAACTCGGCTTCGATCTCCGCCGAGGGAGCCGGGGTGACCAGGCTGACGACAACGCAGACGACGAGCGAGGTCAGGAAGGCGGGCAGCAGCTCGTAGATGCCGAATACACCTCCCAGCGGGCTGATGAGGTACTTCCAGACGAAGACCATCAGACCTCCGGCCATCATCCCGGCCAGTGCGCCCTGCCAGTTGCAGCGCTTCCAGAACAGCGCACAGAGCATCACCGCGCCGAATGCGCCGCCGAACCCGGCCCACGCAAAGCTGACGATGCCAAAGACGCTGGAATCCGGGTCGCGGGCCAGCACCACGCCCACCACGCTGACGCACACGATGGTCAGACGGGCGGCAAACAGGCTCTGCTTCTCGCTGAGCTTGAGGTGCGCGAACTCCTGCAAAATGTTCTGGGAGACGCTGGACGCCGCTGCGAGCATCTGGCTGTCGGCAGTGGACATGGTCGCGGCCAGGATACCGGCCAGGATGAGGCCCGCCAGCACGGCGGCCAGTGCGCCGTGGGCACTGATGAGGCTGGCAATGCGGACGATGAGGGTCTCACTGGTCGAGCCGCTCAGAAACTCCAGCGCGCCCGCCCTGGTCATGCCGAGGCCCACCATGCCGATGACGATGGAGGCCGTCATGGCGATGACCACCCACACCGAGGCGATGCGGCGGCTGAGGACCAGCTTTTTCTCGTCCTCAATGGCCATGAAGCGGAGCAGGATGTGGGGCATCCCGAAGTAGCCCAGACCCCACGCCATGGTGGACACGATGTCCAGCAGGCTGTACGAGGCAGCTGTGTTGGTGTCCGCATTGTGGCTGGCCAGCATAGTCAGGTAGCCGGGCAGGCTCTGCGCATTGGCGACCACAGCGTCCCAGCCGCCTGCCACGCCCACGCCGTAGACCAGCACGGCGATGAGTGCCAGCGACATGACGATGGACTGGATGAGGTCGGTGGTGGTCACGGCGCGGAAGCCGCCCAGGATGGTGTACCCCACGATGACGAGAGCCGAGACCAGCATCGCCGCCATGTAATCCACGCCGAACAGGCTGTGGAACAGCTTGCCGCAGGCCGCAAAGCCCGATGCCGTGTAGGGCACAAAGAAGACGATGATGATGACCGCGCCCAGTGCATTGAGCAGGTTGCGCTGGTCATGGAACCGCAGCGATAAGAACTGCGGCACCGTGATGGCGTTCAGATCAGCCGAGTACCGCCGCAGCCGCCGGGCCACGATGAGCCAGTTCAGCCAGGTGCCCAGCGCCAGGCCGATGGCCGTCCAGCCGGGGGACGCGATGCCGCTCAGGTACGCAAGGCCGGGCATTCCCATCAGCAGCCAGCTGGACATATCGCTAGCCTCGGCGCTCATGGCCGTGACCAGCGGGCCCATCTTGCGGCCGCCCAGGTAAAAATCGGTGCTGTCGTTGTTGGACTTGCTGTAGGCAAATCCAACGAGCAGCATCGCCGCCAGATAACCAACGATGGTAACAATGATACAGAGATCGCTCATATTCCTTTCCTCCTCTACTTTCCCATTTGGAAGGATGCTCTGATTTTACCACGGTAAAGCATCAAAGTGCAAGGTTTTTTGAAAACTTCGGCCCTATTGGCAAAAAGTCCGCATCCGGCGCACAGAAAACCCGCAAAACGACCACAACGCGCCCGCCGTTCCCCTCTGCCCGCGCCGTCTCTTCTGCGGGGCGGAACGGCCCGGCACAACAAAACGCCCGGTTCCTGTACGGCACCGGGCGTTTTGTCTTTATGGAGAAATGAAAATGATGAAGGTGGATGGCTGTTTTCAGTTCTTCTTGGCTTCGCCTTCGGGGAAGATGATCTTGTTGACGAAGAAGAAGATGATCATCGAGATGCCGCCGTTGAGCACGGTGGTGCCGATGTTGTAGATGAAGTCGGGCACCAGCAGACCGGCCACCGCGACCCAGATGCAGTTGATGGAGTTGACGATGCAGGTGATGACGCAGAACGCCAGCACATACCAGCCGATCTGCTTTGCCAGATTGCCCTTGCTGCGGAACACAAAATTGCGCTGGATGGGGAAGTTGATGCACTCGCCGATGACCATGGCGATCATGTAAGCGCAGAAGTAGGGCAGACCGCCGTGGGCGGCATCGTAGCCGAGGATGTTCCACTTGAAGGTCTCGCCGAACAGGGTGATATCAATGCCCGGCCAGCCGAAATCCACCACCGGCAGGCTTGCAAAGGCCTTGGGCAGAAATTGCAGCAGCAGGTACTTGAACACGGTGATGAGGTTGGACACGATGACGAACAGGCCGCCCTCGCGCACCCACTTGGCAGCGGCGGGGTGCTTTGCCGCGAAGTTATTCCAGAAATTCATAGCCTGCTTCCTTTCAGCTGTTTTTCAAGCGCTCTTCCATGCGGCTGTTCAGCACGAGGTTCTTCACGGCCTCCAAGATCACCCGCACAAGGCCGATGATCCAGAAGCCCCGCAGCTCCATCACGATGCCGTCCACCATGCCCATGCTGATAGCGCCGTTGGTCATTTTGGCCAGCGCACGCAGAGGCATATTGTACTGGAACAGGATGTTCAGGTCAGGCTTGCCCTTTTTGATGCTGCGGCGCAGCAGTGCGCCCAGCACGGCAGCCGCCAGCCAGCCGATGGGGCTGCGTCCGTGTCCCATCTCGCCCAGCGTCATGTTGCGGTCGATGTGCACCTTGTTCTCCGGGATAGCGTGCCCCAGCAGCGCTTCGAATTCATCATCCGGTACATTCTGGATATTGGCTGTGCAGTAATGACCCAGCTTTTTGCCTGCGTAGGGGTCGGGTGCGCCGGTGCTCTCCACCGTAACGGCGGCAGTCAGACGGATATCGGCGCTGGAAGCGCCCACCAGCAGCTGATAGCTGCCGCCCTCCACCTCCCAGCGGTCGGTCTTGACGTTCCAGTAGCGGAACGCCTTATCGTCCAGCGGGATGGTGACGGTCTTGCTCTCTCCGGCTTCCAGCTGCACCTTGGTAAAGCCCTTCAGCTCCTTGACGGGGCGGAAAACTTTTGCATCCGGCTTTGCCACATAGAGCTGCACCACCTCGGCACCGGCACAGCTGCCGGTGTTGGTGACAGTCAGGGTCACGCCCTTTTCGTCTGCTTTCAGGTCACTGTACGCAAAGCTGGTATAGCTCAGGCCGTAGCCGAAGGGGAAGGCGGTGGGCACACCGGCAGTGTCGTAGTAGCGGTAACCCACATACAGCCCCTCGCGGTACTCCACAGTGGGACCGTCGCCGCCGAAATGCGCCTTTGCGGGGGTGTCGGCGTAGCTGCGCGCCCAAGTCTCCGCCAGCTTGCCGCAGGGGTTCTGCGCGCCGGTGAGCACCTCGACCAGTGCGCCCGCACCGGCCTGACCGCCCAGGCAGCCGTAGACCAGCGCCTTGCAGTCCTTGACCCAACCGCTTTCCAGCGAGGAGCCCGCGCTCAGCAGCACCACCACGTTGGGGTTTGCCGCCGCCACAGCTGCCAGCAGTTCCAGCTGGTTCTCTGCCAGCTTCATGTCGGCGCGGTCGATGCCCTCGCTCTCCTTGATCTCGTCCAGACCCATGCACAGCAGCACCACATTGGCGTTCTTTGCCAGCTGCACCGCCTCGGCCTTCAGCGCCTCGTCGGGCTTGCCCTGCCGGTCAAAGCCCTTGGCGTAGCCGACGCTGTTCAGGCCGCTTTCGGCAAGGCAGTCCAAGAAGGAATCCACCTTGATGGAGTTGACGGCGCTGGAGCCTGCACCCTGATAGCGGGGCGTCTGGGCAAAGTCGCCGATGACCGCCACCTTTTCTCCCTTTGCAAGGGGCAGCAGGCTGTTTTCGTTCTTCAGCAGCACGATGCTCTGGGCAGCAGCCCGGCGTGCCAGTGCGTGGTGGGCGTCGGCATCGAACTTGCCGGGTGCGGCGTCCACCGCCGCCTTGGTGGTGAACACCAGCTCCAGCAGCTCCTCCAGCCGGGCGTCCACGTCTGCTTCGGTGATCTTGCCGGTCTGCACCGCCTTCATCAGCTCCCGGACGGCGTCCCCGCCGGGGGCGGGCATTTCCAGCGTAGAGCCGTTCTTTACGCCGAGGGCGTGGTCGTTGCTGCCGCCCCAGTCGGTGACCACTGCGCCGTCAAAGCCCCAGTCCTTGCGCAGGATATCCATAAGCAGGTGGGCGTTCTCGTTGGCGTAGGTGCCGTTGACAAGGTTATAGGCGGACATGATGGTCTTAGGCTGCGCTTCCTTGACCACCATCTCGAAGCCGGTCAGGTAAATTTCCCGCAGGGTGCGCTCGTCCACGATGGAATCCGAGGCCATGCGGCGCAGCTCCTGACTGTTCACCGCAAAGTGCTTGGGACAGGCGGCAATGCCGTTTTTCTGAATGCCGCGGACGTAGGCCGCAGCCATCTTACCGGCAAGGTAGGGGTCCTCCGAGAAATACTCGAAGTTGCGGCCGCACAGGGGGCTGCGCTTGATGTTCAGGCCGGGGCCCAGCAGCACCGACACGCCCTGTGCCGCTGCTTCCTCGCCCATGGCTGCGCCCACAGCTTCGCCCAGCGCGGGGTCCCAGCTGTTGGCCACGGTGGCCGAGGTGGGGAAGCAGGTGGCGGGCACACTGGGGTTCAGGCCCAGATGGTCAGCCGCGCCCGCCTGCTTGCGCACGCCGTTGGGGCCGTCCGACAGGGTAATGGCCGGGATGCCCTTGCCCGGCAGCGCCCGGGTGGTGAACACCGTGCCGCCGCTCAGCAGGGCGCATTTTTGTTCCAGATCCAAGCTGTTGATGATATCTGTGTGTTTCATGGCATTTTCCTCTTTGCCTTTTCAAATCCAGAAAAGGCCCGCTGTTTTTACGCAGCGGGCCTTTGGTCTGGTTTCAGTTCAGGTGCTGCAAACGTTCAGAATGTCTTGCCCTAGATCAGGCGTTGACTTCCTCTTCCTTGCGCTTTGCATAGCCCTTTTTGACCACCAGAACTTCCAGTGCGATCAGAGCAGCTGCCAGTACAACGTCCACACCGATCATCACCTTTTCCCAACCGGGCATACCGGGGTTCAGGTTCTCAGGGTAGTAAGCACGGGAGTTTGCCACAGTGTACAGGATGTTCTTGCAGGCCTGACGTGCGGACACCAGAGCGGTAGCGCTGGTGGTATCGGTCAGGTGGTTGGTCTCGGTGTCGTAGTTGACCAGGCAGAAGTCGCCGCCGTTGCGGATCAGGCGGTCAGAATCCTGATAGCCGTACACACCGTAGTAGTCGGTCAGCACCATGCCCACGAAGCCCCACTCGCCGCGCAGAACATCGTTCAGCAGGGCAGAGCAGTTACCGGCGTAGGTGTTGCCGATGTAGTTGAAGGAGGACATGACGGCATGGCAGTCAGCTGCCTTGACGCACTGCTCGAAGGGCTTGAGGTAGATCTCGCGGATAGCCTGCTCGCTGGACCAGGTGCAGAGCATACCGCAGCGGTTGGTCTCCTGATCGTTCAGAGCAAAGTGCTTCATGAAGGCGTAGACGCCCTGCTCCTGAGAGCCCATGATGGCATTGGCAGCCATTGCGCCGGACAGCACGCCGTCCTCAGAGTAATACTCGAAGTTACGGCCTGCGAAAGCGGAGCGGTGGATGTTCATAGCCGGTGCGTACCAGCCGGAAACGTCCATGTCGTCCGCCATCTTGCCGATGGAGGTGCCGAAGTCATGTGCCAGATCGGTGTTCCAGGTAGCTGCGATCATCACAGCGGAGGGGAAGCCGATGGAGCCCTGCTTGGTGAAGTTGTTGTTGATGGAGGCGGGGCCGTCGCAGTCGATGGCCTGCACCTTGCCGATGGAATCCACTGCCACGGACTGATAGCCGCCCAGAGCAATGAGCTTATCCATATCAGCGACGGTCAGCTGGTCGAGGAAGGTATCCCACTGGGCGTCGTTGTAATCCACGCCCACCATGTCCTTCAGCTTCAGGCCGTTCTTGGCACCGGTGGTGGGAGCCACGTCGTCGGCGTTGTTGAAGTCCTCGGGGTTCCAGTTGGAGTTGTTGTAGAAGGTTGCCTTAGCCTCTGCCGGCAGTTCGAAGTCTGCGGGAGCAGCGGTAGCCTCGGCGTAGTTGGCAAAGCCGTCGGCGCGGGACAGGTAGGTCACATTGCCCTCGGCAAAGTCGAACTTGTTGTCGGCAACTTCCACATCGCTCTCACGCTTGTTGGAAGCGTCGTAGACGATGTCGGAAGCCACATTGTAGACCTTGGAGTCCAGAACGGTGTGGGAGTCGGCATTGATGCTGATGACGTAATCGCCCTTTTCCAGCACATAGCAGCCCTTGCCGTAGGTATCGTAGGAAGCCATATCCTCGGCCTTGAAGGTAACGGTGACGTTCTCGGAAGCACCAGGAGCCAGCTCAGAGGTCTTTGCAAAGCCGATCAGGTTTGCAGAAGCCTTCTCGATGCCGCCGTTGGTGTACGGGGGATTGTAGTAGACCTCCACGACCTCCTTGCCGGAAGCAGAACCGGTGTTGGTGACGGTGACATCCACGGTGATGGTGCCGTCAGTCTCGGTAACGCTGTTCAGGCTCTGGGTGAAAGTGGTGTAGCTCAAGCCGCGGCCGAAGGGATAGACCACAGTCTTGTCGTAGTCGATCAGGCCCTCTGCGGCAGCAGTCTCGTAGAACTTGTAGCCCACATAGATGCCCTCAACATAGTTGACAAAGGCGGGAACGACCTCTGTACCAAAGGAATCGGCCTTGAACTCGTCCATGTTGGTGTAGTTGAAGTTGCCAAAGTTGTTCGCGGTGGGGGTCTGGGTCAGGTCGTACACAAAGGTATCGATGGTGCGGCCGGAGGGGTTCACATCGCCGCAGAGGATGGAGCCCAGAGCGTTGAAGCCGCTCTGACCGGTGCCTGCGCACCAGACAACGCTCTTGATCTGGCTGTAATCCTTGACCCAGCCCAGCTCCATGGCGTTGGCGCCGTTGTAGACCACAACGACCTTGTCGAAGTTCTTGCAGACCAGATCGATCATGTCTTTCTCGGTCTTGGACAGCTGCAGGTAGTGTTCGCCGGGCTCAAAGTCGTTGTAGCTGTGGCCTGCATCGTAGGTGACCTGAGACACATCGGTGGGCAGGTCAGCGCCTTCGCCGCCCACGCGGGTGATGACTACCATGGCGGTATCAGAGAAAGCCTTGGCGTTGTTCATCATCTCGTCGGTGTACTGTGCAGCCTCCGGCTCCGGCAGGGTCCAGTCCTGAGAGAACATGCCCACCACCGGGCGGTCTGCACGGTAGGAGGTGTAGAAGTCGCTCAGCTCGGTGTTCAGCTCAAAGCCGGCATTCTTCAGGCCCTCCAGCAGGGTGACGGTGGGATAAGCATCGGACAGTGCACCGGAACCGGTGCCGCCGTAGCAGGGGTTGGTGGAAGCCCAGCCAAAGACGTTCAGCTTGGAGCCGGAAGCCACCGGCAGGATGCCGTCTTCGTCCTTTGCCAGAACGACACCGTCTGCGGTGATCTCATTGACCAGCTCCGTGGCCTTTGCAGAGGTCTCCTCGGTGATGGTGCCGCTGCCGGAGACCAGGTCCAGCATGGTGGACATGGGGCCGGTGCAGATCAGGTTCACAACGATGGTCAGCGCCAGCAGAATGGCCAGGCCAGCTTGTGCACGGATCATCTTCTTCTTTGCTTTGGGCAGCTTGCGCACAGCGATCATCACAACGATCGCCAGCAGCGCAACCACGCCAAACGCGATGAGGTGGCCGCGAACGTTCGTCAGCACCTGCATCACGTCATCCAGGTTAATGGACAGCATAATTTTCCTCCTTCTGATAGGGTCAATCATGAATGCGGAGCGTACAACTCCGCCGAACTGATTGATATGATACCAAATGCACACAGAAAATTCTTGTTTCCTTCACAAATTGTCGTTTTTGGCGCACAATTTGCAAAAAGTTTCAAATCCGTTTCAATTTTTATTGTGCTAATGCACAAACAAGAGGCGGCGTTATTTGTGCAGGATGCCATACCCTCTCCGTCAGCGCTGTGCGCTGTCACCTCTCCCGAAGGGCGAGGTTTTATGCGTGCTTTCAGGCACAACAAAAGCTCCCCCTTTCGGGGGAGCTGTCGAACGAAGTGAGACGGAGCGGGTCGTCATTTTTCTTTGGGCAGGGGCATCAGCACCCGCACCGTGAACCACCGGTTCTCCCAATGGACGGTCATGCTGCCATCGTGCTGCTGCGCCACCGAACGCAGGCTCTTCAAATCGTAGCCGCCGTGGGCGCTCTGCGCGGGCAGACCGTCCGCCCCCAGCTCCACCGGCTGGGCGCAGTAGTTCTCGAAGCGGAACATCACGAACCCGTTCTGGACATAGACCGCCGTCCGGATGAGCCGTTTTTCGGGGTCCGGCTCTGCGGCGCAGCTCTCGATGGCGTTGTCCAGCGCGGTGCCCACGATGGTGCAGATCTCCCGCGTGGTCAGAAACCCCAGCGCCCGGCCGTCGGCCACGCTGGTCATCCGGATGTTCTTCTCCTGACAGTCCATGCTTTTGGCCGTCAATAAGGTATCCAGCACCGGGTTGCCGGTCTTGTTCTCGGCCTCATACTGCAAAATGCCGGATTCCATCCGGGCCAGCGCCGCGTCCTGCTTGGCGCGGTCCCGCTCGGCGCGAATGTCGGCGATCTGCACCTTCAGCTCATGATACCGCCGGTTGATGAGCTTGATGCCCTCTTTGCTCCGCTTGTACTGCTCATATTGGCGGTGGAGCACACTGTCCATAGCGGTCAGCTCCTTGTGGAGCGCCTCTTCCCGCAGCTGCTCGTGCTCAACGGTCAGGATCAGAACGCCGCAGAAATCCACCAGCGTCCGGATGTAGAAAACGCTCATGGTCACTTCCCCGTTCAGGAAGTTCAGGTTGCTCACGGCAAAGGCCGTCGCCGCCATGACAACGGCCACCAGCGCCGCCGTATTGCTGACGTCCAGATGCCCGGTCGGGTGGGGGCGCTTGCGCTCCAGCCCATACATCACCCCGAACAGACCGCTGTAGACCAACAGCAGCAGGAACAGCGCCATCGGCTCTCCCCCGCCGTGCTGCGGAAAGATGGTGCAGTGCAGCTGCCACTCGACACTGGCCGCAAATTCGGCCAGAATGAAACTGCGGGCGCAGTCGTAGGCTGCTTCCAGCCAGTTTTCTTCCCGCGTGATCCAGAGGTAAAGGTACTGCATCCCCACTGCGATGCCCATGCAGGGGACCCACCACGCAATGGGCACCTCGCCGGTCGCTTCCAGAAAAACGCCCAGCAGCACGGCCAGCAGCCCGCTGGCGACCAGGGTGATCTTCCGCGCAAAGCGGGGCGGGCGGCTCTGGGCGTACAGAACGACGGCCAGCCACTCGGCCAGCGCCGTGTACAGGCGCGGGATATCCGGCAGTGCCATCACAGACCGTCACCCCCGATGTAGTCGGTCAAAGCTGCCAGAAAACTCTTCCGCTTGGGGCGGCTGACCTGCAATTCATAAGGCCCCACCTCCACCGTGTTCTGCTGCACAGCCTGCACCTGGGCCAGATTGACCAGATACCCGCTGTTGCAGCGGGCAAAGGGCCGGTCGGCCAGTTTTTCTTCCAGCGCCTTGAGCGCGCCGGGGGCCGCAAAATCGCCCTCCTCGGTGTAGAAATGCACCCGATGGCCTTCGCTTTCGATGTAATAAATGCGCGAGGTATCCAGCCGCCGCAGGCCGCCCTCCACCGGCACCGCCAGATAGTGCCGGGTGCGGCGGCGCAGCTGTGCCTCTACCTTTTGCAGCTGCTGCGAAAACGCAAAGTACGGCACCGGCTTGAGGACGTAATCCAGCGCCCCCACCGCATAGCCTTTGATGGCATACTGCGCCATGTTGGTGATGAACACGAGCATCACCTCCGGGTCCAGCTCCCGGATGCGCCGGGCCGTTTCCATGCCGTCCAGATGCTTCATCTCGATATCCAGAAGGATCAGGTCATAGGCCGGGCGGTAATCCTCCAGGATCTCCAATCCGTCCGCAAAGGTCTTCACCTCAAACGCGGTCCCGTATTGCCGGGTGTACCGCTGAACGTATCCCATCAGCTGCTCCCGGATCTCCGCTTCATCCTCCACGATGGCTACCCGTATCATTTGCCGCACCTCCCCGCTTCTGGTTCCCCGGCCGGGCATCCAGCTCCGGCCCGGCATCTCATTTTATTATACAAAAGCGGAACCGTTTTTGCAACGTTTTTTGTTTTTCCGGGGCTGATGCACACCGGTTTTCGTAGTGCACCACATTCCCCGCTTTGCGGATGCGTTCCAGAGCAGGTGCTGCCTCCGGGCTGCGGAAATAGGCAAGGCTGGTCTGCGGCAGCAGGGTCTCCAGCGTATCCCAATCGCCGGACTGCAGGCACTGGCGGACGGTAGACGCGCTGATGGCTTTGCCGTCGGCTTCTTTGCGGGGCACCACGATACAGTCGATGCCCGCAGCCATAACGGTTCTCCTTTCAGCGGTTCTTCTTCCGTTCAGCGGTTCTTCTTCCGTATGCAAAGGAAAGCAGACAGTGTAAGCCCTGCACAGAAACGACCCTGATTCGGGCAAATGTGCAAACGGTGTGCAGAAAGTGTGCAGCCGCTTTCCTACATAAAGAAAGAACGCCAAATCTTACGATTTGACGTTCAATATCTGGTGCACCTCCAGGGACTCGAACCCTGGGCCCACTGATTAAGAGAGCAAGCCGTGGGTTCGTCTCAAAAGATGGAAGTTTCGAACCATCGTTATTTTTAATCAAAGCAACGTGATTTTTCACCCAGTAATTTCTGCACCCTTTGTCGTATTTTGCATCGAAAAGCACCCTCTGCACGGTTTGAAACCGTGCAAAAAACGTGCAGAAACCGTGCACTTACTCTCCGACAAATAAAATCGCCCTATCCCCCATCGGCTTGACGGCATTGGTTTGAGTGGCCGAACGCCAAAATCAAGTATTGGAGGATTCTACTATGAACGAAATGCTTACCCATCCACCAATGCTACTGACACATCATTTACATTGGTTCCAGTCGGCCCGGTAATAATCAGTCCTCCAATGGCCTGCATTGCGTGGTAAGCATCGTTGTTCTGCAGTGCGGCAAACACATCCCAACCTGCTGTACGAAGTGCGGCATCGGTCTGGCCGTCCACATAGCCGCCCGCTGCATCCGTAGGGCCATCCGTACCGTCGCTTCCCACCGAAAAGACACAGCAGTGTTCCAGCCCCGCAAGGGCCGGAGCTGCCGCCAGCGCCAGCTCCTGGTTCCGCCCGCCCAGACCGTTTCCGGTCAGGTGTACGACCGTTTCACCGCCTGCAATGTAAGCCAGCTTTTTGCCCCGTCCTGCGTGGGTGCGGACGATGGAGCCGAGGAAGCTGCCTGCTTCCCGCGCTTCGCAGCAGAGCCGGTCGGTCAGAAGGATTGGTTCGTATCCACGTTCCCGACAGGCTGCAGCCGCAGCGGCGCACAGTTCCCGCACGCTGCCGGTGATCCGGGTGGTCACGTTGTCCAGCGTTTTCGGCGTTTCCTGCTTCAGCAGCGCCTGTGCCTGCTCCGAAAGTTTCAGGCGATATTTTTCCGCAATAGCCAGGGCCTGTGCGCAGGTGGAGGTATCAGGCACCGCCGGGCCGCTGGCGATCATATCCAATGGATCACCCAGAATATCGCTGAGCACGATACTGAACACCTTTGCCGGAGCGCAGGCACTGGCAAAACGGCCGCCTTTCACACCGGAAAGACGTTTGCGGATGGTGTTCATCTCTACGATATCCGCTCCGCTGGCAAGCAGTTGTGCGGTGATTTCTTGCAGCTCCTCACCGGAAATAAGCGGCTTTTCAAACAGGGCGCTACCGCCGCCGGACAGCAAAAACAGCACAGTGTCCTCCGGGTGCAGGCCATGGACAAGTTCCAGCGCCTTTTCTGTTGCCGCAAAGCTGTTGGCATCCGGCACAGGGTGCCCGGCCTCATAGCAGCGCACGCCGGGAATTTCCGCTTTCACATGGCCGTATTTGGTAACGACCACGCCATCCTCCATCTGCCCCAGCGTTTTTACCGCAGCATCTGCCATCTGCCATGCCGCTTTTCCCGCTGCAACAAGGAAAATACGCCCGGAATGCGGCATCTCTGACAGAGCACGTTTTACTGCAGCATCGGGTTTTACGGCTTGGATTGCAGAGTCCGTAATTTGCAGTGCTTCCTGATAAAGTTCCTGTTCCATCTCAGATATCCCTTTTCTGAATCACTCTTCCAGCAGAGAACCACCTCATTTTTATCGGCCGATCTGAATGCCGGTCAGGTATTCATAATACTGCGCAATGGCGCTGTGGTCCTTCTGGCCACCCTCGTGGTTATGGAGCCACTGCATGATTTCCTGCACCTCGGCGGTCATTGGCACCGGCGCACCCACGGCATGGGCGCAGTCCAGCACGTTGTTCAAATCCTTGATGTGCAGGTCGATTTTGAAGCCGGGCTTGTCGTTGCCTGCGATCATCATGGGAGCCTTGGCGTTCATGACGGTAGAACCTGCCAGACCGCCCTTGATGGCCTGAAAGACCAGCTCCGGGTCCACACCAGCCTTCTGTGCCAGCGTCAGCGCCTCGGCCAATGCCTGAATATTGCAGGCCACGATGATCTGGTTGGCCAGCTTGGTAGTGTTGCCGGCACCCACCTCACCGCAGCGGACCGTAGAAGCACCCATGGCATCCAGGATCGGCTTGTAAGCATCAAACACTTCCTGCTTGCCGCCGACCATAAAACTCAAGGTGCCGTCGATGGCCTTGGGTTCACCGCCGGAGACGGGAGCATCCAGCATCTCCACGCCCTTCTTCTGCAGCTCGGCGTAGATCTCCTTGGAGGCCACCGGGTTGATGGACGAGCAGTCAATGAACACTGCACCGGGCTTCATGTGGGAAACTACGCCGTTTTCGCCCAGCATCACCTCTTTGACCTGCGGGGAGTTGGGCAACATGGTGATGACCACATCGCACTGTGCGCCGATCTCCTGCTGCGTTGCACCCTTTGCACCGACAGCTTCCAGCTCCTGTACCGAAGCTTGACTGCGGTTATTTACCAGCAGATCCGTATAGCCTGCCTTCAGCAGGTTCTTTGCCATAGGTTTGCCCATGATGCCCAGACCGATAAATCCAATTTTCATAACAATTTCTCCTTTATTTAATATCAAACCGTCAGAAAATTTCAATTGCCTCGTACTCATTCAGTTGATCCAATGTGATGATCAGTGCATCTCCCGCACTTTGTGCAACTGCGGTTCCTCCATTAAGGGCTTTCACGCTCTTTCCTGCCAGTCCAGGCAGGTACAGTTCGATTTTCTGCATCGGGATCGGGCGGAAATAGCTGTTTGCAAAAACACCGCTGCCGTTTACAAGTTGTACCATGAATCGGCCTGCTTTTTTGCACAGAACCAGTTCTACACTTGGGTGCAGTCCTGGTGCAAGTTCCGGCAGACCGCATATCTGATGCAGAACGTCCTGCATCAGATGCAGCGTGTTATCGAAGCCCTCATTGAAATAAAAACTGCCCGCAAGCCACGGCAAGCAAACGCCTTTTCCTTTTCCATATTGTGTCACACCCACACCCGGGATGTCGCTCACCTCTGTATAATAGCAGCGTTCCGGTGGTCCGAAGGGATGCTCCGGGATCAGATGCAAATAGGTCTGCGTTTGTTCGCAGAACGCAACCTCGTTCAATATCGCCCCCGGAGCGATATAATGCGCCTCTGCACTACGTGGAAACAGCGTTTTTTCCGCTTCGCACAGTTCAAACACGCTGGACATACGGTCTTTCCAGCTGTTCCGGACTTCGCAGATTCCGAGGCAGCGTAACTCAGGCAGAATTCCCGTGGACAAAACCGTGCCGCCCTGCTCTGCATAAGTGTCGAACATTTCAGCCTGTTCTTGCGTCAGTTTTTTCAGATCTGCCAGAATCACAACATCCCAGCGATGCAACAATTCCGGTTTCAGTTCTGCCAGTTTCATTTCATCAAACGGAATATGGCTTTCCGTCAGTGCGCGGATCCATCCGTAAGATTCCGGGTCATTCCTTGCCATGACCGGTCTGTTCACCAGCAGGACTTTTGCTGCACTGGTCAGTCCGGCATACAATTTCTCGTGTGCTTTATGAAAATCAAACGCTGGTTTGCTGGCTGTCAAAGCGGTCCGATCCTGGTGGTTTCCCAGATGGCCCATGATATACAGGCTCACACTGCCCGCATTGGCCAGATTCTGCCACTGACGGAGGGCAAGCTGCGGAGCGCTGACCGAGGTATCACGATACCGGAATCCCATAAAGTCAACACTTGCATTGTCTGCCGGGCGTTCCCGCAGCGGTCCTGCGGTTTTTCGTGCGTTGCTGGATGCACTGTACTGCCATTGTGCTACACCGATCTCTGTTGCCGATTCTGTGCGGATGTAATCCAGATTGTTGATGGCAAGTTCCGGATTGATTTCCCGAATCGTTTTTACCAGACGTTCCCGGTACTTCTTTGTACAGGCAGACTTAAACGACGCATACTTTTTATAATCCGGATTGCCCGGATCATCCTTTTGCGGAATTTCCAGCCCATACTGTTCCCGGAACAGCCTTTTGCAGTTTTCGCAGTGACAGGGGCCATGATAAACACCGCTGTAATCCACCACCAAAAAGCCGCTCATGTTGCAGAACACGCCATCAAACGGATGCGTTGTCAAAACTTCCCGAAGGATCTCCAGGCTTTTTTCCTTCTGATAGGCTCCATTCGGGCAGGTCTGGATGTTGCCATTGTAATTGACGACATTTCCGTTTTTGTCCCGGTATGCCCAATCCGGGTGCTTCTCAAAGATAGGTTCCCGGATCTTTGAAAAATCGGTTCGCGCAATGACGCGGATCCCGCGTTTATGGCACGCTTCGATCATCTCCATCAGACTGCTTCCGGTCAGATAGGGGCTTTGTGTCTGAAAGTCCAGCTTTGTCTGATAGCTGGCAATGATTCCGGCCGCATTCAGCGTTACAACTGTTGCACCATAGTCCGCCAGCTGCTGGGCGTATGCTTCCGCATCAATATCCGCCATATCCGTTTCCCGGAGGTTCGTCTGGATCATCCGCCACGGATAGTCCGTCCACCAGTGTTTTACGTCCATAGTGCCTCCTTACATCCACTCCGATGGATCACTCCATCCGCGCTTGCCAAGATATTTTTCAAAGTCGATCTTTGCCGCCTGCTCTTTGGTCAATCTGGTATTCAGCATTTTTGACCAACCGCCTTCTGCTTTTTCACCGTTCATAGCATCGGTCGGCCGGAGCAGATTCAACAAAGGCTCTCCGGCTTCAAACCGCCGGGCGTTTTCTTTGATGATCTCAATGCTGCGTCCCGCTCGGTTCGGAACCTGCGGCGTGCAATGTGGTGTCAGATACACGGTATCCATATCCCACAGAGGGCTGTCTGCCCCCAATGGCTGTTCTTCCGTCACATCCAGACCGGCACCGCTTAAATGTCCACGGTTCAGTGCATCTACAAGATCTTCCGTGCAGACGATACCACCTCTTGCCATGTTTACAAGGAACGCACCCGGTTTCATCTGCGCAAGTGTTTCCTTATTGATCATGTGATATGTTTCATCGGTCAAAGCCAGCGTCAGCACCACAAAATCCGATTTTTCCAGCAGCGGCTGGAGCGTATCGCCATCATTTGCACAATATTTTTTTTCGATGTAGTCAAATCCCTTGATTGGGAATTTATCGTATGCAACGATATTCATTCCAAGCGCATGCAGACGCTCTGCCAGCATGCGTCCATTATTGCCCATTCCAACAATGCCGACGGTCCTGCCATACAGACCGCGCCACTGATTGGAGCCGTCCACACCCCAATGATGTGCAGCCTGTGCCGCCAGCAGTTCCTTTGTGTGATAGCAGTTCTGCAACATAAAATAAATGCAGTGCTCTGCCAGAACAGGGGCACTGCGCCCGGCAGCACCCGTCACAGGGATCCCGCGTGCAAATACTTCCGGACGGGCAGAACCATTCAGGCCGGCGTGATCACAGTGGATCCACTTTAAGGTATTTTCGCCCAGAATGCAAGGATCCACATCCCCCATCAGGATACAGACATCAGCATCTTTTACTTCTTGTTCCAGCTTATCCTTATCGTAAAAATCCACATAGCAGAATTCCGCCTCTGGAAAAACCTGGCGCAGTGCACGCATATTTTCCTTGTCGTACCAGACAGTTGCAACAACTTTTTTGATCTTTGGCATGATCACATTCCTCCCTGTATCAGGATCGTTTTCATTATTATAGAGTCTTTTCGCGGATTCATATATCCATAAAATTGTTATTTTGTTTTTATTTTCGTTTTGTTTTTTATTTTTATCTATTTTAAGAACAGAAACGCCAATTTTTGTGATACACTAAATATAGTTTGATTGCGAGGTGTTATGGATGCTGCCCGATTCCGCCGATATCGACCGCCGCCTTGAGTTTTTCAGTGAACTGTTGTCCTGCCAGAATCATTTTTACCGCTGGGTCTATGATTCGGATGGTTTTCTTCAACAGACCAACTGTAAGGATCTGGCACTGAATAAGCTTTTTATCAAAAGTTCTTCCTTCCAGTATCTTCTGGAACATTCCAGGGAAAGTTCCGCTCCGTTATTGCTCAGTTCCTCGCTGAATCTTTCATGGTGCGCTGCCTTTGAACATCTTGATGGAAAACTTCACCGTATCCATGTCATCGGCCCGGTGTTTACTTCTGAGCCTCCGCTCTCCGAAATCAGCAACGTTCTGAAATCCAGCCGGATCACCGATCATTGGAAGCCAAAGTTCATTGCGATCCTACAGCGTGTTCCGGTCACAAGCACAAGCAGTCTGTTGCAGCAGCTTCTGATGCTGCATTACTGTATTACCAATGAAAAGCTGCTGGTCAGCGATATTGTCTTTCAACATAACAAAGCACCGCTTTCAAATGAGGGCTCAACGGTCGGACGCGATCGGATGAACGTTTATCGTGCCGAACAGGCTATGCTGCGGATGGTCCGGGAAGGAGATTTGCAGTACGAAGAAGCGCTCGGCGCTGTTGCAATGGTCAGCACCGGTGCTCATATCATGGAAGGTTCCGCTCTTTCCAAAGCAAAGGTATCACAGATCATTTTTATTACTTTGTGTTCCCGCGCTGCAATCGAAGGCGGACTTTCTCCGGAAGTTGCATACAGCCGGAGCGACGCCTATATTCAGGATGTTCTCGACTGCAAGACTGTATCAGAGGCAGCCTCCATCGGCCATACGATGTATCAGGACTTCATCCAGCTTGTCCATAAATGCCGCACCAACCCGAACCTGAGCAAATCGGTCCAAAGTTGTTGCGACTATATTGAAAACCATCTTTCTGAAAAAATCACGCTTTCATTTCTGGCAAAGCGTGTCGGCTATGCAGACTACTACCTTTCCCGCAGATTCAAAGACGAAACCGGTGTCAGTATCAACACCTACATTAAAATTGCCAAAATTGAACGCGCGAAAATGCTGCTTTCGACCACACAGAAAAGCATTCAGGAAATCTCCGATGGCCTGAATTTTGGTACACGCAGTTTTTTCTCAGAAGCCTTCAAGTCCATCGTTGGCATGACCCCGGCCGCCTATCGTCAGAAGTATCAGCACTTATAAACAAAACTGGCTGTAGCATCCATACGGTGCTGCAGCCAGTTTATTTTTACGATTTTTTGATTTTCTGGAGTGCCTGATTCAGCCCAATGATATCATCTGCTTTCAACGCAGGCCCTGCCTGTTTGAGCAGGTTTTCCATGCGTATACCGGACATCATCTTCTGAAGATTCTGGTTCTGTGCTGTGCTCTTGGCCACATCCCCGCGTGCTGCACGCGCTTTTGCCATAATCGCATTTACCAGTTTTGCACTTTCCGGGTTTGCCAGCAGTGTTCCAAACGTATCTCGCAGGGAATAGCAATCCTCACAGAATATTTCCCTGTCGAACCAGTTGATGACATCGCCCTTCTGCCGGAAACAATATGCAGGGTTCTCTCTTGCTGCTTTGCGAATGGTCATCACATCACTGCAATGTGATGCCATCGCTTCCACTCGGTGTTCACCTTCCGTCAAAGGGATCGTAAATACAAAGATTCGGTTACCTGTACAGGTTCCCGCCTCCCGTCCATCAACCAGAAGGGTTACCTGCTGTTGATTAGAATAGACCTTGATTTTTGTGGTATCTCCACAGCGTTCCACATAGCGGCTCCCACACAGATGAACAAACGGCTCCTTATGGTTCCATGCAGCCTTATAAAGGTAGAATGCATCTTTCCGCAGTTTCCGGTCCATTGTGACGAGACCTTTCTGATTTACGCCATGTTTCCCACCTTCATCACGCCCATCTGCTGCAAAATCAAACAAATTCCAGACATGTGTTGCCCACATCCATGGGCGTTCTTCAATACACTTCAGCAAATGTTCATGATAAACGCACTGGAACTCCTCTGAATAATCCCCCCGCTCCGGCAAGTCCGTATGGAACTGCGGATTTGCATCTGCACCATATTCAGAAAAACCCATCACACGGTCAGGAAAACGGCTGTGGTATTCGTCGAAGAAGCTGTCATTCTGTTCCAGTTCTCCCAGATACCACCCAAAATACAGATTATAGCTTCCGATATCTGCCAATTCGACCAGTGGATGTTCCTGTTCCAGCATAAAGGCGTGGGCCATCGTTGTCGGGCGTGTCGGATCCATCTGGTGGCACAGGGTATTCAGTTCCCGGTGATTTTCCATCAGATCCTCTGTCACTTTTCCGCTTGCAGTGATCTCATTGGAAAGGCCCCAGCAGATGATCGACGGATGGTGATGGCACTGCGTGATCAGTTCTCTCATCTGGTCAAGTGTATTCTGCCGACCGTTCGGCATATGCATCGTGATGTACGGGATCTCTGCCCAGACCAGAATGCCCTGTTCATCACACAGATCATAAAATTCCTGTGCGTGCTGATAATGTGCCAGCCGGACCGTATTTGCTCCGATTTCGCGGATAAACTTCATATCCAGTTCATGGTCTTCCCTTGTCAGTGCATTTCCTACGCCCGCCTTATCCTGATGACGGGAAACACCGCGCAACGGATAGGAACGTCCATTCAGACTGAAGCCCTTCTGCGGATCAAACTCCAGTTTCCGGCAGCCGAATTTCAGCGACACCGTATCTTTTTCCTGCCCGTCATCCAGAAGGATTGCTTTCGCCTGATAGAGATACGGGTCCTCCGTCCCATTCCAGAGGTGCACATCTTCCAAAGTAATTTCTGCACAGGCATATCCATAGCTGACTGCAGAAACTGCATCCTTATCTCCAATGAAAAAATGCACTTGCTGACCGCCTACGCTCCATGCTTCCAGCTTTACAACAGCACTCTTTGCACTAAGATCTATGACCGGGGTAATTTTCAGTCCCGGTGTTCCATCCATCGTCAGTTCAAAATGCTCTGCCGGAACGATTATCAGGTTTACGTTACGGTAAAGGCCGCCATAAAATGTAAAGTCTGCTTTCTGCGGATAGACATAATCGTTTTCGCTGTTATCCACCGTAACAGCAAGGATATTTTCTTCCCGGAGATGTTCCGTCAGGTCCACACGAAACGTTGAATAGCCGCCTTCATGGTGGGCCAGCTTTTCCCCATTCAGGAACACTTCTGCCGTCATTGCAGCGCCCTGAACTTCAAGAAGCACATGATTTCCCTCCGGCAGTTCCGGTTTTTTGAACGCTTTTGCGTAGCAAGCCGTTCCTCGCCAGTAATCGTTTCCTCCGTCCTGTCCGTCCTCAGCATTCCATGTATGCGGCAACGTTACAGGCATCCATGTTTCTGAAAAATCCGGCTGAACTTTTTCACCCTTGGAAAAGTACCAGTCCTCGTTCCAGTTTATTATTTTTCGCATCGCTGTTTCCTCCTGCTTCTGCCATCAAAAAACTCCTGAAGCAGCTCAGCACCGTTTCAGGAGTTTGACCGACGCCAGATCTTACTTTTCTGCAGCCATGGCAGCTTTCTGAGCTGCAAGATTTTCTTCTCTGCGAATCTTGTTTGCAGCCTGAACCTCAACCATCTTTTCTGCAGTCAGGGGATACCAATGCATGGCAATGATCGAGCAGACCCAGCCAAGGATCATCATGCCAAGCCACATCAGCATCGTGATCCAGAACACCTTCTGCGTTGCAGGATCGCCGGGCTGCGGCACATTGTCCACATATCCGATGGTCGCTAGCAGAGCTGCCGTGATCATACCGCCAGCAGCAGAAACGATTTTTCCCAGCATCGTAATGGTAGCAACCACCAGACCCGGTTCATACTTTCCGGTCAGATAAAACTCGTAGTCTGCAATATCATGATACATCGTGACAACGGCTGCATTAGTAGTGCTTTTGGATGCAGTCAGCAGCGAATAGAGAATTACAAAAATAGCGGTCGGCAGGGGCTTCACACTGATCTGTGTATAATCTCCAAACAGGAAGAACAGGAACATTGCCACTGCAACACCTGTTGCCAGCCATGTATAACGCAGGTATGCCTTGCCTGCACCGATCTTTTTTGCCACACCCGTGATAAAGAAGATCAGAACAACAGAGGTAATCGTCGTGTAGATGCTAATATTACCGCTGAAACCATAATTGCCGATCAGAACACCGAACACAAGGGTGCTGACCACTGCTGCGCTCGCGACTTCATTGGCAAGCTTATCCGATGCATCCGAAATAACGCCAGTCACAAATGCGGAGTTATGTCTGAGCATTCCAATCATATCACTGAGCTTGACCTTGACACCGGGACGATAGTGTGCCATGACGCTTTCATAAGTATCGCAATCCTTCAGGGCAAACATTGCCAGCAGATCCATGATCAGGCAAGCCACCACGCAGGTGACACCAATAACCTGCAAAAGCTCAAACGTCAGACCGCCAAAAATCGGGAACAGGACTTTTGCACGATACAGGCTCAACAGCATTGCCAGAACCATCGTGTAGATCTGGGAACACCGGCCGATCAGAGGACGCTGCTTCGGATTATTTGTCAGCATGTTAGAAGCAATGTTCTTGCCCTGATTGTGGATCGTACGGCCCAGAACATAAAGCATATAGCAGATTGCGTACGGCACCACACCCATGCCAGGGAATACAAACATAATACCCAGCACCGATGCAGCCATCATCAGGTAACCGATTGCCAGGATCGGGCGCGCTGCGCCAAATCTCTTGGTGTGGATCTTCGGCACGATCACTGCACACAGCGGGTCTGTAACAGCATCAAACAGTTTGCCGGAAGATGCAATGGATGCAGCCAGTGCAGTTGCGAGGCCATAACCGCCCTTGGCAATGTATGCATTCATTGTAAAAACGATCATGAAAAAGTTTCCGACAGCCGGAACCATAGAATAGCAGATGATCTGCCACAGTTTACAGCTTGTGTAATTGGAATTCACATCGGGGGTAGTACTTTTATCTGTACTCATTTTTGATTTCCTCCTGATACTTGGTGTATCCGTTTCCATCCTGCAAGCCAGCGCTCCGCCTGCATTTCATAGACATTGTTCCAAACCGGTCCCGGAAACGCCGCCTACGATGTTCGTTGTTAAGATTATGACATATTGCCACGCAAAAGTATATTTCAAAATTCGATATAATATCTGTAAAATCGTTTTAAAACTATAACCGAACGAATTTAAACGTAAAAAATCAAATTCAAGGAATGACGGCTTTGGGTTCTTCTGCTACAGTAGCTATAAAGTATATCCTGTCTTTTACAAGGCTACCTGATTGGAGGAATTCATTATGAGTAAAATTGTCATTATGGAGTCACTCGGCATTTCAGACGAAGAGCTCGCTGCGCGCAAAGCGCCCTTTGAAGCAAAAGGTCATGTTTTTGCTGTCTATCCCAAAACGACCGATCCGCAAAAACTGATCGAGGAAGCCAGAGATGCCGATGCCATGATCCTTGCCAACATGCCCATGCCCGCGGATGTTCTGCGTCAGTGCAGTCGACTGAAATTCATCGATATCGCGTTTACCGGTGTGGACCATGTAGGTTTGGATGCCGCAAAAGAAAAAGGGATCTCTGTAAGCAACTCTTCCGGATATTCCAATGAAGCCGTATCTGAATTGGTCATTGGCATGGTTTGCTCTCTGGCGCGCAATCTTCGTGCAGTAGAAGACCGCTGCCGTGTCGGGAAGGATAAAACCGGCCTTGTCGGCTGGGAGATCAAGGGAAAGACCGTCGGCATCATTGGTCTTGGCAAAATCGGCACCCGAACCGCCGAATTATTCCACGCATTTGGTGCAAACATTCTTGCACAAAGCCGTTCCCTGCATGAAAATGCAGCAAATTATATTGAACAGGTTTCTCAGGAAGAATTGCTCCGCCGCTCGGACATCGTGGTTCTGCATTGCCCGCTGAACGACTCTACCCGTGGCATGATCAACGCAGAAAAGCTTGCGATGATGAAGCCCACGGCTCTTCTGGTCAATGTTGCACGCGGCCCTGTTGTCGTGGAAAAAGACCTCGTCGTAGCGCTTGAAAACGGTGTGATCGCCGGTGCTGCCATTGATGTCTTTGATAAGGAGCCGCCGCTGGACACCGCCTCCCCTATCCTGCACGCTCCCAACTGCCTTGTAACCCCCCATGTCGCATTTGCTACGCAGCAGTCTATGAGCCTCCGCGCCGAGATCGTCTTTGATAATCTCGCCAAGTGGATGGAAGGTCATCAGATCAATACCATTCTCTGATTTTTCTCTATTTACGCCATTCTCGGAACATTTCTCCTTAAAAACAGTCCAGCGCAGCAGACGCTACCTCCCTGTGTGTGCTGGACTGTTTCAATTAAAGAAAGGAATTTTCTTATGAGCGATCATCCCCGAACAATTACTCTGCCTGCTGTACAGCTTCCTGTTCTGGAAACGGATGTTTTGGTTGCCGGTGCTGGTACGGCCGGCTGTATCGCTGCCATCGCCGCTGCACGCCAAGGCGCATCAGTCATCCTGATCGAAAAACTGCCCGTCCCCGGCGGCACTTATACCAACGGTGGAATCGGTGCCAATAGTTTTTATGCCATGAGCACCGATCCCTCTACCGCCAAACGAGTGGTCGGCGGCATTCCTTATGAACTGAACCAGCGTCTTGTGAATCTGTGCGGCGGAACAGGTTACTACCCCACCCCTAACGATCCGCACCACAACCCCTATCGTTTTGTTGGCGACCACGAGATCTATAAAGGTGTCGTCAGCCAGATGCTTCTGGAAGCCGGCATCACGGTCTATCTTCAGACCACCTGTTATGATGTGTTAACGGAAAACGGAAAAATCACTGCTACGCTGATTGCCAACAAAGATGGCTGCAGTGCCATTGCCGCAAAACAGTATATCGACGCTTCCGGTGATGGCGACCTTGCACGATTTGCCGGTCTGGAACAGATCGACATGTGGCAGGATTACCATACCGTCAGCGGTGGCTCCACGGGTCTGGTATTCGGTATGGCAGGTGTGGATATTGACCGGATGGTAAAAGAGAATCCGCAGGGAGCGGTCAAGCTCTCCAGTGCGGAACTGGATGTCCCCGGAATGTGTGCGGAACAATATGCCTTTACCACGATGAAAGATCCCGAACGCTATCAGGCCATCAGTGCTTTGGAAATGCGTCCGTTTACCAGCATGTCCTCCATCCACAAAGGCGAAATGACTTATATCAACAATTCCAAAGGTGTGGACTGCGATGCAACGAAAGCCCTTGATTACAGCACAGCAGAACTAAAAATGCGTGTCAAGATCATGCAGTTTGCCAATGCACTCAAAACAACTGTCCCCGGATTCGAGGAGTCCTATATCAACTGGGCAGCGATCCAACTGGGTGTCCGTGCCAGTAAGATCACCATCTGCGATCACATGATCTCGCTGGATGAAATTACATCTGCGACTCGTTTTGAAGATGAGATTGGTCTGTTCGGCTTTGAGGACCTGATGAGCTACAAGCATCCGGAATGTGAGATCAAAGACCCCGGCTTTTACGGTTTTCCTTACCGGATGCTGCTGCCAAAGGGCTGCGATAACCTGCTGATGGCAGGACGCTGTGTCACTACTGATATCAAAGCACATATGTCTACCCGGAATGTTCCCGGCTGTCAGGTCATGGGGCAGGGTGCTGGCGTTTCCGCTGCCCTTTGCGCCAAAAAGGACTGCACTACCAGAGAACTTTCCTATCCTGTCCTGCGGGATACCCTTTTAGCGCAGGGTGTCATTTTGGAGTAAAACAGATGAAAATCGTTATATTAGATGGCTATACCGAAAATCCGGGTGACCTGAGTTGGGCTCCACTGGAAGCTCTTGGAAAACTGACCATTTATGACCGGACGAACGTAAAGGATGAGACCGAGATCATTCGGCGTATTGGTGACGCAGAAATCGTTCTGACCAACAAGACCCCCATCTCCAGAACCACATTAACAGCCTGCCCTAATATTTGTTTTATCGCCGTTCTTGCGACCGGGTATAATGTTGTGGATGTCGATGCCGCAAAGGAAGTCGGTATTCCGGTTTCTAATGTTCCGGGCTACGGAACGGCTTCTGTCGGACAATTTTCGATTGCTCTGTTACTGGAGATCTGCCACCACATCGGTCATCATGATGATACTGTCCACAGCGGTCAATGGTCCGCTTGTCCCGATTGGTGTTATTGGGATGCCCCTTTAATTGAGCTCAGCGGCAAAACCATGGGAATCATCGGATTTGGCCGGATCGGACAAGCCACCGGGAGAATTGCAAAATCGCTTGGGATGAACGTTTTGGCATCCGGCAGCCGCCCGACTGAATCCGGACGTGAAATAGCCGAATATGTAGCTCTGGACACGCTACTTGCTTCCAGTGATGTCATTGCACTTCATTGCCCACTATTTCCGGAAACTGAGCACATCATCAATCGAGACAGCATTGCAAAAATGAAGGATGGTGTGATCCTTATAAACAGCTCTCGTGGCCAGTTGATTGCAGAGCAGGATCTTGCAGATGCCCTTAACTGTGGTAAAGTTTTTGCTGCCGGCCTTGACGTTGTATCAACTGAGCCGATTCAACCGGACAATCCGCTTCTCAAAGCCAAAAACTGCATTATTACGCCTCATATCTCATGGGCTCCTAAAGAAAGCCGTCAACGAATCATGGATGCTACAGTGCAAAATATCAAGTCTTATCTGACCCATGACCTTATCAATGTTGTCAATGACCTTTGAAACTTTATAAGTCCTAAAGTCCAGCGAGTTGTTGAGCAATCGCTGAAAAACATTGCACAAAACCCAGAATCTTTTCAGAGTCCAACGGCTCAAAAAAATTCTGGGTTTCTATTTTGTTCTATCTGATCTTACAATCGTTACAGGCGATCTTCTGACAAGTCAGTTCATCTTTCCGCCATCGGTATACAGATCCAAACGGGTGACTATGAGTTTTTCACCCACCATTTTAAAGTGGTTGAACTCTGTAGCCATCATCGTAAAGGTGGGGGCATTTTCCATACCTTTCGGTGTCAGGTACATCTCATAGACAAACGCCACCGTATCTCCATCCGCAATAGCCTGGAGCAAGGGTCTCATTTCCATCGTACAGCGATCCCGCTGGTATTTCATGCTTGTACGGTAATCACAATATTTTTGCTCGCCGCCAATGGCGTTGATGATAGCCTGCGGAGCGTAGAGACTGTCGGCGCACTGGAGCCATCCTTCATAATCCGGTCTCCAAGTGCCCCACCGGTCATAACCACGCTATCTGCTGTTGCCCGCATATTTCTTCATTATCAAAAACGCATTCTTATTTTACGAAGTGATACAATCGCACAGCCTGCTCCGGAACGGTGCAGTTCAAGGGTTTGGGTGCTCCCAACAAGTATTTTGCAGAGCAAAATTCGCGTTTGCGGAGCGCAGCGCAGCAATGAAAGCCCCAGTGGTGCTTTTAAGCGACAGAACGGTCTGCGACAGCAGATGGAGGGGTCTCGCCCCGACAAGTTCGCAGATGTATATACGTCTGCATTGCTTGCGGGTGCTATGAAGCCTCTCAAGGTGCTTTCCAAATTCGAAAATCATTTTGCGATCAAGTCCGTCCATTTTCAAGTTTCACTTGATGCGGGCGGTTATTTTTTTGCTCAGGATGTTTTCGAGTTTGCAATCGCAGCAAGCAGGGCGAGTTGGTACCAACTCGCAATTTTTGAATCAGATTCTTCAAATCCGACTTCAAAAATGCTTGTTGGGCTTTGCCCAAACCCGATATTCAGCACAAGAATGTGCTAGTTCCGCACCTTAACGGACGCTGAATAAGCAAATTTCTTGGAGAAAAATTCGTTTCGGAAAAATCGTCGTTGATTCATTTAATATTGCATCAAACCGGAACTATTACTTCCGGTTTTGAAGGCAAAAAGCGGAAGTATCACTTCCTAAAAAATCGAGCAATTTTATGGTATGCTCTATCCAGAGCCGTTCACAAGAACCGGACCTCCCAAGTCCGGTTTTCTCCCTCAAAACCGGACCTGATACGTCCTAAAAACACTTGTTTGATTGTGATATGCTTTCTACAAGCCTTCATCGAACCTTGAAAATCGAATAACCGTCTGCATGGGATACCCGGCCATGACCCTGACAAGGAGAGCCGAAAAACGCCGCTGAAAGGGGGCAGGAAAGCCATGCAGAGAGAACGGCACCCCAAATTTGAGATCACGTTGATACGCAAAACCGGAACTACCAGTTCCTAAAAATAAAATTGGCGATGTGATACACTAAGCCCATAGAAGCACATTCTTCATTGCTTTTTCACAAGTTTCGACAAAGAATGTCCGATTTTTAGTAGACATTCAAATCAACTTTCGTAAAAACCGGACGTAATGTGTCCTAAAAAATCTCCCATGAATGTGTTAACCTAGTTTCAAATCTATCATTGAACCTTGAAAACCGCATGACCGTCTGCATGGGATACCCGGCCATGACCCCCAAGTGGGAAAGCCGGAAAACGCCGCTGGAAAGGGGCAGGAAATCCATGCAGAGAGAACGGCGTAAGAACAATGATATTCTATTTCATTTCAGAAAGGATGGTTTGCCTATGACAAAACTGAGCCAACTTAAAATTGACCCGGAGTTCCAGAATCAAATCAACCCTCCGTCGTTTGAGGAAACCCACCAACTGGAAATGAACATCCTCAAGGAAGAGCGTGTGCTGAATCCGATCATCACGTGGAACGGCTATATTGTGGATGGACATACACGCTATCAAATTCTTCGGAAATATCCATTTATTCCATTTGAAGTCATCGAAAAAGAATTTTCCAGCCGTTATGAAGCACTCGTATGGATCTGTAAAAATCAGCTTGGGCGGCGAAACCTGACCCCAGAACAGAAAAAGTTCCTGATCGGAAAGCAGGCAGAAGCGGAAAAGCAAATCAAATCGTTTCACGGCAATCAGTATACTTTGGCATCTGAAAGTGGTCTGGTTCAAAATGAACCAGACCGCACAAAGCACGGTTCACGGTCGAAGGTCGCTGCGGAACATGGAACATCCGAAAGTTATGTTTACCGTGCAGAGCAATTTGCAAAAGGTGTGGAAGCTGCGGAGGAGGCAGTACCCGGAGCGCAGAAAGAAATCCTGAGTGGAAAGATCCGGGCAACCGACCGTGAAATTTCCTCGATTGCAAAGGTTCCAAAGGAAAAGCGTCCCGAAGTTGTGGCAGAGCTGCGTAAGCCTAAAGCCGAACGGGATTCCAGTATCACGGATTCGTATTCTTCGCCTTCAAAGGACAATGCGTTTATAACGACCTTCAAGCAAGACATTCAGGGGCATAAGAAAGGACTCAACAAGGAAGAAAAGCAGAATCTCAAGGATGCCGTCAAGAGCATCCGCCACCTCCTTCAGTGTCGTATCTTACCGTCAATTCAACTGATTATAACATACCTTTCTGCTACATATCCACCGTACCTCCATTCCACCATGTTACCTTTCAGACCTGCAAACCCCCAAAGTTCCCTCCCCTTTTACTGCTCAAAATGAAAGGACTTCATTAAGCACACCGTTTTCGGGCAAAAAGTAGCCTCTTTCCACAATTCTTTCACGAAATTCTCACATTTTCAGCCATTTCGATTATTTTCTCGTGAACTACAAAGCAGGCAACCTTTGCAGTTGCCCATTAATAGGGCATGTACAAAAGTCGCCTGCTTTGTAACACATATTCACCAAATCATACTGCTGCATGACAAATGACCAGCGGCAGTCTCCCCCTGAACTGCAATAATTCCCTGACTTCCACTTTCTCCTTTCATCTGGCTCAGAAATAAAGGCCTTCACTATGTACACCGAAATCGGGCAAAAAGGAGACACTCTTCATGTTTCTTTCACGAAATTTTAACATTCAAAGCCTTATCCAAATCTATTCACCCTACCCTTTATGTACATAGCGGCTTGTGGAATAGGACGAAAACAGCCGATAGGCTTTTGACCTACCGGCTGTTCGTCTGCTTATATTCAGCTTTTGACAGTTTATATTATAGTACCGATTCGCTTACGATGCAATGCGGTTTTTCTCCATTTATAAAGTATGACGATACAAGCACATATTCGGCTGCTTTCTAAAAAGGGCTGCAAAGCAACTTTTGCGGTCTGCCGTACAGAAGATACTGAATACAAACCGTCCCCTCTTCCGTTTTCACCTTCACCTGTTCTGCATATTCAAATATATCGCGCAGGCGGCGGTACTCTGCCCGCTGCGCTTGTGTGTAGCGGGACGGCATATCCGAGGTAAGGAACACATTGCCCAGCAGGGCATTGAGCGTGGCAAGGGTGTGCTTTTGTTCTGCCGTCAGCTTGCAGTTTTCCTCCCGGAGAAAGAACACATCCGGGTCGCTGCCGTAGGCGCGGCCATTGAGTTGCCGCCGGAATACAGTGTTGTTGATGGCCTGTTTTGTGGACACCCGCTCCCGGTGGAACAGGCGCATATACCACACATCGTTCCAGTCCAAGCTCACGTCACAACTGACACGGCAGTAATCCACCAGCCCGAAGGCAGGCATCACCGGTACACCGCAGCCGAGGATGGTCTTTTGCCCGCACCAGCTGCGCAGCAGCTCCATAGCACGGTACATTCTGCCCGCCCGGCTCTCGCGGGCGTTGCCAAAGGGGGCAGCGCCGTACAGAAAATCCACCTTGACAAGGTCGAAGCCCCAGTCGTTCAGTACCCGGTCGAACACCCGGCGCAGATAGTCCAGCACTGCCGGGTTGTCGATATCCAGTGCATAAAAGCTGCTCCAGTTGCTGCCGCAACACCACTGTGCACCGCCCACCTTCAGCAGCCAGTCCGGGTGCTGCCGGAAAAGGGCAGAGTCCTTTTCGCA
>OGES01000691.1_pt1 | contig 31374 bp, 30 predicted proteins | sample 1570711 | NCBI WGS metagenome assembly OGES01 (sample SAMEA2582133, study PRJEB24529) | metagenome | biome: Human gut stool | place: China | collected 2011 | reverse complement strand
GGAAGTATCGGATTCTTTGGCTAGTGTGACGGCTTTTCCTAAGTATCATTTTCACCAATTAAAGGGAAAGAGAAATGGACAGTTTGCTTTAGATATAGATGGTCGAAGGAGTTCCTATCGTTTGATTGTAGGATTTCGTGAGGAAGATTTTGAGAAAGTATTTTCTAGTTCGGTAGAAATCGAAATCTTAAAGATAGAGGAGGTTAGCAATCATTATGAGTAAAAAAGTGGTTGAGTACAAAGACCTGGTTGCTTTTCATCCAGGTCAGTATGTTGAAGACTTAATTGAGGACTATAACGTAACTCAGAAAGAATTTGCGGAGCGTTTGGGAGTCTCTGCCAAGACTGTCAGCAAGCTAGTTAATGCTGAGGAGTCTATTAGTAAGGAGACAGCTCATAAGTTAGCCAAGCTAAGTGGTGTTTCTATGCAGACTTGGCTTAACCTTCAAAACATTTATGATGTGAAAGTGGCTGAAATTATAGAACAAAGAGAGTTTGATCAAGGTCGCGAGAAGGAAATATGCGAGATGATTGACTTCAAGTATTTTAAGCAAAAAGGCTATGTTCCAGAGAAGCGCTATGGTATTGGTGAAAAGATTACAGAGCTTCGGAAGATTCTGGAAGTATCGAGTTTAGAATATCTCGTGACTTTTAACCATTTAGTGAGTTATCGTAATACACGTGACTTTACCGAAAAGAGTATTGTTAATTCTAATATTATGTTAGAGTTAGCATCTAAAAAAGCTCGTAATAAAACGACCACGAAGCTTAATCGTAGAAAGTTAGAGAGAAGCTTGCCAACATTGAGGGAACTGACGAGACGAGATCCAAAGGATTTTGCTCAAGAGTTGACCGATATCTTGCTAGAGTGTGGGGTTGTCCTGGTGGGCCTTCCTGCTTTAGCAAATGCCAATTTAAATGGTGCAACCAAGAAATTTGGAAACGGTAGTGTCTTGTTGTTATTAACAGATCGTAATAAAGCATCGGAGATTTTTTGGTTTTCACTTTTCCATGAGATTGGCCATATTCTGCAGAATGACTTTTCGTCCGATGATGAAGGTAGCGACTCTTATCGACGTTCTGAGGAACTAGCAGACCAGTTTGCGAAAGATTTACTAATTGATCCTCAAGACTATCAAAGATTTATAGATGAAGCTTGCTTTGATAAACAATCGATTAAGGAATTTGCTGATGAAATTGGTATTCATCCTAGCATTGTTTTAGGTCGCTTGCAGAATGATGAGTATTTGGGTTATGATCAATTTAGAGACTTGAAAGTGAACTATTATTTGGTTTCTTAATGGCTTTTATAGGTACTATCTAAAAACTTTTCCCGAATAGATAGAAGTAGAGGGGCCAACCCTCTATTTTTGACTAAGGAGAGGTAAATGGAAAAAAGACACAAGCATGTCTCACCGACCTTGGATATCATGGCTAAGAAGATTTTCAGTCTGTCTGAGGTGACGGTGGCATTTATTCGAGATATTTTGGATTTGGATGTTGTGGATGCTCAGATTTTGGAGGGGACACAGCTTCATAAAAAGGACTTTGATGAGGATGAGCTCTTTTCAACCTCGGTGGATGTTCGAGCTAAGCTGAATGATGGAACTGAGGTTATCATTGAGATTCAGGTGCGTAAGCAGCATTATTTTCTCAATCGTTTTCATTATTATTTGGCTAACCAGCTGGTGGAAAATGTGCAACAATTACGCCAACAAGGGCAGACGCATAAAATGTACGAGCAGATGGAGCCAGTTTATGGCATTGCTATCTTGGAGAAGACCTTGTTGCCAGAAGAGGAATCTCCGATCAATACTTATTGGATGGCCAATAGTCGGACGGGCAAGCCTTTGTATTCTTACTATAAGGACGGGAAACGTCAGAACCTTCTTCAGATTGCCTTTTTAGAGTTGGATAAGTATAATAAAGATAAGCATATCAGGGATGAAGGGCGGCAGTGGCTAGAGTTTTTTGGAAATCTCCCATTTTCAATGGCACCTAGTCAAGCGGTCACGCATGCCGATTCATTACTGGATTCATCCAGCTGGACACAGGAGGAAAAGGCGATGATTGATGAACGCATACGTATTCAAGAAAATTATGACATGACTATGGAAACAGCAATTGATGAAGTGCGTGAAGAAGGCTTGGAACGAGGCCGTCATGAGGAGCGCTTAGAGTTGATTCGTAAGATGCTCTCAAAAGGTCTACCGTTAGAAGTGGTGTCAGATGTGACAGGTTTATCGCTTGAAGAACTAGAGGTATTGTTATCGTAAGATCTAGCCGATTAAATCATTTTTTTGAACAGAAAGAGGTATTTTTGCCTCTTTCTTATTTTTTGCTGTTTAACATTTGTAATACTAAAACATTCGAAAAATAATACTTTGAATCGTAAAATAAAAAAAGACTATCAAACGTTTGACAGAAATCTGAGAAAAAGGATTTCAGGTATTTCCCAAATTTTATTTGATAGTTCTTACTAAATAGGGCTTTTTAAGGCCTTGTTAAAATGGATTACTTAGCCTTTTATTTTGTTTTGTTTTGAATTTAAAAACAGCATCATTAAATATATTTAATATTTGAGATTATCTGTTTCTAGTTTCAAGAATAGCTTGGGACTAAAATGGAGAGATTGTGAAAGTTGTCAGTCTTTTGCCAAATACTCAGGTCGCCTAGAACAACGACCTAAAAACCACTGTAACAAGCAGTCAGTTTGCCTCAGAAGATATTCGCTTTAATTTTCTTTTGAATGAGAAATCTGTGGAGGTAATCTCAAGTAAAGTCATGGCGGTTATGGCATCTGAAACATTAGCTTCAGAAGTCGCTTCAATTGCAAGCTCTGAAGATGTTGTCAAAGAGATTGGCAGTGATTTGTCAGAATTGGCGGAAGGCAAGAAGAATGACACACCTAAAAATATCGCCCGTATTTATAAAGCAACCGAGGCTAATCAGGTAGTTAAGTCTTCTGAAAGTTAGGGTGATTCTTCCAAAGAAAAAGGAAAATCTCAGACTTCAATGGTCCTCTTTCTTGTCGGAGTTGCTGTTACACTAAGTATATCTACAATTTATTTTACTAAACAAGGTAAGAAAGCAGGGAAATAATAGGGAAGAAGCATCCAGTTAGATAGGTGTTTTTACGTATGCCTAGCAATACCAATAAGGCTAATGTCGTTGCTATGACAGAAGCAGATGCACTAGCCCAAGGAAAACGACACACGTCTAAAGAGTAATACAAAAGCTGGACATCTTGTCCAGTTTTTTTGTAAAACGGCTCACATTTTACCACTTTTATCTGAAAATTTGATATACTGAGACTATCAAAGATACTTGAAAGGGAGGTTAATTGACTCTTTTTCAGTACAAGAAAGGAATAAAAATATGATTTGGATTATTATTGCCATTATCGTTGTTCTTGTAATTTTTGTTATTGCAAGTTATAACGGCTTGGTTAAAAGCCGTATGCAGACTAAGGAGGCATGGAGTCAAATTGATGTTCAATTGAAACGTCGAAATGATCTCCTTCCTAACTTGATTGAAACGGTTAAAGGTTACGCTAAATACGAAGGTTCAACGCTTGAAAAAGTAGCAGAACTTCGTAATCAAGTAGCAGCTGCGACTTCTCCTGCACAAGCTATGCGTGCCAGTGATGAATTGACTCGTCAGGTTTCTGGAATCTTTGCGGTAGCTGAAAGTTACCCTGACCTCAAGGCAAGTGCCAACTTCAGCCAGCTTCAAGAAGAGTTGACGAATACTGAAAATAAAATTGCTTATTCACGTCAACTTTATAACAGTGTGACAAGTAACTACAATGTGAAATTGGAAACCTTCCCAAGCAATGTTATTGCTAAGATGTTTAGCTTTAAGGCTGCTGAATTCCTTGAAACACCAGAAGAAGAAAAAGCTGTTCCTAAGGTTGATTTCAGTGGACTAGGTAACTAATATGTTATTTGATCAGATTGCTCGAAATAAGAGAAAGACTTGGCTTTTGCTTCTGGTCTTTTTCCTCTTGTTGGGCCTTGTTGGCTACGGTGTCGGCTATCTTTGGTTAGGTTCAGGCTTTGGTGGTCTGATTCTTGCCTTAGTTATTGGTTTTATCTATGCCGTTACCATGATTTTCCAATCAACTAATGTCGTTATGGCTATGAACGGTGCACGAGAGGTTGATGAACAAACAGCTCCAAACCTTTATCATGTGGTCGAGGACATGGCTATGGTGGCCCAAATCCCAATGCCACGTGTCTTTATTGTCGATGATCCTTCAATGAATGCTTTTGCGACTGGATCAAGCCCTAAGAACGCGGCAGTAGCTGCTACGACAGGTCTTCTTGCGGTTATGAATCGTGAGGAACTTGAAGGAGTTATTGGACATGAAGTGAGTCACATTCGCAACTACGATATTCGGATCTCTACCATAGCAGTTGCCTTAGCATCTGCTATTACCATGCTAGCTGGGATGGCTCGTAATATGATGTTCTGGGGTGGAGGCCGTCGTAGAAATGATGATGACCGTAATGGAAGTAGCGGTTTGGAAATTATTCTTCTCATTATTTCTTTGATTGCCATTATTCTGGCGCCTTTGGCAGCTACCTTGGTTCAGTTGGCTATTTCACGCCAGCGGGAATTTTTAGCTGATGCTTCTAGCGTCGAATTGACACGTAACCCACAAGGTATGATTAACGCTCTGCTCAAACTTGATAATAGTGCGCCAATGCAACATCACGTGGATGATGCTAGCGCAGCCCTCTTTATCAATGACCCTAAAAAGGAATCTGGTTTGCAGAAGCTCTTTTATACCCACCCACCAATTTCAGAACGGGTGGAACGTTTGAAACAAATGTAATACGGGAGAGGCTAATCGTGTGATTGGTCTCTTTCTTTTAGCAGTTATTTTCTTTTTTAATTAAATAAGTAAGTATTATACCTAGCCAAGTCAACATATTTCTGGCATAATAGATATATGAAACTAACGATTCAACGAATGGCTCGGATAGCTATTCTGTCAGCTCTGGCAGTAGGATTGCGGTCAGCATTTATAGGATTGCCAAATATTCAGCCTATTACAGCTATGTTTTTTGTGGCTGTTCTTTATTTGGGGTTACTAGATGGTCTCTTGATTATGGCTTTGACCATGTCAATCTCAGGATTCATCTTTGGCTTTGGTCCCTGGGTTTTTAATCAAATCTTGGCCTTCGGTATTTTGATGGCTCTTTGGAGCTTGATTGCACCTAGGTTATCACTTGTTTGGCAGATTGCTTTGGTAACTACTTTGTCCTTTCTCTACGGAGTTCTCCTGGATTATAGTTATGGCCTCCTATTTAAGAGCGGTCTTACCTTTGTTGTTTCTGGCCTTCTTTATGATACCTATCATGCAGTATCGACGCTTCTATTCTATCCGTTTATTCAGTCTATTTTTAGGAGATTTTTGAAATGAAAAAATTATTGATATGTTTAGCTCTTGCCTTTTCTCTTGTTTCTTTAGGTGCTTGTGGAAAAAATGAGGCTGCTAAACCTACTAGTAGCACAAACAATCATCAGTCTAAGGTTCAAGGCCAGGTTACTTTGATTTTAAAAACTGAAAAGGAAAGTAAGAAAAAATCCGTAGAATTCAAAAAAGGTGATACGGTCCTTGATGTTTTAAAAGAAATATATCCTGTTCAAGAAAATGATGGTTTTATTACTGAAATTGATGGAATTTCTCAAGACAAGGAGAAGGGGATTTATTGGATGTTTGATGTCAATGGAAAAATCGGTGAGAAAGCAGCTAATCAACTTAAAGTTCAAGATGGTGATGAAATCAAATTCTATCAAGAAAAGTATAATTAAGATTTTAGACTCTAATTCAGAGTCTTTTTTTATAAAGTTCGGAAATAGGTCTAATAATTTTTTCAAAAAAGTCGGAAAATTGCAAAATAACTGACGATTTACAGAAAAATAGTTTACTTTTGTTTTAAAAGTGATATCATAAAAGGGTACTACATAAAGTAAGGAGAATACGGTTTGGCTTTTAACAAATTGGAAAGCAGTAACAACCAGGAAATCATCTCTGAAGAAGTTGGTATCTTGAAAGAATTGTTGGATGATGCAACACTAGGAATGGCTGGAGAGCAAGGCCTCACAACTATCCAACATTTGGTTGAACTTTATGATGAAGGTGACTATGTGGCCCTTACACAAGCCATTTCAGAAATGACAAATGACGATATGGTCGTTGCATCACGTTATTTCTCTTTGTTACCTCTCTTGATTAATATCTCTGAGGACGTGGATTTGGCTTATGAAGTCAACCACAAAAATAATATTGATGAATCTTATTTAGGTAAGTTGTCTGAAACCTTTGATGTTGTCGCCGAAAGCGACAATGCACGTGACATTCTTGAAAATGTTAATGTCGTGCCGGTATTGACAGCTCACCCAACTCAGGTTCAACGTAAAACCATGCTTGAATTGACTAACCACATTCACGAACTTCTCCGTAAACATCGTGACGTTAAGGCTGGTCTTATTAACAAGGATAAATGGTATGCGGATTTGCGTCGTTATGTAGAAATTATGATGCAAACGGATATCATTCGTGAGAAGAAACTTAAGGTTAAAAACGAAATCACTAACGTTATGGAGTATTACAACTCCTCATTGATTAAGGCGATTACAAACCTATCACATGAATTCAAACGTTTAGCGGTTGAAAAAGGTATCGAACTTGATAATCCAACACCTATTACAATGGGAATGTGGATTGGTGGTGACCGTGACGGGAACCCATTTGTAACGGCAGAAACTCTTAAACTTTCTGCGACAGTACAAAGTGAAGTTATTCTCAATTACTATATTGAAAAAGTTGATAACCTTTACCGCTCATTCTCACTCTCATCACGTTTGACTGAAGTTTCAGAAACAGTAGCAGAAATGGCGAAACTTTCTCCAGATACATCTGTCTACCGTGAAAATGAACCATACCGTCGTGCTTTTAGTTACATTCAATCTAAATTGATTCAGACGTTTCTTTTCTTCAAAGAAGGTAACTTTAGCAAGGAAAGAGTTGCTAAGCGTCTTTCTGAAAATGTTCGTCTTGGCTCAGTCTCAACAGGCGAAGTAGTAGCTGATTTTGTGCAAGAACGTCTCAGCCAAAGTCTTCAAGCTGTCTCACAACAAACTACCGAGTTTTATGAAACAGCTGAAGCTTTCCATGATGATCTTTTGGCAATTAAAAATTCACTTCTCGAAAATGATGATTCTGTCCTGATTTCCGGTGATTTCGAAGAGCTTCTTCAAGCTGTTGAGGTCTTTGGATTCTACCTTGCAACAATTGATATGCGTCAGGATTCAAGCGTTCATGAAGCTTGTGTGGCAGAGTTGCTTAAATCTGCAAACATTGTTGACAACTACAGTGAATTGACAGAGGTTGAAAAGGTTGCTGTTCTTCTCAAAGAATTGCAAGAAGATCCACGTACCTTATCATCAACAAATGTATCTAAGTCTGAAACACTTGAAAAAGAATTGGCTATCTTCCGTACTGCTCGTCTTTTGAAGGACTATATTGGTGAAGAAGTCATCAAACAACATATCATCTCTCACACTGAGAGCGTCTCAGATATGTTTGAGTTAGCCATCCTTCTTAAAGAAGTTGGTTTAGTTGATACTGAGCGTGCTCGTGTCCAAATCGTTCCACTGTTTGAAACCATCGAAGACTTGGAAAACTCTAATGAAATCATGAAACAATACCTTGGTTATGATATTGTTAAACGATGGATTAAGAACAGTAATAACTACCAAGAAATCATGTTGGGTTACTCAGATTCAAACAAAGATGGTGGTTACCTGTCTTCGGGTTGGACACTCTACAAAGCTCAAAATGAATTGACCAAGATTGGTGAAGAGCGCGGCATTAAAATTACTTTCTTCCATGGCCGTGGTGGTACAGTTGGTCGTGGTGGTGGCCCATCTTACGATGCTATTACTTCTCAACCATTTGGTACTATTAAGGACCGTATCCGTTTGACGGAGCAAGGTGAGGTTATTGGTAATAAATATGGCAATAAGGATGCAGCTTACTACAATCTTGAAATGCTAGTTTCAGCTGCGCTTGATCGCATGGTAACACGTCAAATTGCTGATCCTGATGAATTGGTTGATTTCCGTGAAATTATGGATAGTATTGTTCAAGATTCTAATGGTATTTATCGAGACCTTGTCTTTGGAAATGAACATTTCTACGATTACTTCTTTGAAGCAAGTCCAATTAAAGAAGTATCAAGTTTAAATATCGGTTCTCGTCCAGCAGCTCGTAAGACTATTACTGAGATTTCAGGGCTTCGTGCCATTCCTTGGGTATTCTCATGGTCACAAAACCGTATCATGTTCCCAGGTTGGTATGGTGTGGGTTCTGCCTTTAATCACTATATTAAAGCTGAAGAAGGAAACCTTGAAAAACTTCAACACATGTTTGAAACATGGCCATTCTTCCGTTCACTTTTGTCTAACGTGGATATGGTGCTTTCAAAATCAGATATGAATATTGCCTTCCACTATGCACAGTTGGCAGAGAGTGAAGAAGTTCGTAGTGTCTTTAACATCATTTTGGATGAGTGGCAGCTAACTAAGAATGTCATTCTTGCGATTGAAAAACATGATGACTTCCTTGACGAAAGCCCATCTCTTAAAGCAAGTTTAGATTTCCGCTTGCCATACTTCAACGTCTTGAACTACATCCAAATTGAATTGATTAAACGTCTTCGTAATAATAATCTGACTGATGACGAAATTAGTCTTATTCATATTACTATCAACGGTATTGCAACAGGACTTCGTAACTCTGGTTAATAAAGTGAAGTTCATCGCTTCGGTGGTGAGCTTTTTGTTATAATGAAAATTCTGATATAATATAACCATGATTGCTATGGAAACGATTGAAAAGCTGAACAGAGAAAAACTCCCCACGATAACTGTCTTGGTTGGTGAGGATTTAGGGCAGTATAGTCAAGCTAAAGAAAAATTTTTAAAACAAATTGGTTTTGATCCAAGTGACTTGACCTATTCCTATTTTGATATGTCCGAGACTGATTATCAGGATGCTGAACTCGATTTGGAAAGTATGCCTTTTTTTGCAGACGAAAAGGTAGTTATTTTTGATCATTTCGAAGATATGACTACTGCTAAAAAGTCTTATCTAGATGAAAAAGCATTGAAACGTCTTGAAAATTATCTTCAATCACCTGTAGAAACAACACGTCTTGTCTTAATGGCTTCTGGAAAGCTCGATGGGAAGCGTCGGTTGGTTAAACTCCTAAAACGTGATGCTTTGGTACTTGAAGCTAACCCTTTAAAGGATGCAGAGCTTAGGACTTATTTTCAAAAACAGGCACATCAAGAGGGACTCATTTTTGAAAAAGGGGTTTTTGAGGAGCTCTTAATCAAGTCAAGTTTTGATTTTTCAGATGTTCAGAAAAATCTGGCGTTTTTAAGAGGCTATAAAACTGAAGGGAATATCTCATCGCAAGACATTGCGGAGGCTATTCCTAAAAGTTTGCAAGATAACATTTTTGATATGACTCAACTTCTTTTGAGAGGACAGATTCAGGGTGTTCGTGAATTGGTTCATGATTTACGATTGCAAGGAGAAGATGAGATTAAATTGATTGCTGTTATGTTGGGACAATTCCGTACCTATCTACAAGTCAAATTGTTATCTGCTCAAGGCAAAAGCGAGCAACAAATTGTTTCAAGTCTTTCAGACTATCTAAGTCGGAAAGTTAATCCATTTCAGGTTCACTATGCTATAAGAGATAGCCGTCATTTATCAGTTGCATTTTTAAAGACAACGATTAAGATTCTGGTTGAGACAGACTACCAGATAAAAACAGGAACTTTAGATAAAGATTATTTATTTGATTTAGCACTTTTAAAAATAGCGTCAAACCGCTAAAAAATGGAGCTTTCCAAGATTTTGTAAGCAAAATTTTTGAAAGCTCTATCATTTTACGGTAAAATAAAGAAAAAATGAAAAGAGGACTCTTACTATGGCTATTATCCTTCCTGATCTTCCTTACGCTTACGATGCTTTGGAACCATACATTGATGCTGAAACAATGACTCTGCACCACGACAAACACCATGCAACTTACGTGGCAAATGCTAATGCTGCGCTTGAAAAATATCCTGAAATTGGTGAGGACCTTGAAGCGCTTTTGGCTGATGTAGAAAAAATTCCAGCAGACATCCGTCAAGCACTTATTAACAATGGTGGTGGACATCTTAATCACGCACTTTTTTGGGAACTTTTGTCACCAGAAAAACAAGAACCAACTGCAGAAGTAGCAGCCGCTATTAACGAAGCATTCGGTTCATTTGAAGCTTTCCAAGAAGTTTTCACTGCGGCAGCGACATCCCGTTTTGGTTCAGGTTGGGCATGGCTTGTGGTTAATGCAGAAGGTAAACTTGAAGTTGTTTCAACTGCCAACCAAGATACACCTATCTCAGACGGTAAAAAAACAATCTTGGCACTTGATGTTTGGGAACATGCTTACTATCTAAACTACCGTAACGTACGTCCAAACTACATCAAAGCCTTCTTTGAAATCATCAATTGGAATAAAGTTGCTGAGCTTTACGCAGCAGCTAAATAAGTCTAGAATCATCCTCAGTCTTGAGGGTGTTTTTTTGTAATATGGTTGTAAAATCTCCTTGCTTTTTAGGTTATTATAGCTTAAACTATTACTATTATGAAAAAAAAGAAAAAATATTCAAGTGAAAAGTATGGTGGAAGCCGCCGAAAAACTAAATACAAGAAGAAAGATTCGGTAAAACAAGACCTTCAAAAAGACGTTAAGAGAGACAGTAAAGATAGTAAAAAAGATGTCGAAAGAAGCTACGAGAAGAATAACAAAAAAGATAAGAAAAAGGTTTCTAAAAAATCAGTAGAAAAGAAACCAGTTGAGGAAACATCGGTACCAGTAGGACACAAGGGAAAAGAAGAAAAAACTGAAACCTTATCACTTAGAAGCAAACGCTCTAAAAAATCTAGATCAAAATTATCCCGTGATGATAAAAAACCTTATCTTATCTTATCTCTTCTGGGTGCAGTGGTTATTCTTGTATTTGTTGCTATGCTTGCCTTAGCAGGACGAGGAAAACAGGCTGGTCACACTGGGAACCTTGGGAACATTTTTGGTTCTAACTCTAAGATAACTAAAAAAGAGGATAAGAAAAAAGAGGAAAAGGTAACTCCAACCAACAAGTCATCTGAAGCTAAAAAAGCAGTCATGGAAGCAGATGCAGATACGATGTATTCTAATGGTTTGTATTATGATTATGCTAACATGACATTGAACCAAGTAGTTGAAGCTTTTATGGCTGATCAGGGGATCGAGTCTAGCCAAATCGCTTTCTCATATAAAAATATCAAGACAAATGAGCAATTCTCTATGAATGATACTCAGCCAATGACTGCAGGATCGACCTACAAATTGCCACTAAACATGCTTGTCATGGATCAGGTTAATAAAGGAAAACTTTCTTTAACTGAACGTTTTGATATTACTAATACTGAGTATGAGTATCAAGGAGAACATGATAATTATGTTGCTGCCTTTGGTGGTGCAATGACCATCCCAGAGATGCAAGAATATTCTTTAGTTTATTCTGAGAATACGCCTGCCTATGCATTGGCAGAACGCCTTGGTGGTATGGAAAAATTCTATGGCATGCTTGATAAATATGGTAAATCAAAAGGTGAAGTGAAAACTATCCAAATGCATGGTAATAAGACAACAACGGATTATTACATTCAAGTTTTGGATTACCTTTGGAAACATCAAGATAATTACAAGGATATTCTCCACTACATTGGTGAGTCATTCCCTAATGAGTACTACAAGTCATATCTTCCTAATCTGATAATTTATCAAAAACCAGGTTATGTCCGTGAAGCACTCAATGTTGATGCTATTGTCATGGAAGATACACCTTATATGGTAGCAATCTATACCCGTTATCTCGGTGGTTCAACTGAGGAATCAGATGAAATTAGTGGTTGGGGTCTTCAACAATTGGGAATGCTCTCTTATGTTATTAATGAGTGGCATCGTGTCAATATGAATTAATACTTAAAAAAAGCCGAAATAATCGGCTTTTTTTCTATACTATTAGATGAAGGTAAGAATTAGAACACTCACAAAGAGAAATGGGACAAAAGCGACTGTTTCATTAGGTTTTTTACGTACTAGGAAGTACATAAGCCCAAATAGGGAAGCTAGTTCAATAGCTAATAGTATTTTAGAAAATGGGACAATGAGGGAGACACTGGCCAAATAGAGAAAATCACCTTCACCAATATTTAAATGTTTGATATATGACAGAGCGGCTAAACTTATTCCTAAGGCAAAAGTAAGGTAGTGGTTTCCCAAACAAAAGAGAGGTAGTGTTCCAAGAATCCAAATTAGAAGGGGATATGATTTATTTTTTAAATCAAAAATAGTTACACAAAGACTGAAAAGAAGCAAATAGGTTCTTCCGAAATCTAGGTAGTCATAGAAATAAAGAAGAAGTATTCCTCCACAAAACAATTCCAAGAAGAGGTAACGGTATGGGATAGAGCTTTGACATAACCGACATTTGAACCTTAAGAAAAGTTGTGATAGGATCGGAATCATTTCGAAAAAACGTAATGGATGCCCACACTGATTGCAATGGCTTCTAGGAAAAATAATCGACTTTTCAGGAAAACGATCACAAATCAATCCAATAAACGAGCCTAAAGAGGCACCGAGAAAAAAATATAACATACTAAGCATACCTAACTATTCGAAAAAAGACAGAAAAAGCGTTTTACTTGCATCTTATTTAGAAATATTCTAAAATATATATATAAACAATAATAATTCTAAATAAGGAGAAAGAATATGACAGATTCAATTAAAGAAACAATCAATGAAACAGTTAACCATCAAGCAGAGGCACCAACAAACACAAAAACCAAAGCAGTATTAAATCAATCAGTTGCCGATTTGTCTGTAGCAGCTTCTATTGTGCATCAAGTTCATTGGTATATGCGTGGTCCTGGTTTCCTTTATCTTCACCCAAAAATGGATGAATTGATGGATAGTTTGAATTCCCATCTTGATGAGATCAGTGAGCGTTTGATTACCATTGGTGGTGAACCTTACTCAACTTTGGTAGAGTTTTCATCTAATTCAGGTTTGACTGAAACTACTGGTACATTTGATAAATCAATGTCTGATCAAATTCAGTTATTGGTCGATACATATAAATACTTGTCTGTCTTGTTCCAAGTTGGTTTGGATATCACAGATGAAGAAGGAGATGCTCCTTCAAATGATATCTTTACAGCCGCAAAATCAGAAATTGATAAGACGATCTGGATGTTGACTGCTGAACTTGGACAAGCACCAGGCTTGAAATAATCAAATTTTGAGTTAAGATAATTGTCAAGAGTTCCTCTAAAAGTGTATAATAGACACAAAATACTTTTAGAAGAAGGGAGGCGGCGATATGTCTGAGCATCGACATAGTCTAGGTGTTTATGAAGATGTCCTGAATCAGTTAAAAGCTAAAGGAATTCGATTGACCGAATCTCGTAAAGCTGTTATCCGCTATTTGATGATGTCTGATCAACATCCTAGTGCTGATGTGATATATTACGACCTTCTTCCTGATAATCCAGGTATGAGTTTGGCGACGGTCTATAACAACTTGAAAGTGTTGGTCGAAGAGGGAATTGTCTCTGAAATTAAGGTTAATAATGATAATACAACATATTATGATTTTATGGGGCATGACCACTTAAACATTGTTTGTGAAAAATGTGGTCAAATTACTGATTTAGATTTACCGATTCCGTCTTTTAAAGAAGAGGTAGAATCGCAAACAGGATTTCGCATCACTCGTGAGCAGATGATTTTGCATGGCGTTTGTCCGAATTGTCAATAGATAAGAGCCTAAGTCAAATAGACTTGGGCTTTTTATCTAGTTACATAATAATCTGTAAAGGTTTTCAAAATTATCTTGTCATGCCTTAAGCTTTTTGCTAAAATATTTCTATGAAAACATTATATGACGTTCAACAGTTGTTGAAGCAGTTTGGGATAGTAGTTTACTTGGGTAAAAGGCTTTATGATATCGAGATGATGAAGATTGAATTGGAAGCTCTTTATCAGAATGCTTTGATAGACAAGGAAAACTATCTTATTGCTGAAATGATTTTACGACGTGAACATCGCATTGAAATGGAGAAAGAAAATGAGTAAGAAACTCTTAGGTATTGACCTTGGTGGAACAACTGTTAAGTTTGGTATTTTGACTGCAGATGGTGAAGTTCAAGAAAAATGGGCTATTGAAACAAATACGCTTGAAAATGGTAGCCACATTGTTCCTGACATTGTAGAATCTTTGAAACACCGTTTGGGAATGTATGGACTTACTGCTGAAGATTTTATTGGAATTGGTATGGGATCTCCAGGTGCAGTTGACCGAGAAAATAAAACAGTAACGGGTGCTTTTAACTTGAACTGGGCAGAAACTCAAGAAGTTGGCTCTGTCATTGAAAAAGAACTTGGTATTCCATTCGCTATTGATAATGATGCTAATGTGGCTGCACTGGGTGAACGTTGGGTTGGTGCTGGTGCTAACAATCCGGATGTTGTCTTTGTAACATTGGGTACAGGTGTTGGTGGCGGTGTTATCGCTGATGGTAACTTAATTCATGGTGTTGCCGGTGCTGGTGGAGAAATTGGTCACATTATTGTTGAACCTGAAACAGGATTTGAGTGTACTTGCGGAAACAAGGGGTGTCTGGAAACTGTAGCTTCAGCAACAGGTGTTGTACGTTTAGCACATCATTTGGCAGAAGAATACGAAGGAAACTCTTCTATTAAAGCTGCTGTAGACAATGGTGAGCAAGTGACAAGTAAAGATATTTTCGTAGCTGCTGCTGAAGGTGATAAGTTTGCTAATAGCATTGTTGATAAAGTCTCTGAATACCTCGGACTTGCAACAGCAAACATCTCAAACATTCTTAACCCAGATTCTGTCGTTATCGGTGGTGGTGTTTCTGCCGCAGGAGAATTCTTGCGTAGTCGTGTTGAAGGATACTTTACACGTTATGCATTCCCACAAGTTCGCCGTACAACAAAAGTGAAATTAGCGGAGCTTGGAAATGATGCAGGAATCATTGGAGCTGCTAGTCTTGCTTATAGTATTGACAAATAATGAGAGAAGGTGCACCTAACCGGATAAGGGAAGGTAGCACTTTTTTTGTTGAAAAACGTTTACAATTATCTGATCTCTGCCATTTTATTGAAAATGTGGTATACTTGAAAAGTTGAAATAAATAATAAAGAGGAAAAAATGACTAAACTTAGAGAAGATATCCGTAACGTTGCCATTATTGCCCACGTTGACCACGGAAAAACAACACTTGTAGATGAATTGTTGAAACAATCACACACCCTTGATGAACGTAAGGAACTTGATGAGCGTGCAATGGACTCTAACGATCTTGAAAAAGAGCGTGGTATTACCATCCTTGCTAAGAATACAGCCGTTGCTTACAAAGGTACTCGTATCAATATCATGGACACACCAGGGCACGCGGACTTTGGTGGAGAAGTTGAACGTATCATGAAAATGGTTGACGGTGTTGTTCTTGTCGTCGATGCTTATGAAGGGACAATGCCTCAAACACGTTTTGTATTGAAAAAAGCTCTTGAGCAAAATTTGACACCAATTGTTGTTGTCAACAAGATTGATAAACCCTCAGCTCGTCCTGAAGAAGTTGTTGATGAAGTCCTAGAATTATTCATCGAACTTGGTGCAGATGATGATCAATTGGAATTCCCAGTTGTTTATGCATCAGCTATTAATGGAACATCATCATTGTCAGATAACCCTGCTGATCAAGAGCACACTATGGCTCCAATCTTTGACACTATTATTGATCACATCCCAGCTCCTGTAGATAACTCAGATGAGCCTCTTCAATTCCAAGTGTCGCTTCTTGACTACAATGATTTCGTTGGTCGTATCGGTATTGGACGTATCTTCCGTGGAACTGTAAAAGTTGGTGACCAAGTTACCCTTTCAAAACTTGACGGAACAACAAAGAACTTCCGTGTTACTAAACTTTTCGGTTTCTTTGGTTTGGAGCGTCGTGAAATTGAAGAAGCTAAAGCTGGTGACTTGATTGCTATCTCAGGTATGGAAGATATCTTTGTCGGTGAAACAATCACACCAACTGATGCTGTTGAACCATTGCCAGTTCTTCGTATTGACGAACCAACACTTCAAATGACTTTCTTGGCGAATAACTCACCATTTGCTGGTCGCGAAGGTAAACACGTGACATCACGTAAAGTCGAAGAGCGTCTTTTGGCTGAGTTGCAAACAGACGTTTCACTACGTGTTGATCCAACTGATTCACCAGATAAATGGACTGTCTCAGGTCGTGGTGAATTGCACTTATCAATCCTTATCGAAACAATGCGTCGTGAAGGATATGAACTTCAAGTGTCACGTCCAGAAGTTATCATCAAGGAAATTGATGGAGTGAAATGCGAACCATTTGAACGTGTTCAAATTGATACTCCAGAGGAGTACCAAGGATCAATCATCCAAGCTCTCTCAGAACGTAAAGGTGACATGCTTGATATGCAAATGGTTGGTAACGGTCAAACACGCCTTATCTTCCTTGTACCAGCTCGTGGACTTATCGGATTCTCTACTGAATTCTTGTCTATGACACGCGGTTACGGTATCATGAACCATACCTTCGACCAATACTTGCCGGTTGTTGCTGGTGAAATTGGTGGCCGTCACCGTGGTGCCCTCGTTTCTATCGATACAGGTAAAGCGACAACTTACTCAATTATGCGTATTGAAGAACGTGGTACTATCTTTGTTAACCCAGGTACTGAAGTTTATGAAGGTATGATTGTCGGTGAGAATGCTCGTGAAAATGACCTTGGTGTTAACATTACTACAGCAAAACAAATGACAAACGTGCGTTCAGCTACTAAGGACCAGACAGCTGTTATTAAGACTCCACGTATCTTGACACTTGAAGAATCACTTGAATTCTTGGATGATGATGAATACATGGAAGTAACACCTGAATCTATTCGCTTGCGTAAACAAATTTTGAATAAAGCAGAGCGTGATAAAGCTAATAAACGTAAGAAAAAAGCAGCGGAAGCTGAATAATCTTTAGAGAGGAGAAGAGATGTTTTATCTGATTGTTGCCATATTGATTGCTTCATTCTATTTCTTTATTGCACCAAAGTCGGTAAAAAACACTATGAATCTTCTCTTTGTCATGGCTACCTTAGCATTGCTCTTGCTTTTAGCAGTGTTATCAATTATTAAATTCTTCAGTTTGCCTGGTGAGTTCTTTGTCACGGTAGGAATGCTTGCATTAAGCTATTTCACCTTGAAAGATTTTTTCGCCATGCCAGAGCCTAATCGTGACAAAGCTCAACAAGATGAAAATAAGTAGCATGATATTAAGGCCAATCTAACAGATTGGCTTTTTTCTGTTTCTAGAAAAGACTACTCCTTGAAATAGCTTGTGATAAAGGGTAAAATGGTTATGATACAATTTGAGAGAATGGACGAATTATGAAATCAATAACACAATTTGAAAATAAAAAAGTTTTAGTCCTTGGTTTGGCTAAATCTGGTGAAGCAGCGGCTCGTCTTTTAGCTAAGCTAGGAGCTATTGTTACTGTTAATGACGGAAAAGCCTTTGAGGAAAACCCATCGGCTCAATCACTTCTTGAAGAAGGCATTAAGGTTATTTGTGGTGGTCATCCTCTTGAACTTTTGGATGAAGATTTTGAATTAATGGTCAAGAATCCTGGAATTCGGTATGATAATCCAATGGTAGCTCGTGCGCTTGAAAAAGAAATTCCAGTTTGGACTGAAGTTGAGTTGGCTTACCTAGTCTCTGAAGCACCAATTATCGGTATTACAGGCTCAAACGGTAAGACAACGACAACAACTATGATTGCTGATGTTTTAAATCATGGTGGCAAGTCAGGTGTCTTGTCTGGGAATATTGGTTTCCCTGCATCAGAAGTAGCGCAATCAGTGACAAATCAGGATACTTTGGTTATGGAGTTGTCTTCTTTCCAATTGATGGGAATTGAGAGCTTCCATCCACATATTGCTGTGATTACGAACTTGATGCCGACGCATATTGACTATCATGGTAGCTTTGAAGGATACGTGGCTGCCAAATGGAATATTCAAAACAAAATGACATCAGACGATTTTGTTATTTTAAACTTTAATCAAGATTTGGCTAAAGAGTTGGCTACGCAAACAAATGCACAAGTCGTTCCCTTCTCAACTGTGGAAAAAGTAGATGGTGCTTATCTGGAAAATGGTGGCCTCTACTTCAAAGGTGAATTGGTAATGCATGCTGATGAACTTGGAGTTCCAGGAAGTCACAATGTTGAAAATGCCTTAGCGACAATTGCTGTAGCAAAATTGTCAGGTGTTTCCAACCAGGCAATTAAAGAAACTCTCTCAAGCTTTGGTGGGGTTAAACACCGTCTTCAATTTGTTGATACGATTGATGATGTAAAATTCTATAATGATAGTAAGTCAACAAATATTTTAGCGACACAAAAAGCACTTTCTGGCTTTGATAATAGTAAAGTCATTTTGATTGCTGGTGGTTTGGATCGTGGTAATGAATTTGATGAGCTCATTCCTGATATTACTGGACTTAAGAAAATGATAATTTTGGGAGAATCAGCTCCTCGTGTCAAACGTGCTGCAGACAAAGCTGGTGTGACCTATTTGGATGCCAAAGACGTGGCCGATGCGACACGTATTGCTTTTGAACAAGCAAGTGGAGGAGATGTTGTCCTGTTGAGTCCCGCTAACGCAAGTTGGGATATGTACAAGAATTTCGAAGTGCGTGGTGATGAATTTATCACAACTGTTGAGCGATTGAAGGGATAGGCTATGGCAAAATCGAAAAAGATTGTTTTTACTGGTGGAGGGACAGTTGGACATGTGACCTTAAATCTTATCTTAATTCCAAAATTTCTAAAAGATGGATGGGAAGTGCACTATATCGGTGATAAACATGGTATCGAACACGAACAAATTGATAAGTCTGGTTTAGATGTAACCTTCCATAGTATCGCTACAGGTAAACTACGTCGTTATTTTTCATGGCAAAATATGTTGGATGTCTTTAAAGTTGGTTGGGGAATTCTACAGTCAATTGCAATTATTGCTAAGATTCGTCCCCAAGCACTCTTTTCAAAAGGTGGATTTGTATCTGTTCCGCCAGTTATCGCATCTAAATTATTAAGAGTCCCTGTATATGTTCACGAGTCTGACTTGTCTATGGGCTTAGCCAATAAAATCGCATACAAGTTTGCAACTACTATGTTTACGACTTTTGAACAATCAAAAGCTTTGGTGAAGACAAAGCATGTCGGTGCTATTACTAAGGTGGGTATGACAAGGTCTGATAATTCAGATCAACTAGATAAGGTTAAAGAACAGTTTGATGAGAAACTAAAAACAGTCCTTTTTATTGGGGGATCAGCTGGTGCAAAGGTGTTTAATGATTTTATTAGCAAAACTCCAGAACTGATAGAGAACTATAATATCATCAATATATCTGGGAATTCTTCATTAAATACCCTGAAGCGTCATCTTTATAGAGTTGATTATGTGACAGATTTGTACCAACCTCTTATGGATATGGCGGATTTAGTTGTAACTCGTGGTGGTTCAAATACTATTTTTGAATTGTTGGCTATGAAAAAACTTCATTTAATCGTTCCTCTAGGAAAAGAAGCTAGCCGTGGGGACCAACTTGAAAATGCTGACTATTTTGAAAGAAAGGGTTACGCTCGTCAATTGCAGGAACCGGAATTAAGTTGGGAGACATTACATCGCGAGCTTGAACAACTTGTTGAACATGCAGAGACTTACAAAGAAGCTATGGCTAAATCTGAGGAAATCACTTCTCCTGATGATTTTTACAACCTATTAGTGACTAGTATTTCAAATAAATAAAGGAATTTCATGGCAAAAAAGGATCAAAAATCACAAGAAAAAAAAGTTCTGACGGAGTGGCAGAAGCGAAATCTAGAATTTTTGAGAAAAAAAGAAACCAAAGATTCAGAAGAGATGACTAACAAAACAGGTGTTCATCCAGAAAAAGCTACATCTCAGGAGAACAAAATACCAGTAAAAAAAAAGGTCAAGAAGAAAAAAAGAAAAAAAGTCAAAACGACTAGCAATATTCCAATTGCACAACAAAATCTTGCAGGACTTGTTATTTTTATAGCTGCGATTTTAATCGTATTTTCACTCTTCTTTATCTCGCCTTGGTCTAAGCAAAAGATTCTTACAGTATCAGGAACAAAAAATGCTCTACCGGAAGATGTGAAAGTTGCAAGTGGCATTCTTGATACAGATTATATTACTCACGTCTTTTTCAACCAAAAGGAAGTTGCATCAACCGTTGAAAAGACCAACGTTTGGGTCAAAAAGGCTACGGTAACTTATAGTTTTCCAAATCAATTTAATATTGCAGTGAAAGAATATCCAATCGTGGCTTATCGTCAAACATCAAATGGATATGTTTCTATTCTTGAAAATGGTAAGACTGGAGGGACTGTTTCGACAGGAAATTTACCAGATAAATTTATCACTTTAAAGATGGATGATGAAAAGAAAATTGAAGATTTAGTAAAAGAGTTGAATAAACTTGATAGTAAAATCAAGAATAATATTCAAATTATTAATTTAACGCCTACAAAAGCAACTACAGATTTGTTGACAATTGAGTTATATGATGGAAATTCTATTCGCGTTCCCCTTTCTCAATTAACGACTAAGTTACCTTATTACGAGAAAATTAAGAGTAAGCTTCCAGATGGAAGTATTGTAGATATGGAGGTTGGACTCTATACAACAACTCCTGAAGTAGAATCATCAAAAACTGATAAGGATAAAAAGAAAGATAAAAGCAAGACAGATAAGAAGGAAGATAAAAAAATTTCTGACGAGGGTCAGGAAACAACGACACTAACTGAACAAAATACTGAGGAAGAAGCTAATGCTGAAAATTCAGATATTCAGGGAGTAGGAAATCCGACTGTTAATCAAGATAAAACTCTTCAACCTTCCACTAGTCAAGGCTAATATTGAATAATAAAAACGTAAAATGCTGACATTTTACGTTTTTTTATGGTACAATAGTATCCGAATAATTCTGTATTTATACAGTTTACAAAGATATTGAATGGAAAGATTGAGAGGTCGAGTGAATGGCTAGAGATGGCTTTTTTACAGGATTAGATATAGGAACTAGCTCGATTAAGGTTCTTGTTGCTGAGTTTATTGATGGATCAATGAATGTCATCGGAGTAAGTAATGTTAAGAGTTCTGGTGTGAAAGATGGCATCATTGTTGATATTGACGCTGCAGCAAAATCAATCAAAACAGCTATTGAGCAAGCAGAAGAAAAAGCCGGTATTGTGATTGAACAAGTGAATGTTGGGCTCCCAGCCAATCTTCTTCAAATTGAGCCTACACAAGGTATGATTCCTGTAACAAGTGAATCAAAAGAAATCAAAGATGAAGATGTTGAAAGTGTTGTTCGCTCAGCCTTGACTAAGAGTATTACACCTGAGCGTGAGGTTATCTCACTAGTTCCTGAAGAATTTATCGTTGATGGTTTTCAAGGGATTCGTGATCCTCGTGGAATGATGGGAATTCGTCTTGAAATGAGAGGCCTCATTTACACAGGACCAACAACAATTCTTCACAATCTTCGTAAGACAGTTGAGCGTGCAGGTATTCAGGTTGAGAATATCATCATCTCTCCTCTTGCAATGACTCGTGCTGTCTTGAATGAAGGTGAGCGTGAATTTGGTGCTACTGTTATTGATATGGGTGGTGGTCAAACGACTGTTGCAAGCATGCGTGCTCAAGAACTTCAGTTTACCAATATTTACTCTGAGGGTGGCGAATATATCACCAAGGATATTTCAAAAGTCTTGAAAACATCTATGCAAATTGCAGAAGCGCTTAAGTTTAATTTTGGTAATGCTGACATTGAAGAAGCAAGTGAAACTGAAACTGTTCAGGTAGAGGTTGTAGGTGAAAATTCACCTGTTGAAATCACTGAGAAATATCTTGCTGAGATTATCTCAGCTCGTGTGAAGCATATCTTGGATAGAGTTAAACAAGACTTGACACGAGGTCGCCTACTGGATTTGCCTGGCGGTATTGTACTTGTAGGTGGAACAGCCATCATGCCAGGTGTAGTTGAAGTTGCTCAGGAAATTTTTGAGACAAATGTGAAACTTTATATACCTAACCAAGTTGGTATCCGTAATCCAATGTTTGCAAATGTAATTAGTCTTGTTGAGTATGTTGGTCTCCTTACAGAAGTTGATATTATTGCTCAACAAGCTGTGTGTGGTGAAGAGTATCTTCGTCGTAAACCTATCGACAATGAGGCGCCTACCTTGAGTTTTGATAGAACTCCTACTTCAGCACCTCGAGTGACTACACAACCAAATCATATTCCAGTTGAGAATACCGTCGAGGTACCTCTACCGGTTGATGAAGAAAATCATGAACAAAAACAAAAACTCGGAGATCGTGTTCGTGGAATCTTCGGAAGTATGTTTGATTAATTGAATCTAGTAAAAGCGAGGAAATAAAATGAGTTTTTCATTTGATAGCGCATCAGTTCAGGGTGCAGTAATTAAAGTTATCGGTGTCGGTGGAGGTGGAGGAAATGCCATCAACCGAATGATTGAAGAAGGTCTTGCTGGTGTTGAATTTATCGCAGCTAACACGGATATTCAAGCACTCAGCTCTTCTAAAGCAGAAACAGTTATCCAATTAGGTCCTAAATTGACTCGTGGTCTTGGTGCTGGAGGTCAACCTGAAGTTGGTCGTAAAGCAGCTGAAGAAAGTGAAGAAACACTTACAGAGGCACTTACAGGAGCTGATATGGTATTTATCACTGCTGGTATGGGTGGTGGTTCTGGTACAGGGGCAGCACCAGTTATTGCACGTATTGCTAAAAGCTTGGGTGCATTGACAGTAGCAGTGGTTACGCGTCCATTTGGATTTGAAGGTAATAAGCGAGGTTCCTTTGCTATTGAAGGTATTCAAGAATTGCGTGAGCAAGTTGATACACTTCTTATTATCTCTAACAACAACCTTCTTGAAATCGTTGATAAGAAAACTCCACTTCTTGAAGCCCTTAGTGAAGCAGATAATGTTCTACGCCAAGGGGTACAAGGTATTACAGACCTTATTACCAACCCAGGTTTAATCAATCTCGACTTTGCTGATGTGAAAACAGTTATGGCAAATAAAGGCAATGCGCTTATGGGGATTGGTATTGGTTCTGGTGAAGAACGTATTGTTGAAGCTGCACGCAAAGCAATCTATTCACCGCTTCTTGAAACAACTATCGATGGTGCAGAAGATGTTATCGTTAACGTAACTGGTGGCCTTGATATGACACTTACAGAGGCAGAAGAAGCATCTGAAATCGTTGGTCAAGCTGCTGGTAACGGTGTTAATATTTGGCTTGGTACATCAATCGATGATACTTTGAAAGATGAAATTCGTGTAACGGTTGTTGCAACAGGTGTTCGTCAAGATCGTGCTGAAAAGGTATCTGGTATGAAAGCTCAACCACGTAAAGTGACTACAGCTCCTTCACAATCGTCAGTTCTTACTCAGCAAGTGGCTCAAGAACAACAACGTCCAGGTTCTCAAGCTTCATTTGAACGTCAACCGAATTACGACTACAATGAAACACATTCAATGCCACAACCAGGTGTTCGTCCAACTGTGGCAGCACCTCAACAAGAGCAGTCAGCTTTTGGAAACTGGGACTTGAGAGGTGATAATATTTCTCGTCCTGAAACAGGTGAGCTTGATAGTCAATTGACTATGTCTACATTCTCAAGTGATGTTGAAGATGATGATGAATTGGAGACACCACCATTCTTTAAAAACCGTTAATAATGACTATAGAAGAAAATAAAAATGATGTTTACCAAGCGGTAAAGAAAGCATGTGAAAAAGCTAATCGCTCTAGCGAAGAAGTTAATATAATTGCCGTAACTAAATATGTTTCAAGTGAAATCGCTGAAGAATTGGTTGAAACGGGAATTAAACACATTGCTGAAAACCGTGTTGATAAATTTTTAGATAAGTATCAGGTATTAAAAAAATATGATTTGACATGGCACCTTATTGGTACCTTACAACGTCGAAAAGTAAAGGATGTTATTAATTTAGTTGATTATTTTCATGCTTTAGATTCTGTAAAATTGGCAGAGGAAATTCAAAAGCGTGCTGATCATACCATTAATTGCTTCCTACAAGTTAATGTTTCAGGTGAGGAGTCGAAACATGGTTTTTCACCTGAAGAACTTGATACTGTTCTAAATCAAATTGAAAATCTTGATAAAATTTGTATTGTAGGGCTAATGACTATGGCTCCAATTGATGCGAATACTCAAGAACTTGATAAGATTTTTGCTGAGACAAATGAACTTAGACAATCAATTCAAGATAAAAAACTAAAGAATGTTCCTTGTGATCAACTAAGCATGGGGATGAGTCGAGACTATGACAGGGCTATTCAGAATGGATCAACCTTTGTTAGAATAGGCAGTGCATTCTTTAAAGAGAACGGAGAATAACCTTATGGCAATAAAAGATGCAATTGATAAAATTGTTTCATATTTTGATACCGACGAAGTAACAGATTATGAAGATGTTGCTAAAGAAGAAGCTAAAGAACGTCCAATTAAAGTACAGAAACCTGTGCAGACACCACCTCGTCAGCAACGTCAACCTGAGCGCCCTCAGGTATCAGTCCCTCCTCGTCGCCAACATGTCAATTCAGACTTACAGGAAACTCAAGTCCTTCGTAGTTTGAGTCGATCACAAGCTAATCAGGGACCACAACAAATGAATACAACTAAAACTACAATTGCAATTAAATATCCTAAAAAATATGAAGATGCTCAGGAAATTGTAGAACTTTTGATTGAAAATGAATGTGTTTTAATTGATTTTCAATATATGTTAGAAGCGCAAGCTCGTCGTTGTCTAGACTTTATTGATGGTGCTAGCAAGGTACTTACAGGAAACTTGCAAAAAGTTGGTTCTTCCATGTATTTACTCACACCAATCAACGTTGTTGTTGACATCGAAGAGATTGGTTTGGCTCATGGAAATCAAGAAACTACTTTTGACTTCGATATGAAGAGACGTTAAGCCATGTCTGTATTACTATATGTTATTTGGGCACGTGTTGTTAACTTAGTAGAGATACTCCTTGTAATCTATGCTTTGTTATCTTGGTTTCCAGGGGCTTATGATACAGCTCTTGGGAAGACTATTAGACAGATTGTTCAGCCAATTCTTGCACCATTTCGTAGGCTGAATTTGGTTTTTGCTGGTATTGATTTTTCAATTATCGCAATTATACTTTTGTTAAATTTCTCCCTTAGTATTCTTAAGGTTGTCCTATTTTGATGTTTGAACCAAAAAATATTGAACAGCATTACTCGATAGAAGAACGTCTTTTTTTAGAAAAGGTTAGGGGATTTTGTCAATTAGTTGAAGATCGTTATAGCCCCTATTTGACTGATTTCTTAAATCCTCGTGAAATACAGATTGTCAAAGATTTAGCAAATTACTATAATTTGAAATTTTTTGTAAGTTCAACTTTTGATAACGAGGAGTATGAAAGAGTGATTCTTGCCCCGGATTATTATGAGCTTGATGAAGATGATTTTGAAATTAAACGATTAGAGATTTTTTATGCTAGACAATTTAATAAATTGCTACACTCCCAAATTTTGGGTGCACTGATTAATCAACTTGGTCTTGAACGTCAAGTATTTGGAGATGTCATACTTGATGAAAAAGGCCGAGTTCAATTTAATATTGCTTCTCATCTAGCAAGCTATGCAATAATGACTATTACTAAAATCGGTAAGGTTTCGGTTACGCTTAGAGAAGTAAGTAAAGATGATTGGATTTCAAATCAAGAAAAATATTCTCAATCTTTTGTCTTGCTTTCTAGTATGCGTTTTGATAATGTGTTAGCTACAGTATTGAAAATATCACGTTCAAATGCTTTAAAGCTAATTGCTTCAGGCAAAGTCAAACTTAATTATAGGCAAATTGAGAAAGCTGATCAGACAGTGTCTATTGGTGATATGATTTCAGTTAGAGGTTTTGGCCGATTTCGTCTAGCTCAACAAGAAGGAATCTCTAAATCAGGAAAAGCTAAGGTCGTCATCGACAGTCTTCTAAGACGATAAGAGTAGGTATTTAATTTAAAAGCAACAGAGATGCAAGTGAAACTTGAGGAGAACTGTAATGACAATTATAGTTCTTGATATTATCGAAAAATAGTTTACAATTAAATTTTGTGGATATAATGAACAAGAAGTAGCCGATTTTCGTGATATTATCATAGATGGTTATGAAGATTTAGTTCATGGAAATCGTGAACTTGTTGCTCATGTAAAAGAGCTTGAAGAAATGGTAAAAAAATAAAGGAGGCCCGTGATGGCAATCACAGCACTTGATATTAAAGATAAACAGTTTACCACTAAATTTCGTGGATACAATGAACAAGAAGTAGATGAATTTCTTGATATTATTGTAGATGATTATGAAGATTTAGTTCGTGACAATCGTGAACTTACTACCCGTATAAAAGAGCTTGAAGAAAAATTGGCTTATTTTGACGAAATGAAAGAATCATTGAGCCAGTCAGTTATCTTGGCTCAAGAAACAGCTGAAAAAGTTAAAGCTTCAGCAGCAGATGAATCAGCTAACTTGATTAACAAAGCCAACTTTAATGCGACACACTTGATCGAAGAAGCTAAATCTAAGGCATCTGAAATTCTTCGTGATGCTACAGATGAAGCAAAACGTGTTGCCATTGAAACTGAAGAACTTAAACGTCAAAGTCGTGTTTTCCACCAACGTCTTTTGGCTGCAGTTGAAGGTCAACTTAGCTTGGCAAATGCTCCAGAGTGGGGGGAATTGTTGCAACCAACAGCTATTTATCTTCAAAACTCAGATGCTGCCTTTAAAGAAGTTGTTGAAAAAGTGCTGGATGAGCATGTTCCAGATTCAAATGATGCTGCTTCATTCGATGCAACTCGTCAATTCACTCCTGACGAAATGGCTGAACTTCAACGTCGCGTTGCTGAAAGCAATAAACAAGTCGAAGATTTCTCTAATCCAGATGTTGACGAAACAAATGATATTACTTCAACTCCAGTATATTTTGGTATTGCAGATTCATTCGAAAGCGAAGTAGCCAATTTCCCAACTTCTGCACCTGTAGACGAGGACATTGATTTGCAATCAGAAGCAAGTGTTGAAATCAACCTTGATGAAACACAAACTTTTAAATTGAATATTAGCGAATAAGAAAAATACAACTTACCAAGTATATTAACAGCGAGTGGGAGATGGTGTGAGTCCCACATTCCCTATTTGGATAGTTATCATTTTCAAGCATTCTAACTGAAATAAGTAAGCTAGAAGGGAGGTCCTCCTTACGGACATTTGAGGGAGCAATTTTACGTGCTCTAAACTAAGGTGGTACCACGAGCTTTCGTCCTTTTTTGATGAAGGCTCTTTTTATTTAGTATAATTAAATTAAAGAGGAGATATAATGAAACTCAAAGAAACCTTAAATCTAGGTAAGACAGCTTTTCCAATGCGTGCTGGACTTCCTAATAAAGAACCAATCTGGCAAAAAGAGTGGGAAGATGCTAAGATGTATCAACGTCGTCAAGAGTTGAACCAAGGTAAACCTCACTTCACTCTTCATGATGGTCCTCCATATGCCAATGGTAATATTCACGTTGGACATGCGATGAATAAGATTTCTAAGGATATCATTGTTCGTTCAAAATCAATGTCTGGTTTTTATGCTCCATATATTCCTGGTTGGGATACGCATGGTCTTCCAATTGAACAAGTGTTGGCAAAACAAGGTGTGAAACGTAAAGAACTTGATCGTGCTGAATACCTTAAGATGTGTCGAGATTATGCACTCTCACAAGTTGACAAACAACGTGAAGATTTCAAACGTCTTGGTGTTTCGGCTGATTGGGATAACCCATATGTTACTTTGACACCAGATTATGAGGCTGCACAAATCCGTGTCTTTGGTGAAATGGCTAAAAAGGGCTATATCTATCAAGGTGCGAAACCTGTATACTGGTCATGGTCATCAGAATCAGCACTTGCTGAAGCAGAGATTGAATATCATGATTTAGTTTCAACATCTCTTTACTATGCCAATAAGGTTAAAGATGGTAAAGGTGTTTTAGATACTGATACTTATATTGTTGTTTGGACTACAACACCATTTACAGTGACAGCTTCACGTGGTTTGACTGTAGGTGCAGATATTGAGTATGTTCTTGTAAAACCTGCTGGAGAAACTCGTAAGTTTATTGTTGCTTCTGAATTACTAAATAGTCTTTCTGAGAAATTTGGTTGGGCTGAAGTAGAAGTTCTTAATACTTACCGTGGTGATGAATTAAATCAAATCGTTACAGAACACCCTTGGGACAGTGAAGTTGATGAACTTGTAATTCTTGGTGATCATGTTACAACAGACTCTGGTACAGGTATCGTCCATACAGCTCCTGGGTTCGGTGAGGATGACTATAACGTAGGTGTTGCTAATGGTCTTGAGGTTGCAGTAACTGTTAACGAACGTGGAATCATGATGGAAAACGCCGGTCCTGATTTTGCTGGTCAATTCTACGATAAAGTGGCTCCGATTGTTATGGAGAAACTTGGAGATTTGCTTCTTGCGAAAGAAGAAATCTCTCACTCATACCCATTTGACTGGCGTACTAAGAAACCAATCATCTGGCGTGCAGTGCCGCAATGGTTTGCCTCTGTTTCTAAATTCCGTAAAGAAATCTTGGATGAGATTGAAAAAGTTAAATTCCATTCTGAGTGGGGTAAAGTTCGTCTCTACAACATGATTCGTGACCGTGGTGACTGGGTAATCTCTCGTCAGCGTGCTTGGGGTGTGCCACTCCCAATCTTCTATGCTGAAGATAAAACACCAATCATGACTGAAGAAACGATCGAACATGTGGCTAAACTTTTCGAAGAGCACGGTTCAGTTATCTGGTGGGAACGTGATGCCAAAGATCTTCTTCCAGAAGGTTTCACACATCCAGGTTCACCAAATGGTGAGTTCACTAAAGAAACTGATATTATGGATGTGTGGTTTGACTCAGGATCATCATGGAATGGTGTTGTTGTAAACCGTCCAGAGTTAACATATCCAGCCGATCTCTATCTCGAAGGTTCAGACCAATACCGTGGTTGGTTCAACTCATCACTTATCACCTCAGTTGCCAATCATGGTGTTGCACCATATAAACAACTCTTGTCTCAAGGTTTTGCACTTGATGGTAAGGGTGAAAAAATGTCCAAATCTCTTGGAAATACTATTGCGCCTAGCGATGTTGAGAAACAATTTGGTGCTGAAATTCTTCGTCTTTGGGTAACAAGTGTAGATACTAGCAATGACGTTCGTATCTCAATGGATATCCTTAGCCAAGTATCAGAATCTTATCGTAAGATTCGTAACACACTTCGTTTCTTGCTTGCTAATACTTCTGACTTCAATCCCAAAACTGATGCAGTAGCCTTCGAGGGCTTGCGCTCTGTCGATCAATATATGACTATTCGTTTCAACCAATTGGTTAAGAGTATTCGTGATGCCTATGCAAACTTTGAATTCTTAACTATTTACAAATCTTTAGTCAACTTCATTAATGTTGAATTGTCAGCCTTCTATCTTGATTTTGCCAAAGATGTCGTTTACATTGAGAGCGCTGAATCACTTGAACGTCGTCAAATGCAAACAGTCTTCTACGATATTCTTGTTAAGATTACAAAACTCTTGACTCCAATCCTTCCTCATACTGCAGAAGAAATTTGGTCATATCTTGAATTTGAAAATGAAGACTATGTTCAATTGTCAGAGTTGCCAGAAGCAGAAGATTTTGCAAATCAAGATGCACTTCTTGAAAAATGGAATGCCTTCATGGACTTCCGTGGACAAGCTCAAAAAGCTTTGGAAGAAGCTCGTAATGAGAAAGTTATTGGTAAATCGCTTGAAGCTCATTTAACTATCTATCCAGATGCTGAAGTTAAAGAACTTCTTGAAAGTTTGAATACTAACCTTGCTCAACTCTTGATTGTTTCAGCTCTAACTATTGCTGAAGGAGATGCTCCTGAATCTGCTGTAAGCTTCCAAGATGTTGCATTCACAGTAGAACGTGCTGAAGGTGAAGTATGTGACCGTTGTCGTCGTATTGATCCAACTACTAAAGAACGTAGCTACAACGCGACTATCTGTAATCACTGTGCTAGCATTATCGAAGAAAACTTTGCTGAAGGTGTGGTAGAAGGTTTCGAAGTTAAAGCAAAATAAGCTAAAAAGAGTTGCTCTTTGTCAACTGTAGCGGGTGACGAAAAGTTAACATTTAGAGAGGACCAGATAGGTCTTCTCTTTTTTTACTTGAATCTCGATATGAGTATCCGTTTCAAAAACAAGAGAAGTAATGATGTTAGGGACTTTTATTCAGATTAATCCTGTGATATTCTTAATAAGTCTCATGAGTTCTTCCTAATGATGTTTTTGTCGCTCTTCATTATAGTTCTTATGGGACTTTTTGTATGCATTCAAAAAGCTCTATAATCTCTATAGCGGTTTTACCAACTACAGAAATTATAGAGCTAAAATTTAGAGAAAGTTTTATATTCCATTATTGAAATTATTAAGGTCGTAGACTAAAATCCTAATGATAGTTTGCTAGAGGTATGGAGAAGTATATAGATTCTTAAAAATGTTAACTCAGACTTACCAGACGAGCTATAAATATAACATTGAGGTTATAAAAATAATAAAATATAAAATGTTCAATTAAACGAAATAAAAAACCGTGCGTTTTATCAGAATGATCATACAAAGATTGTTGAAACAGAAAGATTATTTAATAATAGAATATAATGAGAAAGATTGATAAGAAATTTGATAATTCAAATTTCTTATCAATCTTTTGTAAGGTATTTTGAAATGTGATACTATAACTGTGTATGTTAATTTTAGATAATAAAAATTCTCTTTTAAGTTTTCAGAGACGATTATTATTTTTCATTTACTAACTACATGATAAAAATTAAGGAGGTTACTAGTCTTAATGAAAGGGAAACAACACGATTTCAGGGTAGAAAAATATATCCGTTACGGTATTCGTAAATATAGTTTTGGAG
>OGES01000689.1_pt1 | contig 31429 bp, 27 predicted proteins | sample 1570711 | NCBI WGS metagenome assembly OGES01 (sample SAMEA2582133, study PRJEB24529) | metagenome | biome: Human gut stool | place: China | collected 2011 | reverse complement strand
AGCGCCTGCTTCACACGCAGGAGGTCACTGGTTCGAGTCCAGCAGTCTCCACCAAACCCTTGGAATCTTAATGATTTCAAGGGTTTTTTCTTTTATCTTCAAGAAAATCTGACCGCCTGATTTTAATATCTTTTTTCATCAATCAGGAGGTCTCATCATGGGCAAAAAAATCACAATGTTCTCCACCGAAAGCAGCAGTATTCAAGAACGATTTGAACAATATCTATCTGCTGCCTCTGCAAAAGGTCTGTCTTCAAAAACCCTCAAAACATATCGGCAGCACTTTCATTGTATCTCGAAACATCTTGACATCACAGTTCCGCTCTCTTCTCTTTCTCGCGCACAGGTCGATGCAGCAATCGTATCTATGCGAAACTCAGGTCTCTCTGCAAATTCCATCAGCAGCTATTTACGCGCTTTTAATTCTTTTCTGACTTGGTGCAGAGAAAACGGTTATTCCGGATTGACTGTCCCCAACTACAAGCCAAAGGAAACCGTAAAGGAAACTTACAGTGATAGTGAGCTTTCATTACTTCTAAAAAGGCCCTCTGCATCTTGTTCTTTCGTAGAATATCGAAGTTGGGTCATCGTTCAGTTCCTCTTGAATAGTGGCTGTCGCGCATCAACAATCAGAAATATCCAGAATCGGGATATAGACCTCGAAAGCCGACAGGTCACTTTTCGACACACCAAAACAGGCAAGATACAGGTAATTCCGCTCTGTTCTACACTGTCTCAAAATCTTCGTCAATATATGCGAATCAGGGGTGGTGAGGCATCTGACTATCTTTTCTGCACTGAGCATGGAGAACAGCTCACTGAAAACGCACTTCGCCTGTCAATCGCTCGTTATAATCGAAGTCATGGTGTTCAAAGCACTTCTCTTCACAAGTTCCGTCATACCTTTGCAAGAAAGTATTTGATAGACTGTGGAGGAAACGCATTCACTCTGCAAAAGCTCTTGGGGCATTCTACTCTGGAAATGACTAAACACTACTGTGCCATTTTCAATGCAGACATCCTCAAGGGCTTTGATAATATTTCGCCATTGGAGCAAATGAATTCTTCTGTCTCAAAAAAGCTCACAATGCCTGCTCATAAGAAGTAATGATGATTGTCATCTTTCTCGACCGACGACCAACACCTCACTATCAGGGTCAAAAAGTTTTTCTATACCAAAATGTAAATTCAGGTGTCACTTTTTCTCGCTCCATATTCTTTTAATAGTATTAAGGGCGCGATAACAGTGACACTTGTTTTTTAGGGTCAGTCTTTACAGGCTGGCTCTTTTCTATTTTTCGCCAAGAAAGGAGGTGTCCCCATGGTGTTTTTCACTCTCTTCCTGCTCTTCGTGTTCCCGTTTTTGCAAGCAGGCCCGTTTGGCAATTGGGTGTCGTTCCTTACATGGATGGTCTTCATTGTCATCCCGCTCATCGTCTGCGTTCTTCTCTGCATCACAGTCACGCACGAAGACAACAACGACAGCAAGAAGAATTGAAGCTGAATGTTCAAGTGAAAGGAGGTGTCTCAGATGACCGGAGAAGGCATTGCACTCTGCATTGAGGTCTTGTTCGTCCTCTTCATTCTCATTGGCTGCATCTAATCACAGCGCTAACTACAACCCTATCCACCAACCTATATCAAGAAAGGAAGTATCCCTATGTCAAGAAATGAACTCATCGCCAAAATCGAAGCCCTCAACGAATGGGAAGCCATGATGGAAGAAGCCAAAACTGAGGCAGACGCCATCCGCAGCAGCATCAAGGCCGAAATGGAGGAACGAGGCGTGGAAGAGTTACAAGCCGGAAGCTATATCATCCGCTGGACCTCTGTACTTTCCACCCGCTTTGACTCTGCCGCCTTTAAGCGAGTGCACGACGACCTCTACAAAGCGTTCACCAAGCAAGTTGCATCCCGCCGTTTCTCCATCAGCGCATGAAAAAAGCCCCTTGTCTGACTGCCTACCAAGCCACAGACAAAGAGCTTCATACCACACACCAAAGGAGCGGGTACAGTGATTATACTGTATTCGCTCCTGATTTTCAAGGAGGAAATTACCGTGAAACAGCTAACGTCTTATAATCGTGTTGCAGGATACCTCAACAAGCTGTTCGACCTGCTCAATCAGAGATTTTTTGAAAGTGCACTGTCAAGACCGACCATCACCATCCAGTCCACGCCGAGGGCTTACGGGCACTTCTCCATGCGTGACGATACATGGGTTTCTGTCACCGGCAGCAGTAACGAAATCAATATCGGAGCCGGTACGCTCGCAAGGCCAATCGAAAACATCTGCGCAACGCTGCTGCATGAGATGGTGCATTACTACTGCCATGTCAACGGCATCAAGGACACGAGCCGAGGCAACACCTATCACAACAAGCGTTTCAAGACGATTGCCGAGAGCCATGGTCTGACTGTCAGCCATCACGAGAAATACGGCTGGACCATCACTGAGCCAAACGATGAGCTGCTGACTTTTGTGCTCGAAAACGATTTGAGCGACATCCTCATCACCCGAAATGAGTTCTACGGCGTATCGGTTTCAGGAACAGGAACGCACAGCAACACCCCGCCGCTCCCGTCGAAGCCAAGCAGCAGTAGAAAGTACATCTGCCCCTGCTGCGGGAACAGTGTTCGGGCCACTAAGAGCGTTCACATTGCTTGCTTGGATTGCAAGGAGCTGATGATTCTTGCATCTTGAGATTCAATAAGAAATTATTATAGATTTCCTTTCTCTGAGCGACGCAAGGCAGGGGGGCTATCCTTATACCCCGAAGCTGCTGCGAACGATTCTGAGAGGGAAATTGATTGTTATTTATCTATACGGCGAGCAGATACGACATCACACCCTACTTTTGCTACTGTTCGTAAAATCTAAAGAAAACGAACTGCAAAATCCAGTGCTCACAGGCATTTTCTGAGTTTCACCCTATCTGTTCGTATTTCGCAGCACCAAAGTTCGTATTCAAGCGCCATTTTCACCTATCAGGAGGCATCCCATGAACAAGAAAACCATCGCTATAACCGCTGAGCAGTACAAGACAATCATCGCCACCATGAAGCAGGGCTTTTCAGGATGCAGACCAAATGAGCGCATCGCAACCGCCTTGATACTCGAAGCTAATCTTGGATTGCGCATTTCTGATATCGTCAAACTGCGCCTTGCTGATATTGTACATGACGGAGACAGGTATCGGCTGTCCATTGTAGAGCAGAAAACAAGAAAAGCCAGAACATTTACCGTTCCCCTTGCGCTCTATCAGTTCATCCGCTGCTATTGCCTCGACCACAATATATCTCCCGAGGCAAGGATATTCCCCATTACTGAGCGAGCTGTACAGAAAAGGCTGCAAAGCGTTTGTTCCTACTTGGGGTACAGCGAGGATATCAGCACGCACAGCTTCCGAAAGTTCTATGCAACAGAGATTTACAACGATAACGGTTACAACATTGTCCTTGTCCAGCAGCTCTTACAGCACAGTTCCGCCGCAATCACACAAAGGTACATCGGCATCCAGCAGCAGGAGCTTGAAAAGGCTATCGAGGGTCATTTGATGTTGGAGGTGTAAGGAAAAAGGGGGGATAGTTTCCCCCCTACGTTAACTTTTTATACAGAATTATCATTCAGTTTACCGAGATTCCCTGCAATCGAATGTCTATGTTGCTCCATCTTGTCTTTGAGCGTATCTAATGGAAGCATAAAAAACGTATAGACCCACTTCTGAATAACATCTTCTTCGACCATAGCATCATCGTCCAGAACAGCAAATATCTCGCATATACTTGTAACAGCGTTGATGACACCTTTCCAAAACTCAGGACTGATTGCTTCATTAACCAAGAACACCCGTCTAAAAAATTCGAGCATAAGGTTTTGAATTACATCGAGTAGTTTATCCCAGAATTCATCAATTTCTTCCACGGAAGATACTTCGATTCCATCCCAAGTCAATTCTGTACCGTACTTCTGATTGACAAAATCTAAAACGTCACCATTATCCACTATCTGCTCAATGAATTGACGTTCGGTATGTGAAAAATGTCCGTCTTGGGTAGCAAGCTTTAGTAAGGCTGTTTGTAAAATTACATCAAACTGATTCTTCAGAAACAAATCTGTACCTTTAGCCGCCTTTTCACAAATCGTAGTTATTGTTTCTATATGTTGCATTGCTTTTTGATAATGCTCTCTTGCAACATCAAATTTTTCCTGCGCGGTTCTCACAATATCTGCTCCTTTCATTATCATCAAATGCTTTTGCTATATTTAACGGCTTATATTATGTCGTATTACATAATATAACATATATTTATTGACGTTTCAATCATAACGACAAAATTTATTTTACTGATAACGAATTCACGTAAGCTATCATAATCAAGAGGTGATAGCATGCAAGAAGAATTTGTTCGTGAGAGGATTACACAGCTCCGCCTACGGAAAGGTGTCTCTGAGTATCAAATGAGCTATGACCTTGGGCATAGTCGAGGTTACGTTTACAATATTTCTTCTGGGAAGTCCCTCCCGCCGTTCAAAGAGTTTTTTGCCATCTGTGATTATTTTGATATTACGCCCTCGCAGTTCTTTGATGACGGGGAAAAGAATCCCGAGCTGGTACAAAAAGCGCTTTCAGGAATGCGTGAGCTTGATGATGAAGACCTCCTTATGCTCATTGGGATAATCAATCGGCTACACAAGAAAAAGTGAATATCAATATTCAATTTCTCACCGGTCCAATTTCCGGTGAGTTTTTTATTGTCAATTTTTCAAAATAGTAGTATATTTTATGTTGTAATATGTATTTTGGACATATATTTATTGTCCGCAAAAGGGGTGAGAGATGTGACGCTTGAGGGATACCTTCTGTGTATTGAAGTTGCTATTGCTATTTTACTTATCCTTGGGCGCAGTATGAAACACTGACAGGCACACCATTTGTGATTTGCTGAAAAAATAGAAAGGTTGTGATATTTTGGCTTACTTCGCGGTTGGACTTCCCATTGCCATCTTGATTCGATTGTTTGCAGGAGTTCCTTTGTTTTGGTTTATTGTAATTCCAATTACAATTCTCACATTCATTGGAATTGCTAAGATGGATACGGATACGAGGTTGTATTCTAGAAAATACAAAGATGGTAAATCCATTGACTCTTTAGCTATGGCTAAAAAGTATTATGAAGAATACCGTCGATGGGATGAAAAATATGAATACAAGCATTTCTGTGAACAACAAAAATATTTTTGGAAAAAAATAAGGAGGGAACATCCAGTAACTCAGGTTTATCTTAGAGACGGTTCTAGTACATGGTGTGACTATGTAACTTGGAATGAACGGTTTCAAGTAATTCATCTTCGTTACAATAACCGAGAAGAATATAAAGTTGTTCGTTATGAGGACATTGGTTCAATCTGTGTCTGTTAAGTGAAGTCTTGGTAGCACTGCATGACCCCTTATTACGCCAAAAGCCCCGCAGTAATGGATTCTAAAAACTTCCTATCACTGCGAGGCTTTCTCTATCTCTATATCAAACTGGTTTTCTCTACGAAAAATCTCTTCCCGACATTTCACAGGACTTGAAAAATACAATTCAAATTGTATAATATGCTCTGTCCTTAATATGAGAATTGTGCGCCCTTTTGCAGGGGGTGTGGGGGGAGATTTTGGGCGCAGGTGCCATAAGTTTTGAGGCTTGCCGAAAAACGTTGGCAGTTGGTCAGCAAAATCTCCCCCCACATAAAATCAAAGGTCTTTTCTATAACGGTTCACTCAGATAGCACGTGTTCCATCTGGTAGCAAAACAAGGTGTCACTTTTACTCGGTCAAAGATATAAGTATGCTTAATAAATAAGGGGAGAGTAACAGTGACACTTCTTCTGGTTAGGACTCTGGCAACAGAAGTTTTTTCAAGTGTTCTGCTTCTCTTCTGCAACGTACCAGTCTGCGATTTTCTCCAAAGCCTCTGAATCCAACATCCACATTTCTTACCATATCTTCGAGGATTGCTGACAGCAGTTCTCTTGCATTGACCGGCTCCAAATCCTCTGGCACACTTTGTATCTCTACAACTTGCTTCTCACAAACAGAATACCCGTATCGGTCATACATTGCTGCATCTACCTGTTCGGCATACTGTTTCCATCTCTTATGGCGAAACACCATCGCTTCGTTAGGTTCTTTCAGTAACACGAGCACATCTGACTTGATTTGCAAATAGTTTGGTATTATCTCAGCAGACACTACTTCCCAAGTATCGCTTCTCAAATACGTCTTTGTCCACGTTGCCTTTTGCTTCTTCTCAAGTTGGATGAAGCTACTGTTCAGAAGCTTAAAAATCTTACCCCTGTACGCATCAAGGAATTCTGAAAACTCTATGCCCTCATTGCCGGTCTCTGTATAAAGAATGCCAAGTCTTTTCAATATCCCACTCTTTGTATACGTTCCCGTTTCAATGTGTTGGAGTAATGCTCGCTGCATCAGGTCATTCAGAGGTGTTGTGTGTACTCCTGTTCTCCGGTCACGGCTTTCTTTTGGTGCGTCAAAATACAATGCTGTAACACGAACCTCATTTGCCGTACCTGTCTTTTCCCATTCAAAGAAGCATCGCATTTCTTTCTCAAGCTCTTTGCGCCGCTTTCCCTTACACGGTTCAAATCCAAGTTCTCTGCACAGGGCATTAAACGAGGCGAATGGCTCACCATCTGTAAAACGGCTCGTAATTATTCTTCGTACCTCTATAGAGGCAAGTAATTGACGCTTCTAATTTTTCTTCATAAGCGTCCTCCTTATTTATTATTCAAACTACTTAAAAAGCGGTTTGCGGATGGTCGCTTCTAAGTAGCCTGTATGCACACAGTACTTCATAATCAAAAAAGATGCAAGGGGTAAACATGAAATTTTTTCAATTTCTGTCTTGTGCACCTGCACTTTTTTTAAAAAATCCACAACATCACTCTCGGAAAAATCAGGCGGTCTGGTTTCTTGAAAATCAGGCGAACAAATCCAAAAAGTCAGTTTTCACAAGGGTTTTGAGGAGGCTTAGCTCAGCTGGTTAGAGCGCCTGCTTCACACGCAGGAGGTCACTGGTTCGAGTCCAGCAGTCTCCACCAAAACCTCACTTCTTCGGAAGTGAGGTTTTTCTTGTTTTCGGCAAAAGAAAGACATCGTGTCTTTCTCGGGAAAAAACAAAAAGAGGGAACGGAAAAACCATTCCCTCTTTTTTCATCAGATAGTGGCCGCTTACTTGGCGGCGCGGTAGAGGAAGGAAACGATCTGCGCACGCAGGCAGTTGCTGTTCGGGGAGAAGGTGGTGTCGCTCGTGCCGGTGGTCACGCCTGCGTTGACGGCCCACTGCACGGCGGGGGCGTAGAAGGCGCTCGCGCTCACATCGGCAAAGGCGTTCGTGCCCTCAGCCGCCGGTGCGCCGGCCGCTCTCCACTGGAAGGTGACAGCCTGTGCGCGCGTGACGGAAGCATCCGGGGAGAAGGTCGTGCTGCTCGTGCCGGTGGTCACGTTGTTTTCCACCGCCCACGCAACGGCCTTTTCGTAATACGCGCCGCTCTTCACGTCGGTGAAGGACGTGGTCATGGACTTCGGCTCGGGGCTGCCGTTGGCTCTCCACAGGAAGGTGACCATCTGGCCGCGCGTGCAGCCCGCGTTCGGCGCAAAGGTCGTGGCGGTCGCGCCGGAGGTGATGTTCTTCGCAACGGCCCAGACAACGGCGTCAGCATAGTAGGCGTCGTCGGCGACATCGGTAAAGGGAAGCGACGCGGAGCCGTCATAGTTCTTGTCGCTCAGGACAGAGGAGAAGAGGAAGTTGCTGATGTACGCGTACTCGTCTCTCTGGTGGACCTTGTTGGTCAGGGAGTTTGCAAAGAGGACAACGTTCATGCCGTTTTCCTTGTAGGCAAAGCCCTGCACGCCGCCGTTTAGGTAGGCCTTGAAGCCCGCGGCGCGCTCGGCAGTGTTCGTGGGGATGAAGCCCTCGGTGGGCGTCTTGGTCTTATCGCTCTTGACGAGGACCGTCGCGCCCGTGGGAACGGCGGAGAAGAAGCCGAGACCGTAGGCATAGAGGATATCGTCGCCGTCAGCAATGTAGCTCGCGTTCACAAGGGTCTTGTTGGGATAGACAACGGGGGTCAGGCAGTCCATCGCGCCGTCCAGCTCGGTGTATTCCACGCCGGCGATGAGGTCAGAGGCGGAGGACGCTGCGGAATAGCTGTAACCGATGTACGGCAGGCCGTTTTTCACGGCGGTCTTTGCGGCGGCGTCGAGCTTCGCCGCACCTGCGGCGGCGTCCGCCTTGGTCACGTCGGAGGTCGTGGTGAAGCCCATGAGGTTCATCGCGGCGGTATCATAGTTCCAGCCGGCGCTCTGGCTGATCTGCGGCGTGTAGACAAATCCCTTCTCGCTTTCAGCAGGCGTGCCGGGGACGTAGACGGTCGGGGACTTGGTGATGATCTTCGCCTTCACGCTCGTCTTGTCGACGCCCGCGGCAGAGAGCAGATACTTGCCCGCGACGGTCTGATAGTCGGCGTAGGAGCAGATGAAATCGCCCATGTGGTCGCCGCTCGTGACCATGCCGACGGTCTTGCCGGCCTTGAGAAGTTCGTTGACGGCGGCGGTGGAGTCTTCAGAGGCGTTGGAGAGGATGACGTCCTTATTCTTGTCGCCGGTGAAGTAGGAGGTCAGCGCCTTGGTGTAAGCGAGGGCGTCGTCGTGATCCATCGCGTCGCCGCAGACGGCGGAGATGCTCTTGTAGGCGGCGGGCTCGGCCACGGTGACCATGTCGAAGCCGCGCGTTTCATTGAAGGAGGTGATGCCCTCGGAGTAGAGGATCGTCCAGCCGTTGATGAGCGTGCCGTCATACAGCGCGCCGTTGGCGACAGAACGCTTGGCCTGATACATCGAGACGATCATCGTACCGGCGGGGTAGGTAACGCCGTCATAGGTGAATTCCTTTTCGGTCACGTTGACCTTAACGTCGTTTCTCGTGAGCCACTCCATCATGTCGGAGGCGGCCTGGAGGTTGGTCTGATTTTCGCCGTCAAGCGGGATGATGTAGCACTCGGGGTAGAAGTTGCCGTTCTGGCCCGCGCCCTTGTACTCGGGGCGGAAGAGATCCATCTCCGCGCCCTCCACGTCGTTCTGGTCGCACAGCCACTGGCCGACGAGCGCGTAGGCGTCGGAATTGAAGTTCTTCACACCGCGCTCGAAGATCTTGACCTGAGAGGTGAGGTAGGAGAGCTTTTCGGCAGCCACATAGGCGGCGTTGCCGAGGATACCGTACTGCGCCGCCTGAGCGGTATCATCGTTGTAGGCGGGCAGCTCAACGGTGTAGGCAACGGTGCCCTGCAGCATGGCAAACTGGGGAGTGTAGCTCGTGGACATATCGTCCCACGGGTCTTCCCAGTAGGTCTCGGTGCCGTTGCCGGTGTAGCTCAGGTAATCGCGCTGGGGGATGACATAGCTGTTGTAGCCATCGTTGTTGGCGACCGCCGCGATGCCCAGCGCCTCGCCGCCGGTGATGAGGTGCTCGGCGAGCAGGTCGTACTCAAAGTTCGGCTCGTGCGGGGGATCGCAGGGCTCGCACTGGAAGGCCTGCACGCGGCCGTGGAACTCGGCAAGCGACAGGGGGTTGAACGTGCCGATGAGCTGCTGCATGTTGGCCGTCTCGCTCGTGGTCTGGAAGGAGTTGTCGCGGTTGAGGTCATAGCCATTGGTGGAATGTCTCGTCAGGTAAGTACGTCCGTCGACATTCTCCTCGGGGACGAGGATGAAGAACACGTCGGACAAAAGCTCGTCCTTGACGTTCACGCTCTTATTTTCGACGGTGTAATACTTTTCAAGATCGACCTTGCCGGACTTGCCGTTGTTGTCGGCCGTCAGATAGCCCAAATAGCTGGCCTTATCCTTGACGAGGTCGGGGATGGCGACGCTGCCCTCCGCGCCCACAGGGCCCATCTCTTCCTTGAGCTCTTTTTCGCCCGCGGCGGTGAAGCCGGTGAGCGTCTTGTAGTCGATGGTCTTTTCGCTCGTGATCATCTTGGCGAAATCGAGCACGCCATCGGTGGCGGCGACCTCGTTGGAGTGGATGTTGGAATACATCACGGGCACGCGGATATCGTCGAGCGCGCCGGACTTGATCTGGGCGAGCACGGCATCGGGATCGGTCTCGGCCTGCTCGGTCAGGGCGAGCCACTTGCTCACGCTCGCCTTGGAGTCGGCCACGATGAGATAGGGCATATCACGGCCCGCGGTGGACTGGCCCATGGAGAATTCTTCCACGTAGAGACCGTTTTTCGTGCCGTTTGCCACGATCGTATCGAGCTCCTTGTAGATCTCCCACATGGTGTTGAAGTTTTCATACGGCGCAACCTTGACGCTCACGGAGCCGAGATCCTTGCCGCTGTTTTTGGCGACGAGATCAAAGTAGCCGCACAGGTCGATGTAGTAGCCGCCGTTCACATGGGGCACGCTGTAGTCGACGCTGGTCACGCCGGTTCTGCGGTTGGTGGAGTAGAAGTAGTTATTCACGTGGAAGCTCACATCGAGGACGGTCTTGCCGTTTTTCTCGCTTGCGGAGAGCTTGATGTCTGTGAACTGGTGCTCGTCGCCCTCGGTCAGCCAGTCATTCAGAGAGCCGCCCGCGTAAGCGTAGGGAAACAGCTCCTCGTTGACGTAGGGGCGGAAATCGTCGCGCTCGAGCGAGAGCGAAACGGTACCGGTGCTGACGGCCGCGGCGAGCACATCCTTCGTCATGCCGGACACGGGGATGGAGAGGGACACGTCCTTGCCGTTTTCATCGGTGACAAGGGTGATGGTCGCGTCGACCGGGAATTTCGTTCCCAGCAGCGCATCGTCCTTGGGGTTCATGTCCTGGTAGCTGACGGCAAACGCGGACGTGACCGCGAGCGAGAGCGTCATTACCAGGGCCATCAGCAGCGCGAGCGCTTTGCTGACAGAGTTTGGATAATGTTTCATGGTTTTCGTCCTCCAGAGTGGTCTTATGCCACCACACACAGCGGCGGAAAGTTGATGAGTTTAGTGTAACTCAATAAAAATACATAGTCAAGGGAATATTCATACCTAATCCTGCCAAATTTCAGCGTTGAATCTGTATTTTTGTTCATCATTTTTCACAAAGCAGTGCGTCAAGCCCCCGTCTTTCAGATCCTTTTGTGAATGTATCCGTAAATTTATACAGAATCGTGCTGCATAGGATATTCTTCTTCGCCGCGATTGCAAATGACGGCGGGGCGCATTATAATAGAAGGCAATCATCATTCAAACGCAGGAGGAACCGAATATGCGGCTGCAAAGCGCAATCTTTACACTGGGCGATACCCTCTTCACCCCCGACGGCGCGGCGCGCGAGGGACTCGACAAGGCGCTTTCACTTTTTAAGATGGAGGGCGTGTGGCTCGGCGCGGTGACGGCGCTCAGCGCGGAGGACGCGCAAAAAGCGCTCGAAAAGGCGGGGCTTAACTCGTATTTCCGCTTCGTGCTGACAGAATCCGTCGCGCTCTGCAAGGCGGACAGCGGCACGATGTTCGAGCGCGCGATGAAGCGCCTGCACTCGCAAAAGGACGATACGATCATCTTTTCCGGCTCGCTTGCGGCGATCCAAAACGCGAAGGACGCGGGTTTTCGCACCGTGGCGGTGCAGGGAAGTGCGGGCGCGGCGGACTGGTCGACGATGCAGCAACTCGCCACGCAGAGCCTTGCGCAGTACAGCGAATTGCTGTCAGATTCTGTGTGAATTTTGGAAAAACGACAAGATTCGACGTTTTTTTAGTTTTAGTTGCAGTCTTTCTCAACTGCGATATAGTAAGAATATAACTATCAGAAAGGAAGGTTCGCGCCATGTCTGATTTCTACTCGGCTACCATCTTCCTTTCGGTCTTTATTATGATTATCATGGACATGCTCGTGAGCGGCAATGATCTGATGGAGCATGACAAAAAGCAGATGGTTTACACGATCTCCGTTACTGGTGATCGCATGCATGGTATCGGAATGGTTCGGCGTCTGGATGGACGGGGCCGACCCGTCGCTGCGGACGCTGCACATCCTTGTTAAGACCATCGAGCTGTCCACAGCGCCGATCATCACCGTGCTTTGCAGCGACCTGATGACGCCGCTCAAGCATAAAAAGCTCATTTATACCCTCATCGGCGTCCACGCGGGGCTCGAGGTGCTGTCGGCTTTCTTCGGCTTCATCTTTTCGGTCGACGCACAAAACGTTTATCATCACGAAACGTTTTACTGGGTCTACGTGCTGGCCTATGTCAGCGGCGTTCTGCTGTTCATTGGTCAGCTGCTGAGCGAGAGTTCGCACCATTATGGCCTGTATCGGGCGCTTGTTCTCGTCCTGCCGGTTTTTTCTTCTGTGGGCTGTTCCTCCAGTACGGTGCCGGAGTGCGCATCATGTGGGCGTGCTCAGCGGTCGATGTTCTGATGGTTTACATCCTGTATTCCGAGCTCACGCAGAAAATCGACACGCTGACTCATCTTCTGAACCGCCGCAGCTATGAGAGCCGTCTTGCCTCGTTGCGCGGGCACGCAGTCATCTGCTATTTCGACGTGGACGAGTTCAAGTCCGTCAACGACACCTTTGGCCATGGCGTGGGCGATGCGGTGCTTGCCGAGGTCGGCAGCACGATCTACGCCGTGTTCTCCAAGGTCGGCTACTGCTACCGCATCGGCGGCGACGAATTCTGCGTCATCGCGCAAATCTCCGACACGGCGGCGGAAAAGTATCTTTCGGAATTCCTGCGCGAGCTGACGGCACGGCGAGTGAAAAACGAGCACCTGCCTCACGTGTCGGTCGGCTATGCGTGCTTCAATCCGGTGCTCGGCAGCGTAGAGGATGCGATCAAACGCGCCGACCGGATGATGTAGCACTACAAGCGCAAGCGCAAAAGCGAAGCGCTCACAAATGATGATACCGTAAAAAGCTGACGATCTTTTGACCGTCAGCTTTTTGTATCTGCTTTTATTTCGCCTCAATCTCCGCGTCCTCCTGCGACTGGAGCTTGCTGCCAAAATACGCAAGCACCGCGCCGAGAATGGCGCACGCGATGCCCCAGACCATCTCCGCTGTCGAGGCAAAGCCCGTCGGAATGATGATGATCGTGGAGGCAAGCACGATGCCGATGACGGCGTGATAAGCGATGGAATAGTGCGTGTCGAAAAGCCTGCTCACAATGCGGGCAAACAGCGCCATCACGCCGACCATGCCAAGCCCCCATGGGACGAGCACGGTGAAATCAAGCTGCGCGATGCCGTCGATCAGCGGCGTGAGAAGGCCGACCGCCATCAGGATGGACGACGACGTCATCCCCGGGATGATGAAGCTGAAGCCCCACAGCACGCCGCAGAAGAGAAAGCCCCAGAAGTTTGCGGGCATCTCGGCAAATGAACTGAACTTGACGGCCATCAGCGCGCCGAACAGGGCGAGGAAGCTGACGATCAGCGAGATGTACGAACCGTTGCCGCGCCCCTGCGTGCCCGCCTCGTGCCAGAGGTCGGGCAGCGTGCCGAGGATGAGCCCGATGAAGAGGCACGTGGCGACGGTTTCCGACTGGTGAAACAGCGCAAGGATCACGCTGCCGCCGCCCAAAAAGCCGATCGCCCAGCCGATGCCGACGGCGAGCAGCATCCGCCAGTAGCGTTGAAGCGCGCGCCTGGGGTGCGTGAGCAACTCCATCGCGGGGCGGTAGATGCCGAATACGACTGCGAGCACGCCGCCGGAGATGCCCGGCAAAATCGCGCCCGCGCCGATGATGATACCCTGCACAATGCGCATGATACCGTTTTTGATGCGGGAATTTTTCATATTGCTGCCTTTTTATGTGCTGCGTCCACCGCAAAGCGGCGGAACGCGACGCGATTCAATAGCCCTTTCTGCGGTCGACGAGGTGATGCATCGGGCGGCCCGCGGCGTAATTTTCCAGATTTTCGCAGAAGAGCTGCACGTTGCGCTCGCAGGTGTAGCCGAGCGTCATGTTGCCTGCGACGTGCGGCGTGAGCAGGAGGTTCTTGGCCTTGCGCAGCGGATGATCCGCAGGCAGCGGTTCGGGCACGACGACATCGAGCGCCGCACCGGCGAGGTGCCCGGAATCCAGCGCTTTGATCAGCGCGTCCTGGTCGATGGCCGTGCCGCGGCCAACGTTGATGACGTAAGCGCCTTTCGGGAGCAACTCCATGCGGTCTGCGTTCAGGATGTTCACCGTGTCGCTCACCGAGGGGAGAGACATGAAGAGAAGGTCAGTCTCGGGCAGGAGCTGATCGAGCTCCGTGACGGGATGAACGGCGTCAAAGTCCGCGTTCGCGCGGCCGCTGCGGCTGACGCCGGTCAGGCTCGCGGGATGGAACGCGCGCACGCGGCGGGCAAATTCCGTGCCGATGTCGCCCGTGCCGAGGCACGTGACGCGCGCGCCGTGGAGCGAGTGGATGCCGCCCGGGAGCACGCGCCAGCCGCCCTCGCGGATGATCTCGGTGTATTCCATCTGGCGGCGCAGCAGCATCAGCGAGACCATGACAGAATGCTCGGCGATCGTCGTGCCGTAAGCGCCCGAGGCGTTCGTCAGCAGGCAGTCGGGATTCTGATACAGGTCGTCGCGGCAGAAGCGGTCCACGCCCGCCCAGCAGCTCGCGTACCACTTGAGATTGCGTGCGCCCGCGATAACGCGCTGGGACGGATGGCCGTAGAGGATCGTGCAGTCGTCCACATTGCCCTCCGCCGCCTTGGACGAGGGGAAGAAGACGATGTCGTAGCCGCAGCGTGCGGCGGTGTCGCGCAGCGTCTTTTCGTATGCCGGAGTCAGGAAGTCGATGATGACGCCGATTTTTTCATTCATGGTTCAATTCCTCCAAAATCATTTCTGCGACGCGCAGGCCGTCGGCCGCGGCACTCATGATGCCGCCGGCGTAGCCCGCGCCCTCGCCGCAGGGATATAGACCGCGCAGGGCGGATTGAAAACTCAAGTTGTCGCGCACGATGCGCACAGGCGACGAAGAGCGCGTCTCCACCGCCGTCAAAACGGCGTCGGGCGCATCGAAGCCCCTTAATTTCCGCCCCAGCATCGGAAGGCCCTCCTCGAGCGCCTCGCACACAAAGGGCGGGAGACAGCCGTGCAGGTCGCACCAGCGGACGGAGGGAAGATAGGTCGGCACGACCTTTCCCGCTCCCGTTGACGGGCGATGCTTGAGAAAATCTTCGACCCGCTGGGCGGGGGCGGCGTAATTTCCGCCGCCAAGGCGATAGGCCGCGTCCTCCAGCTCGCGCTGAAACTGGACGCCCGCGAGGGTATCGCCGGACGGGAAATCCTCCGGCGTAACGGAGACCAAAAGTCCGCCGTTGATGTTCTCGCCGTCGCGCGCAAATTCGCTCATGCCGTTTGTCACGACGCGCTTTTCCTCCGACGCGGCGGCGACGACCTCGCCGCCGGGGCAGACGCAGAACGAGAACACGCCGCGCCCCTTTTCCGTGTGGCAGGAGAGCTTGTACGACGTGGGTGGGAGGCCGGGCGTGCCCGCCGCCTCCTTATATTGCGCTAAGTCCATGTCGCGCTGGCGGTGCTCGATGCGCACGCCGACGGCAAAGGGCTTGGGCTCCATCGGCACGCCGCGCTTTTGCAGCATTTCGAACGTATCGCGCGCGCTGTGGCCGGGCGCGAGCACGACGTGCTTTGTGGGCAGCGTATACTCCCCCTCGGGGGCGCTCACGCGCAGCGCCGTGACGCTGCCGCTGTTCTGCTCGATATCCACAACCTTGTGGGAAAACCGAACTTCGCCGCCGCGGTCGATGATCTCGCGGCGGAGGTTTTGCAGCACCACATATAATTTGTCGGTGCCGACATGAGGCTTGGCATCGACTAAAATATCCTCGCTCGCGCCGAAGCGGACGAACTCCTCTAAAATATAGCCGTGGCGCAGGTCCTTTGTGCCGGTGTTGAGCTTGCCGTCGGAAAATGCGCCCGCGCCGCCTTCGCCAAATTGCACGTTCGAGGTCAGATCAAGCTCGCCCGTGCGCCAGAAGTGCTCGACATCGCGCTTTCGCTGCTCGACCGCGCGCCCGCGCTCTAATAAAATGGGTCTTGCGCCGCAGCGGGCCAGCAGCAGCGCGCAGAAAAGGCCCGCGGGCCCCGCGCCGATAACGACAGGGGAGACCTCCGGCGCTGAAACAGGCGCGGGCGGCGTATATTTCTTCGGCGCGTAGGGCTGCACATTTTTATTCTTGCAGCGCCGTAAAACGCCGGATTCGTTTTTGACCTCGACCGCGCAGGAGCAGACGAGCTTCACGCCCTCGCGCGCGTCGATGGAGCGGCGCAGGAGATGAACGGAAACAAGCGCCTCCTCGCTCACGCGCAGCGCGTGCGCGCAGGCCGCGCGCAGCTTGTCTTCCTTTACCCCCACAGGGAGCTTCAGATTGTCGATGCGAAGCATGTGCGCCGCCTCCTTTTTCTTCAGTCGCGTTTCATTTTATTATGACGGAAAGGAAAGCGCAAGGGGAATCGCGCGATTATCACAGATTCTTAAAAAAGTCATCGGGAATTTAAGAAATCGTCAAATAGCGTTCAAGAAATATACATAAATATGCTCTATGATAGCACCATCGAAAGCAAAGAGGCTGCAAGCAAGGGTCTCAGTCCATAGGAGGTCATCATCATGTACGAAGACGAAAACAACCTGTATCACTACAGCTATCGCAAGGGCGACGAGCAGAACCCCAATGCTCCGATCGACACGAAGAACTACGCCGAGGACCCGTGGGATAAGAATCCCGGCGGCAGCCCGAAGAAAAAGGGCGGCAGCGGTCTTTCCGGCAAGATCGTGGCGCTGGCGCTGGTGTGCGCGCTCGTCGGCGGCTTCATCGGCGCAGGCGTGAGCGGCGCGGCGACCAAGGTCAACAAGACGAGCGTTCAGGTCAGCGACCGCGAGGTCGCGCAGGTGCAGACCGTCAAGGTCGACGGCAAGACGCAGATGTCGATGTCGGAGGTCTACGCCTCGAACGTCAACAGCGTCGTTTCGATCAACGTCTCCTCCACCACGAACTACTTCGGCCAGCAGGTCGAGACTGCCGCGAGCGGCACGGGCTTTTTCATCACGCAGGACGGCTACATCCTGACGAACCACCACGTCATCTCCGGTGCGAGCACCGTGAAGGTAACGCTTTACAACGGCGAAACGTATGACGCGACCGTCATCGGCAGCGATGAGGATTACGATATCGCCGTCATCAAGATCGACGTGACGGGCGCAACGCCCGTGGTGCTGGGCGATTCGAGCAAGGTCGCCATCGGCGAATCCGTTGCCGCCGTGGGCAATCCCCTCGGCGAGCTGACGTTCTCGATGAGCGAGGGCATCGTCTCCTGCGTCAACCGCGCCATCAATGTTGACGGCACGCCCTTTAACATGATTCAGGTCGACTGCTCCATCAACCCCGGCAACTCTGGCGGCCCGCTCTTCAACAGCTACGGTGAGGTCATCGGCATCGTGTCGGCCAAGTATTCGAGCTACTCCAACACCACCGTGGAGGGCATCGGCTTTGCCATCCCCATCAACGATGTGGTCGCCATGGTCGAGGACATCATGACCGACGGCTATGTGACCGACAAAGCCTACATGGGCTTCGTGCCGCAGAACATGACCGCGCAGATGGCGCAGCAGTACCGCTACGATGTGACCGAGGGCGTCTTCGTCTGCTCCGTTGACCCGGACAGCGCCGCCGCCAAGGCGGGGCTCAAGCTGGGCGACGTTATCACGAAGATCGATGACACGACGATCAGCGACATGACCGACCTGAACGCTGCGAAGAAGTCCTACCGTGCGGGCGACACCGTGACGCTGACGATCTACCGCGAGGGCAAGACGATCGAAGTAGAGCTTACCTTCGACGCAGCCCCCGAGACGACGGAGACGAGTTCCTCCGACCAGAGCACCGACAACAGCTACAATGGTAACGGCGGTTACGGCAACGGCGGGTACGGCAATGGCGGCAACGGCTACTACTCCAATCCCTGGGATTTCTTCAATAACTTCTTCGGCTACGGCGGCTGAATGCCGCAAAGCAGCAAAAAGGCGGAACCTCTTTTTGAGAGGTTCCGCCTTTTTTATTTTTTTGTTCGCGGTTTTATTTGCTGCGCTTGAGCACCTCGCACACGAGCGCATAGACGCGCGCGGTGGAGGCGACGTTCAGCCTCTCCTCCACCGAATGCACATCGTGCAGCTCCGGTCCCATAGACAGCGCGTCGAGGCCGGGGATCTTTTCGATGAAGAGTCCGCACTCAAGGCCGCCGTGGGTGGCTTCGATCTTCCCGTCGTGGCCGGTGAGGTCGCGGTAGACCGCTTCGATCTCCTTGCGGAGGGCAGAATTGCGGTCGTATTGCCAGCCGGGATAGTTGCTGCGCTCGCCCACGGTGCCGCCGCCGAATTCGACGATGGCCTTCACGCGCTGAATGAGCATATCCTTCTGCGAGGCGATGCAGGAGCGGACGGAGAAAGAGCACTTCACGCCGTGCTCGTCCGTGCGCATCACGCCGAGGTTGAGAGAAGTCTGCACAAGACCGGGGAAGTCGGCGCTCATCTCCTGCACGCCCTGCGGCAGGGCAAGGAGCACATGCAGCAGTCTCGACGTGTCCGCTGCGGAGAATGCGGCCGGAACGTCAGCCTTTTCGCACACGAGGGAAATGCCGCCGTCGGTAACGGCGTACTCATTTTTGAGCGTTGCGTCGAATTCCTTGATGAACACCTCGAACGCGGGCGCATCAGCCGCGGAGACTGCGGCAAGCGCGTCGGCGCGCAGGCAGATGACATTGTCGAACTCGCCGCCCGTCAGCTCATGCACGCGCAGCGAGGGGCAGCGCTCCATCGCGCTATACAGCGTGCGCGCCATCAGGCAGTTGGCGTTGCCGCGGCCCTGATTGATGTTCATGCCGGAGTGGCCGCCCTTGAGACCCGAGATCGTCACGCGGTAGCCGGTCATGCCGTCCGCGCGCTCCTGCGGCGCGTTCAGCGCGCAGTCAAGGCGCACGCCGCCCGCGCAGGACACGGTGAAAACGCCCTCTTCCTCAGAGTCGAGGTTCAAAAGCTTTTTGCCTTTCAAGTCCGAGCAGTCCAGCGCGAACGCGCCGTCCATACCGACCTCCTCGTCGACGGTGAAGACCGCCTCGATGGGGGGATGGGGGAGCGTTTCGTCGGATAAAATCGCGAGGATCATCGCAACGGCGATGCCGTTGTCGCCGCCAAGCGACGTCTTGTCTGCCCAGACCCATTCGCCGTCGGTACGGACGTCGAGCCCGTCGCGCGTCATGTCCTTGGTGCAGTCCTCGGTCTTGGCGCAGACCATGTCGATATGGCCTTGCAAGATAATGGGCGCGGCGTTTTCATAGCCGCAAGAGCCGTTCTTCCAGATAATGACGTTGTTGCACGCCTCCTGACGGTATTTAAGGCCCAATTCCTTCGCAAAGCCGACGCACAGGTCGCTGATTTGCTTCGTATTTCCGCTGCCGTGGGGAACGGAGCAGAGCTTTTCAAAATAGTAGAATACCTTTTCCGGCTGGAGATTTGATAAGACCGCCATGATATCCTCCCGAATTTTCTTAGTTGATCTGCTTGCGGCGGCTCAGGTTCATCGTGCCGTCCTGCATGTCCTGAATGCTGTCGAGGCTCTTGCCCGTACCCTCGGCCACGCACTGGATGGCGTTCTCGGCCACCATGGCGTGGATGCCGGTGCGGGCGGTGACGAGCTTATCAAAGCCGCGGACTAAGCTGCCGCCGCCGGTCATGACGATGCCGTTGTTCGAGATATCGGCCACGAGCTCGGGCGGGGTCTTTTCAAGCACGAGGTGGACCTCCTCCATGATGCGCTCGACGGGCTCTTCAAAGGCCTCGAGCATTTCCGCAGACGAGACGGAGATGAGCTCGGGAAGGCCCGTGATAAGGCTTCTGCCCTTGACCTCCATGGTCATTTCCTCTTCCGGCGGGAAGACGCAGCCGATCTGCATCTTCATCTGCTCGGCCGTGCGCTCGCCGACGAGCAGGTTGTGCTTGCGGCGCATATACTTGACGACGGCCTCGTTGAACTGGTCGCCCGCGATCTTGATGGAGGACGATTCGACGACGCCGGAGAGCGAGATGACCGCGATATCGGACGTACCGCCGCCGATGTCGATGATCATGTGGCCCTCGGGCTGGGTGATGTCGATGCCCGCACCGATGGCGGCGGCGACAGGCTCTTCAATGAGGTAGACGCGGCGCGCGCCGGCCTGAATGCCCGCGTCGATGACCGCGCGCTCCTCGACCTCGGTGATGCCGGAGGGAACGCAGATGATGATGCGCGGCTTGAAGAGCTGGAAGCCCATGACTTTATGCAGGAATTCCTTGATCATGCGCTCGGTGACCTCGTAGTCGGAGATGACGCCCTCGCGCAGGGGACGGATGGCGATGATGTTGCCCGGCGTGCGGCCCAGCATGGCCTGCGCATCCGCGCCGACCTTCAAGAGCTTGCCGGTGTTCTTGTCGAGCGCCACGACCGAGGGCTCGTTGAGCACGATGCCTTTATCCTTAATGTAGATCAGCACCGACGCGGTGCCCAGATCCATGCCGATGTCTTTGGTAAAAGAAAACATAGCGTGTTACCTCTTATTTTTCTGAAAACTGAAATGAGCGATGCTCATACTTTCCCATGATGTTTTTATTATAACGGCTCGAAATTGAGTTTGCAATAGCATTGTGCGCGATTTTCCGCACGGTATCAGGGGAAAATCAGGAAAAACATACCCCTGCGCCGCTGATTTTCGCGTCCGCAGACGCGAAACATTTGAATCGTTTTTACCCGCGGCGTGTACGTGGGTAAAAACACTTTGCGCGGAGTGCGTGTCGAACCTGTGAGGCACGAAGCGCAGCGAAACTTTCTCAAAAAAGAGGCGCCGCCTCTTTTTTGAAGACTTTAGTCTTCGTCCGCCGCGGCGAGGGTGGCGCAAATGACTCTTTCCGCGCCAGCTTCCCGTAAAACTCTCGCGGCTTCGCGGAGCGTGGCGCCGGTGGTGAGGATATCGTCGATGAGCAGAATGCGCTGACCCTTGATCTTGTCCTCATTGACGGCAACGTATGCGCCGACGACGTTTTTCTGCCGCTCCTCTCGGGAGGAAAGCGACGACTGCGCGACGTTGTCCTTCGTCTTTTGCAGCAGCGTTTCCGGCGCGACGCTCCAGTGGCGGCAGGTCTCGCGCGCCAAGAGATACGACTGGTCGTAGCCGCGCTCTTGTTTGCGCTTTTTCGACACGGGGACATAGGTCACAATGTCGAACTCTCCGCCGAAATGCTCGGCGGCGGCCTGCGCTAAAACATCGCCAAAGCCCGTGCAGCGGCTCTGTCCCGCGTGGAATTTGTAGTTCAGCAGCGCCTCGCGCACGATGCCCTCGTATTTGAGCGGGGCGAGGCACGCGCCGATCTCCGCTCTCTCATGGAGCGGCGTTTTGCAGTAGGGGAGCGCCTTTTCGCACTCAGAACACACGCCGTGAACGCCGGGTTTTCCACAGAACGCACAGCGCGGTGGAAAAAGTAAGGATGCGAGCGATTCCAAAAAGCTCATTTTTCCTCCCCACCTTTCCGAAGCCGCCACTTGAGGCCGCTGTAGCGGCGGCTGCGGCGGTCGTTCTCCGCCATTTTGTTGACGGCGGAATCGTCGCCAACGATGACGAGCAGCTCTCGCGCGCGGGTGATGGCGGTATAGAGCACGCCGCGCACCATCAGCGACGGCGCACACGGCGCGCCGACGAACACAACGCCGCGGTATTCGCTGCCCTGCGCCTTATGTACGGTCATGGCGTAGGCCATGTCGAGCTCTGCGAGCATGTCGGACGTGTAGGTCGCGGTGCGGTCGTCGAAGACGATCTCCAAAAGCTCGCCGCTCGGGTCGATCTTTGCGATCTTGCCGACATCGCCGTTGAAGATGCCGGTGCCGGCGGTGCCGTCCGCCTTCTGCCAGACGACGTCGTAATCGTTGCGCGTCTGCATGATGCGGTCGCCCTCGCGGAAGATGAGCTCGCCGAAGCGGCGCTCCTGTTTGCCGGGTTTCGGCGGGTTCAGCGCGGCTTGCAGGGCGAAATTGAGCGACCGCGTCCCCGCGTCGCCGCGGCGCGTCGGGGTGAGCACCTGCAATTCGTCCGCGGGGATGCCCATCTTGTCGGGCAGCCTTGTTTTGCACAGCTCGACCACGGTTTCGACCAATCGCACGCTGTCGCGGCGGGGGAGGAAGAAAAAGTCGTTCGCCGCCGCGTTTTTGAGCTTGGGCGGCATGCCGGTGTTGACGAGGTGCGCGTTGCGCACGATCATCGACTGCTCGGCCTGACGGAAAATGTCGCGCAGGGCGACGGTCGCGATGCGCCCGCTGCGGATGAGGTCGGAAAATACGTTGCCCGCGCCGACGCTTGGCAGCTGATCGGGGTCGCCGACGAGCACAAGGCGGCAGCCCGGGCGCAGCGCCGCGAGCAGCGCGCGCATCAGCGAGAGGTCGACCATCGAGGTCTCGTCCACAATGAGCGCATCGGCCTCGAGCGGTTCCTTTTCGCCTTTGGTGAACGTCACCTCGCCGGTCTGGTCGTTGAAGGTCATGCCGAGCATACGGTGGATGGTCTGCGCGTCGCGGTCGCAGAGCTCGCCCATGCGCTTGGCGGCGCGGCCCGTGGGCGCGGCGAGCAGAACGTTCAATCCCATGCGCTCGAAGAGCGCGACGATGGCGCGCACGCTCGTCGTCTTGCCCGTGCCGGGGCCGCCGGTCAGCAGCAGCAATTCTTCCTTTGCCGCGAGCTCGACGGCCTGACGCTGGAGCGGCGCGTACTGCACGCCCTGCTCGCGCTCGATTTCTTTGATGACGCGCTCCACGCCGCGCAGGGCGTCGGGCTTGTCCGCGAGCATCGCCTCGATGCGCGTGACAACATAGGTCTCGTCCTCCCACGACTGACGCAAATAGCAGGCCGTCACGTTCGCGACGCCTTCCTGCGCGATGCGGTGGAGGGCGATGAGATCATCGAGGCTCTTTTCCACCGCGTCGACATCGCAGTCCAAAAGCTGGGCCGTCGCGGCGAGGAGCTTTTCGCGCGGGAGGAAGACATGCCCGCCCGCCTCGCGGTTGTGGGAGAGCTCGAATGTCAGCCCCGCCTCGGTGCGGAGCGACGCGTCGCCGCCAAAGCCCATGGAGAGCGCGATCTCGTCGCAGAGGGAAAAGTCCACGCCGAACGCGCTGTCGGACAGTAAGTACGGGTTGCGCTCGAGCGCGGCCATGGCGTTTGCACCGAAGCGCCGGTAGAGCGGCACGCTGAGCGCGGCGGGCAGATCGTAATGCGCCAGAAATTCCATCACGCGGCGAAGGCCCATCTGCTCGTTGAACGCGGCGGAGATCTCCTGCGCGCGGCGGGCGGTCATGCCCTTGATGGCCGTGAGCTTTTCCGGCTCGGATTCGAGCACCTGCAGCGTCTCGATGCCAAATCTGGCGACGAGCTTTTCCGCCGTCGCGGGGCCGACGCCGCGCACGACGCCGGAAGCGAGATAGTTTAAAATCTCCGTCTCGTTCGACGGCAGGTACCGCTCGACCTCGCTCGCGGAAAACTGCTCGCCGTACTGCGGGTGGGAGGAAAACGAGCCGGTCGCCGTCAGATTTTCGCCCGGCGCCGCGCAGGGGACGCAGCCGACGAGCGTTAAAAGCTCGCCGTCGTCCGTCACAAGGCGCAGCACGGCATAGCCGTTTTCCTCATTCTGGAAAACGACGGACAGGACCGTGCCCATGATGGTCGTTTCTTCTCCCATAACTGTCTCCTAAGTGAAAAAATCGGTCAGTTCTTCCCTTTGGCAGAGGTAGACCTCGTATTCGCTGCGGCACAAGAGCTCCGCCACGCGGCGCGGCTCGTCGGCAAGGCCGCAGTCCACGATGACGACGCGCGAAAAGCCGCCCTCTTCATAGCGCGACCTCAGCAGCGCGCGCACCGTGTATTCGAGCGTCTTTGCCTCGCCGCACGTCTCGATGACCGCCGTGGCGGGGATGGGGCCGCGCCGCCGCGGGTGCACGATGGCCGAAACGAGCAGAAAGATCACCGCCGTTAAGCCGATGGCAGCGAGCGCCGCGACAACGCCGTCCTGTAAAAGCCGCATATCATCACCTCGCGCCATTCTACGGCGCGGACGGGCGATGGGTGAATCTTAACGCAGCATTTTCCTGAGATACTGGCCCGTGTAGGACTGCTCGCACGCGGCAACCTCCTCGGGCGTGCCGCAGGCGACGAGCGTACCGCCGCCGCTGCCGCCCTCGGGGCCGAGGTCGATGAGATAGTCCGCCGATTTGATGACGTCCAGATTGTGCTCGATGACGAGCACCGTGTTGCCCGCGTCGGTCAGCTTCTGCAAGACCTCTAAGAGCTTTCGCACATCGTCCGTGTGCAGGCCGGTGGTCGGCTCGTCGAGGATATAGATGGTGCGTCCCGTCGCGCGCTTCGATAGCTCGGTCGCGAGCTTCACGCGCTGCGCCTCACCGCCCGAGAGCGTGGTGGAGGACTGTCCGAGCTTGATATACCCCAGTCCCACGTCGCGCAGCGTCTCGAGCTTGTTCGCCAGCTTCGGCAGGTCGCGGAAGAACTCCAGCGCCTCCTCCACCGTCATCTCCAGCACGTCCGCGATGCTCCTGCCCTTATAGTGGACCTCCAGCGTCTCGCGGTTGTAGCGTTTGCCCTTGCACACCTCGCAGGGCACATAGATGTCCGGCAGGAAGTGCATCTCGATCTTGAGCTGACCGTCGCCGCCGCAGGCCTCGCAGCGTCCGCCGCGCACGTTGAAGCTGAAGCGCCCCGCGTTGTAGCCCCTCGCTTTCGCGTCCGGCGTGGAGGCGAACAGGTCGCGGATGTCATTAAAGAGATTGGTATATGTCGCTGGGTTCGAGCGCGGCGTGCGCCCGATGGGACTCTGGTCGATGCAGATGACCTTGTCCAGATTCTCCTCGCCCTCGATGGCGCGGTGCTTTCCCGCGTGCGCCTTCATGCGGTTGAGGTCCGCGCCCAGCTTTTTGTAGATGATCTCGTTGACAAGCGAGCTTTTGCCGCTGCCGGAGACGCCTGTCACGCAGGTAAACGTCCCGAGCGGAACGCTCACGTCGATGTTCTTGAGGTTATTTTCCTGCGCCCCGCGCACGGTGAGGAGCTTACCGTTCCCCGCGCGGCGCGTTTTCGGCGTTTCGATCTTCTTTTTCCCGCTCAGATACTGACCGGTCAGGCTCGCCTCGTTCGCCATGACCTCCGCCGGCGTGCCCGCCGCGACGACGTGCCCGCCATGGACGCCCGCCCCCGGGCCGATGTCCACGATATAGTCCGCCGCGCGCATCGTATCCTCGTCGTGCTCGACCACGATCAGCGTATTGCCGAGGTCGCGCAGACGCTTGAGCGTCGCGAGCAGCTTGTCGTTGTCGCGCTGGTGCAGTCCGATGGACGGCTCGTCGAGGATATATAGCACACCCATCAGGCTGCTGCCGATCTGCGTGGCAAGCCGGATGCGCTGGCTCTCGCCGCCGGAGAGCGTCGCGCTCGCGCGCGAAAGCGTCAGATAGTCCAGACCGACCGACTGCAAAAAGCCGAGGCGGTTTTTGATCTCCTTCAAAATGCGCTCGCCGATACGCAGCTGCTGCTCGGTGAGCGTGAGGGAATCGACAAACGCGATCTCCTCCGTCACGCTCATGCGCGTGAACGTGTCAATGTCCATGCCGCCGACCGTCACCGCCAGCGACTCGCGCCGCAGCCTGCGGCCCTGACACGCGGGGCAGGGGCACTCGCTCATGCACTCCTCCAGCTCCGCGCGCACGCTCTCGCTCTGCGTCTCCTGATAGCGGCGTTCGAGGTTGTTGACGATACCCTCAAACGGCTGGTAGAGCACGCCCTTGCCGCGCGGCTGGTCGTAGTGCAGCTCCAGCTTTTCGCCCTTCGTGCCGTAGAGGATCACGTCCATGACCTCCGGCGAGAGCTTTTCCACCGGCTCGCGCAGCGAGAAATGATATTTCTTCGACAGCGCGTCGAAGTACATCCTCGAGATGCCGTCGCCGCGCACGTTGTTCCACCCCGACGCGCAGATAGCCCCGTCGAGGATGGAGAGCGTCTTATTCGGAATGACCAGCTCCGGATCGACCTTGAGCTGGCTGCCGAGACCCGTACAGGCCGGGCACGCGCCGAAGGGATTGTTGAACGAGAACATCCGCGGCGTCAGCTCCTCGATGGACACGCCGCAGTCCTCGCAGGCATAGTTCTGCGAGAACAGAATATCCCGCTCGGGATTGAGCACGTTGATAAGCACCAGTCCGCCCGAGAGCGCCGCGGCGGTCTCCGCCGAGTCGCTCAGGCGATGCACCACATCGGGCTTTAGAATGAGGCGGTCCACCACGACCTCGATGCTGTGCTTGATGTTCTTTTCGAGCTTGATCTCCTCGCTCAGATCGTACATACTCCCGTCCACGCGCACGCGGACGTAGCCGGACTTGCGCGCATCCTCGAAAACTTTGGCGTACTCGCCCTTCTTTCCGCGGATGACCGGTGCCATCACCTGAATGCGCGTGCCCTCGCCCAGCGCCATCACCTGATCCACGATCTGGTCGATGGTCTGCTGCTTGATCTCTTTTCCGCAGTTCGGGCAGTGCGGCGTGCCGACCCGCGCCCAGAGAAGGCGCAGATAGTCGTAGATCTCCGTCACCGTGCCCACCGTCGAGCGCGGATTCTGCGAGGTCGTTTTCTGGTCGATGGAGATGGCGGGGGAGAGGCCGTCGATGTAGTCCACGTCGGGCTTTTCCTTCTGCCCGAGAAACATCCGCGCGTAGGACGACAGGCTTTCCACATACCGCCGCTGTCCCTCGGCATAGATGGTGTCAAACGCCAGCGAGCTTTTTCCGCTGCCGGACAGTCCCGTGATGACGGTCAGCTTGTCGCGCGGGATGCTCACATCAATGTTCTTGAGATTGTTCTCCCGCGCGCCCTTGACAATGATATTTTCCTGCATAGTTTACCTTTTGCTCCTGTTTATTTGTGTCGAGACCGGTTTTCGGTCATAGCATACACAAATCATTTTTTAATGTCAATCCTTGTATAAATCAATATAAATTCCGCTTTTTCCGAACCTTTCCGTTCGTTACTCCACGATAATGTCCGCCGTCTCCGCGCGCACCAGTCCCATCAGGTCGGCGGGCTTGACCTCCACCTGATAACCGATCTTCCCCGCGGACACGATGACCGTCGGCAGGTTTTCCACCGAGCTGTGGAAAACCGTCGGAAACAGCTTCTTCATGCCCACCGGCGAGCAGCCGCCGTGAACATAGCCCGTGAGCGGCAGCAGCTCCTTCTGGTGGAGCATCTCGATGCTCTTCTCGCCCACGGCGCGCGCCGCCTTCTTGAGATCAAGGCTCTCCGCCACCGGCACGTCGAACACATAATATTGCCCGCTCGCGCCCCGCGCCACCAGCGTCTTAAAGACCTGCGCGGGGTCGAAGCCCATGCTTTTCGCGACGGTCACGCCGTCCACCGCCACGCCCTCCTCGTGCGGATAGCTGTGCGCGGTATAGGCGATCTTCTTCTGCTCGAGCGCGCGCATCACATTCGTCTTTTCTTCCTTATTCTTTGCCATCTTCGTTCACCTCAATACATACACGCAGGCGAGGATGCACCCCAGCCCTAAAAATACCATCAAACTCACCGGCTCGCCGAAGGCGAGGATGCCCACGAACGACGCGACCACCGGCTCCAGGCTCGCCAGAATGCTCGCCTTGCCGCTCTCGACCCTGGCAAGGCCGTTCGTATACAGCAGATACGGCAGCACCGTCGAAATGACGATCAGCCCCAGCGCGACGAGGATCATTCTCCCGTCCGCGAACACCGTGCGCATCTCGCCCGCGTCCAGCAGGAAGAGCGAGCCGAGCCCGCCGAACACGAACGTCCAGTACACCACGGTGAACGGCGTATAGTGCCGCAGACCGAACGGCGCGAAGATGGAGTAGAGCGCGTAAAGGAAGCCCGCGCCCAGTCCGAACAGCACGCCCGCCGCCGTCACGCTCGCGTCCCCGCTCCATACGCCCGTCACAAACGAGCAGCCGAGCAGCGCGAGCGCCAGCGCCAGAATCTTCCTCCTGGTGATCCTTTCGCGGAACACCGCCGCGCTCATCAGCACGACCATCGCCGGCGCGGTGTAGAGCAGAATGGCGCTCACCGCCAGCGAGCACAGCTCCTGACACTTGAAGTAGCACAGCGTAAAAAAGACCATGCTCACCACACCCGTGCCGAAAAAGATGGGCAGGTGCTTCGCTTTCACATGGAATACGCTCCGCTCGCGCAGCGCGAAAATCAGCGTCAGCAGCACAAGTCCGCCGAAATTGCGGATGACGACGATGTTCGCCGCGCCCATGCCCGCGCGCATCAGAAAGCGGTTAAACAGCCCGATGCAGCCCCAACAGGCCGCCGCACCGAGGATATTCAGATAGGGAAGGTATTTTTTCATGGCTTTCTCTCTTTATTTTTGCTCCTTGCGCAGCTCGATGATGCGGTCGCGCAGCACGGCGGCATACTCGAACTCGAGCATCCGGCTCGCCTCCTGCATCTGCTTTTCGAGCTTGCGGATCTCCTCGTCCCGCTCGCGCTCCGAGAGCTTGCGCTTGCCGCGCCGGCGCGCGCCGTCCTCGTCCTTCTTGGAGATCTCCAGGATCTCGCGCACGTCCTTGCGGATGGTCTGCGGCACGATGCCGTGCTCCTTGTTGTATTTGTCCTGAATGGCGCGGCGGCGCTCCGTCTCGTCCATCGCGCGCTTCATCGACGGTGTCACCGTATCGGCGTAGAGAATGACCAGACCGTCCGCGTTTCGCGCGGCGCGGCCGATGGTCTGCACTAAACTCGTCTCGCTGCGCAGGAAGCCCTCCTTGTCCGCGTCGAGGATGGCGACGAGCGACACCTCCGGCAGGTCGAGGCCCTCGCGCAGCAGGTTGATGCCGACGAGCACGTCGAACTCGCCCAGCCGCAGGTCGCGGATGAGCTCCATGCGCTCGATGGTCTCCACGTCCGCGTGCATATAGCGCACGCGCACGCCCACCGTGCGCAGATATTCCGTCAGATCCTCCGCCATCTTCTTCGTCAGCGTCGTCACCAGCACGCGCTCATTGCGCGCGGCGCGGGCGTTGATCTCGCCCACAAGGTCGTCGATCTGCCCCGTGACGGGCCGCACCTCCACGCGCGGATCGAGCAGACCCGTCGGACGGATGACCTGCTCCACGATCTGCCCCGCGCGCTCGCGCTCATAGTCGCCCGGCGTCGCGGAGACATAGATGCGCTGATGCACACGCTGTTCAAATTCCTCAAACCTGAGCGGGCGGTTATCGTAAGCGCAGGGCAGGCGGAAGCCGTACTGCACCAGCGCGTCCTTGCGCGCGCGGTCGCCGTTGTACATCGCCCGCACCTGCGGCAGCGTGACATGGCTCTCGTCCACAAAGAGCAGAAAGTCCTTGGGGAAGTAGTCGAGCAGCGTCATGGGCGCAGTCCCCTCGGGCCGCGCGGAAATGACGCGCGAATAGTTCTCGATGCCCGTGCAGTAGCCCAGCTCACGCATCATCTCGATGTCGTACCTCGTCCGCTGGTGGATGCGCTGCGCCTCCACCGCCTGTCCGTTGTCGGTGAAGAACTTCTCCCGCACCTCCAGCTCGCGCTTGATCTCCTCGATGGCGCGCTCCATCTTGTCCTTCGTCGTCACATAGTGCGACGCGGGATAGATGACCGTGTGCTGCAAGGTCTTCGTCACCACGCCGGTCACGGGCTGGAACTCGCGGATGGCGTCGATCTCGTCGCCGAAGAACTCCACGCGCACCGCGCGGTCACGCCAGTAGGCGGGGTAGATGTCCACCGCGTCGCCGCGCACGCGGAAGCGGTTGCGCTCAAAGGCGACGTCGTTGCGCTCGTAGCGAATTTCGATGAGCCGCTTTAAGAGAAAATCGCGTTCCATCGTCATGCCCGGGCGGAGCGAGATCATCAGCTTTTCAAAGTCCTCCGGCTCGCCGAGGCCGTAAATGCACGAGACGGACGAGACGACGATGACGTCGCGCCGCTCGAGCAGCGCGCAGGTGGCCGAAAGCCGCAGGCGGTCGATCTCCTCGTTCGTCGAGGCGTCCTTGGCGATATAGGTGTCGGTGTGGGGGATATAGGCCTCGGGCTGGTAATAGTCGTAGTACGAAACGAAGTATTCCACCGCGTTTTCGGGAAAAAACTCTTTGAATTCCGCGCACAGCTGCGCGGCGAGGGTCTTGTTGTGCGCCAGCACGAGCGTCGGCCGCTGGACCTTTTCGATGACGCTCGCCATCGTGAACGTCTTGCCCGAGCCCGTGACGCCGAGCAAGACCTGCTCGTCGAGGCCCATCTTCACGCCCTGCGCCAGCTTTTCGATAGCCTCAGGCTGGTCGCCCGTGGGCTTGAAGGGCGCGTGCAGCTTAAATTCCATATCCGTTTCCCTTTCTTTCGGGCAGAAGTCCGTTGTGCCGCAGGGAGACAAAGTCGTCGTCCGCGACGATGATGTGGTCGGCGAGCTCGACGCCCACGGTGCGCAGCGCGTCGAAGACCGACAGCGTGGTCGCGTTATCCGCAGGGGAGGGGAGCGCCACGCCGCTCGGGTGGTTGTGGGAAAGAAGCACGCTGCTCGCGCCGCACTTGAGCGCGTTTTCCACAATTTTGCGCATATTGAGCTGGACGCTCTCCGTGTCGCCCTCGGCGACCAAATGGCAAGCGAGGAGGCGGCCCTTGGCGTCAAGGCACGCCTCGTAGAGCTTTTCCTCCCGCTCGCCGAGAAAGAGGTCTAAAAAGTACGCGCCCGCCTGCTCGGTATCGCTGAGGATCGTCTCGTGCACGCCGGAGGACGCGCGGATGCGGCGCATCAGCGGGAACATGAGAGAGATGAGCGTCGAGGCGTTCTCGCCGATGCCCTCGACCTCCTCAAGCGCCGCGCGATCGGCGGCAAACACCGCGTCGAGCGAGCCGAATTTTTCCATCAGCCGGTGCGCGATGGGGTTCGTATCCTGCCGCGGCACGGCGTAGTAAAGGAGAAGCTCAAGCACCTCGTGGTCGGCGAACGCATCGAGCCCGTGGGCGCGGAACTGCTCTTTTTTGCGCGAGCGATGTCCTTCGTGTACCGGCATGTGTGCTCTCCTTTCCGGGGTGTTTTTGCCGCAAAACGCGGCAGTCTTCTCCTATTTTTGTCTTAATATTGTATTTTATCACGGAGAGAAAAATCGTACAAGTGTTTTTTGAATTTTATCTCCCGTCGGGAGATGCGCAGGCAAAGGGGGAGGTTCTCTTTCAAAAGAGAACCTCCCCCTTTGAATCCCCCAAGAGAAAGGCAGGGGGCGTTTCGATTTCGCCCCCTGCACCCCCTAACGA
>OGES01000665.1_pt1 | contig 32038 bp, 32 predicted proteins | sample 1570711 | NCBI WGS metagenome assembly OGES01 (sample SAMEA2582133, study PRJEB24529) | metagenome | biome: Human gut stool | place: China | collected 2011 | reverse complement strand
ATTTGCGATCTGGTTTGTGGATAAAGTTGCAGGTAAATTTGGTAAGAAGGAAGAAAATCTTGATAACTTGAAATTACCAAAATTCCTGTCTATTTTCCATGATACAGTGGTTGCATCTGCAACTTTGATGCTAGTCTTCTTTGGATCAATCCTCCTAATCTTGGGTCCGGATATCATGTCCAATGAAAAAGTCATTACATCAGGTACAGTTTACAACCCTGCTAAGCAAGATTTTTACATGTATATCATTCAAACAGCCTTTACTTTCTCAGTTTATCTCTTTGTCTTGATGCAAGGGGTGCGGATGTTTGTAGCAGAATTGACGAATGCCTTCCAAGGTATCTCTAACAAATTACTTCCTGGTTCATTCCCAGCTGTGGACGTTGCAGCTTCTTACGGTTTTGGTTCACCAAATGCTGTGCTCTCAGGCTTTGCTTTCGGTTTGATTGGACAATTGATTACCATTATGCTCTTAATTATCTTTAAGAATCCAATTCTGATTATCACTGGTTTCGTTCCAGTATTCTTTGATAATGCAGCGATTGCAGTTTATGCAGATAAGCGTGGCGGCTGGAAAGCGGCGGTTATCCTGTCCTTTATTTCAGGTGTATTGCAAGTAGCGCTTGGTGCTCTCTGTGTGGCACTTCTCGGTCTGGCTTCTTACGGTGGTTACCATGGAAATATTGACTTTGAATTTCCTTGGCTTGGTTTTGGTTATCTTTTCAAATATCTTGGCATTGTAGGTTACATTCTTGTTTGTGTATTCTTGCTGATTATTCCGCAACTACAATTTGCCAAAGCAAAAGACAAGGAAGCCTACTATCGTGGTGATGTCCAAGCGGAAGAAGAATAAAAATAGATTTAATTAACGGAGGAAAATAATATGGTTAAGGTATTAACAGCATGCGGAAATGGTATGGGTTCATCTATGGTGATTAAGATGAAAGTAGAAAACGCTCTACGTAAACTAGGGCAAACAGATTTTACTGTCAATTCATGCAGTGTGGGCGAAGCTAAAAGTTTAGCTTCTGGTTATGATATTGTCATTGCCTCTCTTCATTTGATTCATGAATTGGACGGACGGACAAATGGTAAATTGATTGGTCTGGATAATCTGATGGACGACAAAGAAATTACTGAAAAATTATCACAAGTATTGGAATGATGCGGTTAGAGGTTCGTCTCAGCCTCGTCGCTTAAGAAATTGATATAGAGGCTTTGGACGCTTGTCCAAGCCTCCTTCGCTTAAAAGGATACGTGAAACTGAAAACTTAGCAAAGTTGAAGTCCATTGTGCTGATTCAACAACATAGGATTTCTCTTTGATAATCTGTTTTGAGCTTCCATTTCCAACGAAAGGAAGAAGCAATGAATTTAAAGCAAGCATTGATTGAAAACAAATCCATTCGGTTGGGTCTTTCTGCTTCGACTTGGCAAGAAGCAATCAAACTTTCTGTTGACCCATTGATTGAAAGTGGGGCCGTCAAACCTGAATATTATGAGGCCATTATCGAATCCACAGAAGGCTATGGGCCTTATTATATTTTGATGCCAGGTATGGCGATGCCGCATGCTCGTCCAGAAGCTGGTGTACAAAGAGATGCCTTTTCTTTGGTGACTTTGAAAGAACCTGTAACCTTCTCAGACGGAAAAGATGTGAGTGTCTTGTTAGCTCTTGCGGCAACGAGTTCAAAAATTCATACGAGTGTTGCCATTCCGCAGATTATCGCCCTGTTTGAATTGGAAAATTCTATTGACCGCCTATTAGCATGTCAAACAGAAGCAGAAGTTCTAGCTTTGATTGATGAGTCAAAAAATAGTCCTTATTTAGAAGGATTGGATTTAGATAGTTAGTAAATGATTGTGTTTCAATCCATTAGAAAAGAATAGAAAGAGAGAAAATTATGTCAAAACGTCTTCCAAATTTACAAGTTGCACTGGATCATTCCGATTTGCAAGGAGCTATTAAAGCAGCTGTCTCGGTAGGTCATGAAGTAGATGTTATTGAAGCAGGAACAGTTTGCCTCTTGCAAGTCGGCAGTGAGTTGGTAGAAGTGCTGCGTAGTTTATTTCCTGATAAAATCATCGTAGCTGATACTAAATGTGCTGACGCTGGTGGTACGGTTGCCAAAAATAATGCCGTTCGCGGAGCAGACTGGATGACTTGCATTTGCTGTGCAACAATTCCAACTATGAAAGCCGCTCTAAAAGCGATTCAAGAAGAACGTGGCGAACGCGGTGAAATTCAGATTGAGCTCTACGGTGATTGGACTTATGAGCAAGCTCAGACTTGGCTTGATGCTGGCATATCACAAGCTATTTATCACCAATCACGCGATGCCCTTCTTGCCGGCGAAACTTGGGGTGAAAAAGATCTCAATAAAGTTAAGAAATTGATTGAAATGGGCTTCCGTGTGTCTGTAACAGGTGGTTTGAATGTGGATACACTCAAACTCTTTGAAGGAGTGGATGTTTTTACCTTTATTGCTGGACGCGGTATAACAGAAGCTGAAAATCCAGCAGCAGCAGCGCGTGCTTTCAAAGACGAAATCAAGCGAATCTGGGGGTAAGTCATGGCACGTCCGATTGGAATTTATGAAAAGGCGACACCGAAACATTTTTCTTGGCGGGAACGGTTAGAATTTGCCAAAGAAATGGGCTTTGATTTTGTGGAAATGTCGGTTGATGAGTCAGATGCTCGGCTGGCACGTCTCACTTGGTCCAAAAAAGAACGTCTAGAGCTTGTCAAAGCCATCTATGATACTGGTGTGCGGATTCCCAGCATATGCTTTAGCGGTCATCGGCGTTATCCATTAGGCTCAAACAATCCTGAACTAGAAGCCAAATCGCTTGAAACGATGAAACAATGTATCAAGTTAGCACAGGATTTAGGTGTGCGGGTCATTCAATTAGCAGGTTATGATGTTTATTACGAAGAGAAATCACCTGAAACGCGTGCTCGTTTCTTAAAAAATCTGCGTCTAGCATGTGATTGGGCTGAACAGGCACAAGTTATGTTGGCGATTGAAATCATGGATGATCCATTTATCAACAGCATTGAGAAGTATTTGGCTGTGGAAAAAGAAATCAATTCACCTTATCTCTTTGTCTATCCAGATACAGGCAATATTTCTGCTTGGCATAATGACCTTTGGAGTGAATTTTACCTTGGTCATCAGGCAATTGCTGCGCTGCACTTAAAAGATACCTATGCCGTGACGGAGCATTCTAAAGGACAATTTCGCGATGTTCCTTTTGGGGAAGGCTGTGTCAATTGGGAAGAAATGTTTGCTGTTTTGAAGAAAACCAATTACCAAGGTCCGTTCTTGATTGAAATGTGGTCTGAAAATTGCGAAACGGTGGAAGAAACCAAAGCTGCTATCAAAGAAGCGCAAGATTTCCTTTATCCACTCATTGAGAAAGCGGGGTTATGAAATGTTAGTACCAGAATTACGAGAACGTGTTTATAAAGCCAATATGGAACTTCCAGAGCATGGTTTGGTGAAATTTACTTGGGGAAATGTTTCGGCAATTGACCGTGAGAAGGGCTTGATTGCCATTAAACCTTCTGGTGTAGCGTATGAAAAATTATCTCCAGAAAATATGGTTGTGACTGATTTGGACGGTAATATTGTCGAAGGAGACCTGAATCCGTCGTCAGATTTGCCAACGCATGTGGAGCTGTACAAAGCATTTCAAGAAGTGGGTGGCATTGTTCATACGCACTCGACAGAAGGAGTGGCTTGGGCGCAGGCGGGACGCGATATTCCATGCTATGGCACCACGCATGCTGATACTTTCTACGGTCCAATTCCATGCGCTCGTGCCTTGACACCAGAGGAAATCAATGGCGAGTACGAAAAAGAAACTGGGAAAGTCATTATCGAAGAATTTGCCAAACGTGGCTTAGATCCGCTCGCAGTAGCAGGTGTAACCGTCCGCAATCACGGACCATTTGCTTGGGGCAAGGACGAAAAAGCGGCCGTCTATAATGCAGTTGTCCTTGAAGAAGCCGCTCGTATGGCACGCTACACAGAAGCTATCAATCCAGAAGTGACGGAAGTGCCGCAAGATCTTAAAGATAAGCATTACCTGCGAAAACATGGAAAGAATGCTTACTACGGACAGAAAAAATAATTATGAAAAATCAAGGAGAAGGACGACTACCATGATTGAGAGCAGTCATGATGCCGGTTCCTCGCCTTGCTTTTCTCATTTTGCTATGAAAAAGCGCTAAAAATGACCAAAATAACGAATAAATTCTTTCGATTTCATGTGAATGATGTGTGAAAAGATGTTATAATGGTTTGCAATCCCTTTCAAGGAGTAAATGATGACATTATTGGATCAAACAAGTTGTGACTTACTAAAATACCTCATTCAGTTGGAAGAGCCAGAAACGATTATGACCATTTCACGGGCAACCAATCAATCGCGGAGGAAAATCTATTATCATTTAGAAAAAATCAATGATGCTTTAGCGGATGTCGGCGAAGTCATTAGTAGCCGTCCGAGAGTAGGGATTGTCTTAACCGCACACCAAAAAGAACTTTGCCAAGCGTTATTGGAAGGCGTTGACTTTTATAGCTATGTCATGAGCATGACCGAGCGTATGCAGCTGACTGTGCTTTATATCTGTATTGCTAAGGAGCGTGTGACTATTGAAAAGCTAATGGAATTGACAGAAGTATCCCGCAATACGGTTCTCAATGATTTGAATGAAATCCGCAATCAGTTGGCTTCGGAGCAGTATCAAGTCAATCTCGCTTCCACGAAAGCGCAAGGATATTTTTTAAAATGTCATCCACTCAATAAAATCCAATATGTTCATTCTCTCTTGTATCACATTTTCGTAGAGGAGAATCATAGCTTTGTGATGATTTTGACAGAAAAGATAAAAGAATTTATCAGAGAAGATTTACTTTTGTCCGATGAATTGCAAGATTTTCTCAATCAAAGAGTGCAAGATGTGGAGCAGGATTTAGGCAAGAAAATCAATCGCCATGAAATCAAATTCATGCTACAAGTTTTGCCCTATCTGCTGTTGAGCTGTCGCAATATGGCTTTAAATGAGGAAGAGCAGGAAGACTTGAAGCGTGAGTTTACCTTGATTCGCAAGCGGATTGAATATCAAGCAGCTAAACATTTGAATAACAATTTAGGGGCGATATTTGGCTTGAAATTAAATGATATTGAGATTTCACTCTTAACTGTTCTTTTGCTTTCTTACCGGAAAGATCGGGATATTCATGCAACCAGTCAAGATTTTGTCCAATTAAAAGAAGCGATTGATGAGTTTATTTGGCGGTTTGAAGTCAGTTCGCATTTTGAAATTGAAAATAAAGAAGATTTGTTGCGAAATTTATTGACACATTGCAAAGCTCTACTATTTCGTAAAACCTACGGCATTCTGTCTAAAAATCCATTAACACGACAGATCAAGGAAAAATATGCAGATTTGTTTGCAGTCACTAAATCTTGTTCTGTGATTTTAGAGGAAGCTTGGCTTATTTCATTAACCGATGATGAAGTTGCTTACCTTGCCTTGCACATGGGTGGATTCTTAAAACATAATCGTGCTGAAAAACAAGATGCCAAACGGATTTATTTAGTCTGTGATGAAGGAGTAGCTGTGCAGAAATTGCTACTCAAACAGTGCTTGTATCATCTACCAAATGAAAATTTAAGTGCTGTTTTTACGACAGAACAATTCAAAAGTGTCGAAGACATTTTAGATGTGGATTTATTAATTACGACAAATGATGGGCTGGAAACTACTCTACCAACGATACAGGTTCAGCCCATTTTGGACTACGAGGATGTATTGAATATTACTTCTTTTGTGAAAGATCAAACTCTTTCTACTAAAGGCGTGCGATTTAGTCAAGATTTAGAACGACTTTTGTCACAATACCTCAAGGATTCAACGCGTACACAAGAGCTGAAAAATAAAATTCAAAAACTTGTCAACGAAGAATTATTATCAACTTCAACGGAAGAATGAAAGAATAAGATGACTGGCTAGGGATAAAATTCCCGGCTTTTTTAGTTGTGAAAAATAGTCCAATCTTGAACACAGACATGTGCTTTATTTGGTCTTTTTTAATCTATTGAAGGGGGTTATACTAAGAATGTAGAATAAAATATCTTGAGGAGGATAAGCAATGCCAAATGTAAAAGAAATCACAAGAGAATCTTGGATTTTATCCACTTTCCCAGAATGGGGAACATGGCTCAATGAAGAAATTGAAGAAGAAGTTGTGCCAGAAGGCAACTTTGCTATGTGGTGGCTAGGCAACTGCGGTGTCTGGATTAAGACACCTGGTGGTGCAAATGTTGTCATGGATCTCTGGTCCAACCGCGGAAAATCAACCAAAAAGGTCAAAGACATGGTGCGTGGTCACCAAATGGCCAATATGGCTGGTGTCCGCAAATTGCAACCAAATCTCCGTGTGCAACCAATGGTGATTGACCCATTTGCGATTAACGAACTGGACTATTACCTTGTTTCTCATTTCCACAGCGACCATATTGACATCAATACTGCTGCAGCTATCGTCAATAATCCAAAATTAAATCATGTGAAATTTGTCGGTCCTTACGAATGTGGCGAAATTTGGAAAAAATGGGGTGTTCCAGAAGAACGCATTATGATTATCAAACCGGGTGAAAGCTTTGAGTTTAAAGATATAAAGGTTACAGCTGTGGAATCCTTTGACCGAACCTGCTTAGTGACACTTCCAGTTGACGGTGCGGATGCTCGAGACGGTGAGCTGAAAGGGCTTGCTGTAACTGACGAAGAAATGGCGCGTAAGGCAGTCAACTACGTCTTTGAAACGCCGGGCGGTACGATTTATCATGGCGCAGATTCTCACTTCTCAAACTATTTTGCCAAACATGGAAAAGATTTCAATATTGATGTAGCGATTAACAACTACGGTGACAACCCAATCGGTATTCAAGACAAGATGACTTCGATTGATTTGCTTCGTATGGCTGAAAATCTGCGTGCCAAAGTCATTATTCCAGTTCACTACGACATCTGGTCTAATTTCATGGCTTCAACAGATGAGATTCTTGTCCTCTGGAAAATGCGCAAAGAGCGCTTGCAATACCAATTCCATCCATTCATTTGGGAAGTCGGCGGTAAATACACTTATCCGCAAGACAAAGACAGAATTGAATACCACCATCCACGTGGTTTTGATGATTGCTTCGAGCACGATTCAAATATTCAATTTAAGGCTTTACTATAAAAAATTAAGTGGGAATTATCCGTATACATTGCGATATGCGGATAATTTTCATATAATGATAGTGTAGAATAATTGCTACTGAAAGGGTAGTATTATAAAAGGAGAATTCAATGTCAAATTTATCTGTCAATGCCATTCGTTTTTTGGGAATTGATGCTATTGAAAAATCAAAATCTGGTCACCCAGGTGTTGTCATGGGCGCAGCTCCGATGGCTTATGACTTGTTTACCAAGCAAATGCGTGTGAATCCAGAAGTACCAAATTGGGTCAATCGTGACCGTTTTATCTTGTCAGCAGGTCATGGGTCTATGTTGCTCTATGCACTTCTTCACTTGTCTGGTTTTCAAGATGTCACTATGGACGAAATCAAGAACTTCCGTCAATGGGGTTCTAAAACGCCTGGTCATCCAGAATTTGGACATACAGCTGGCGTAGATGCGACAACTGGACCCCTTGGTCAAGGAATTTCGATGGCAACTGGTTTTGCGCAAGCAGAACGTTTCCTAGCTGCTAAGTACAACCGTGAAGGCTATAATATCTTTGACCACTATACGTATGTCATCTGTGGTGACGGGGACTTAATGGAAGGTGTGTCTGCTGAAGCAGCTTCTTATGCTGGACTGCAAAAGCTAGATAAGCTCATCGTTCTCTATGATTCAAACGACATCAATTTGGACGGAGAAACGAAGGATTCCTTTACAGAAAGCGTTCGTGACCGTTACAATGCTTACGGTTGGCACACAGCTTTGGTTAAAGATGGAACAGACTTAGAAGCGATCAATGCGGCGATTGAAGCTGCAAAAGTTTCTGGCAAACCGTCATTGATTGAAGTCAAAACGGTGATTGGTTATGGCTCTCCAAATAAACAAGGGACAAATGCTGTTCATGGAGCGCCTCTTGGTGCAGAAGAGGCAGCGGCTACTCGCAAAGCTCTTGCTTGGGATTACGCACCATTCGAAATCCCTGAAGAAGTCTACGAAGATTATCGAGTTAATGTTGCAGAACGCGGCAAAGCTGCCTATGATGCTTGGGAAAAACTCGTTGAAGAATACAAACAAGCCTATCCTGACTTAGCTGATGAAGTTGCTGCCATTATTGCTGGAAAAGATCCAGTTGAGATCAAGCCAGAAGATTTCCCAGTAGTAGAAACAGGTTTCTCACAAGCTACTCGTAATTCTAGCCAAGATGCTTTAAATGCCGCAGCAAAAGTACTTCCAACATTCCTTGGTGGCTCTGCTGACCTAGCTCATTCTAATATGACTTATATCAAAGAAGACGGCTTGCAAGATGATGCTCACCGTCTTAACCGCAATATTCAATTTGGTGTGCGTGAATTTGCTATGGGTACTATTTTGAATGGTATGGCACTTCACGGGGGACTTCGTGTTTACGGTGGTACATTCTTTGTCTTCTCAGACTATGTTAAAGCAGCTGTTCGCTTGTCAGCTCTTCAAGGCTTACCTGTGACCTATGTCTTTACACATGACTCAATCGCAGTTGGTGAGGATGGTCCAACTCATGAGCCGATTGAGCACTTAGCAGGTCTTCGTGCCATTCCAAACCTCAATGTTTTGCGTCCAGCAGATGCGCGTGAAACGCAGGCCGCTTGGTACTTGGCGCTGAAGAGTCAATCAACCCCAACAGCTCTTGTTCTCACCCGTCAAAACTTGACTGTTGAAGCTGGAACTGACTTTGACAAGGTAGCAAAAGGAGCTTATGTCGTGTATGAGACAGCAGGTGGTTTTGATACAATCCTTCTAGCATCTGGTTCTGAAGTCAACTTAGCTGTTGCAGCTGCAAAAGAGTTGGAAGCACAAGGGGAGAAAGTTCGCGTTGTCAGCGTACCGTCAACAGACATCTTTGATGCACAAGACGCTGCTTACAAAGAAGAAATTTTACCAAATGCAGTTCGTCGCCGTGTTGCAATCGAAATGGCTGCAACCCAGTCTTGGTACAAATATGTCGGACTTGACGGAGCTGTTATCGGCATTGACAAATTCGGTGCCTCTGCCCCAGCTGCTAAGGTAATGGAAGAGTATGGCTTCACCGTTGCTCATGTCATAGAAGTTGTGAAAAATTTGAAATAGTAATTATCAAGAAAAAGAACCGAGGCTTGCTTCGGTTTTTCTAACTAGAGGTGCTATAATGAAAATAGGAAATTTTAGCTCGGAGGTGTGAAGATGACAAAGGAAAGTATGATTTATCAGCTGTTGGATGAATTGAAAATTTCTTATGTTCGTCTGGATCATGAACCAATTTTTTCCGTTATTGAGGCGGCTGAAAAGGGAGTCGTCTTACCGGGGCAACAGGTCAAAAATCTCTTTTTGAAAAATAAAAAGGGACGTCAATTTTATTTGGTCATTTTGCGGGACGAAAAAACGGCAGATATCAAGCATTTGGCAGAAATCCTTGATGAAAAACGATTATCATTTGCCAATGATAAGGAGCTGGAGGAGCTTTTACAGGTAGAGCCAGGTGCGGTTACACCTTTTGGGTTGCTTTTTGATAAGGAAAAGAAAGTCCAGCTGATTGTGGACGAGGAGGTTGATCCGAACTCGACCGTGGGTTTTCATCCTTTTGTCAATACAACAACACTCAATATCGCTTATGCTGACTTTTTACGTTTTTTGGAAAAAGCAGAGCATACTGTCAAAAGAATTCGCTGCTAGTCAGGCTTAAGGAGGAATCCTTTTAGAAATTTCAGCCCCTCCTTGTAAATTCTCTAGGAATCTGCTATAGTAGATAATATATGAAATCTAAAGGAGACTAAAATGGGTAACGGTTTTTCAATTTTAATCATGTTGGTTGTGATGATGGGCTTAATGTTCTTCATGCAACGTTCTCAAAAGAAACAAGCAGACAAACGGATGGAAAGCTTGAACAAACTACAAAAAGGATATGAAGTTATCACAATTGGTGGCTTGTATGGTACGGTTGATGAAGTTGATACTGAAAAGAAAACGGTTGTTCTTGATGTAGACGGTGTTTACTTGACATTTGAATTAACAGCTATCAAGACCGTATTACCTCTCACAGAGGGAATCACAGCAGTTGCTGGTGCAGACGGAAGTGTTGATATGTCAGAAGATACAGCTATTGAAGAAGAATAGTAATGTTTTAAACTAGAAAAAGGGGTTGGAGTTTCTCCAATTCTTTTTATTTTTGTTTGAAAGGTTTCTTTTACAACTTATAAGAATAATTCTTATTCTACTTTGATGTCGCCAATTAGCTATTTTGATGCCAAAGCCCAACCAAGTAACAAATATTCCCTTAGCAGAATAGGAATTTTAAAAAGATAAAGCATTTAATTTTTATCGTAAATAATGTGAAAAAGAAATTGAAGCCAAAAATTTCTATGTTTCGGCTTCTTTTTTATCTGAAATTTAGCATAAATCCCATTTTTAGAGGATTTATGATATAATGAAATGTAAAACTTTATTAGGAAAACAAGCAGATGTTTAGTTTTAAGAAAAAAGAAAAAATTGAAGTTCCGTTACAAATCCCAAAACATATCGGTATTATTATGGACGGGAATGGTCGTTGGGCTAAAAAGAGAATGCAGCCGCGCGTTTTCGGGCATAAGTCTGGAATGGAAACTTTACAAAACGTTACCATTGCAGCTAAAGAGCTGGGGGTTCAAGTATTGACAGTCTATGCGTTCTCCACAGAAAATTGGTCGCGCCCTGAAAAAGAAGTCAGCTTTATCATGAACTTGCCGGTTGAATTTTACGACCGTTATGTGCCTGAGTTGCATAGAAATAACGTAAAAATTCAAATGATTGGAGATACAGAGCGGCTACCTAAGGCAACGTATGATGCGCTTTGCAAAGCAGAAGAATTAACGCGGCTCAACACAGGCTTGATTCTGAATTTTGCCTTGAATTATGGTGGCCGTGCTGAGATTGTTCAGGCGGTTAAAATGATTGCTCAAGATGTGTTAGATGCCAAGTTCAGTCCGGGTGAGATTGATGAAGAGATGATTGCCAATTATCTACAAACCAGCAATCTACCTCGATTATTGCGCGATCCGGATTTGGTCATTCGAACGAGCGGAGAATTGCGTTTGAGTAATTTCTTACCTTGGCAAAGTGCATATAGTGAGCTGTATTTTACAGATATTTTATGGCCGGATTTTGATGAGAAAGCTTTGAAAGCAGCTATTGAAGAATATAGTAAACGAAATCGTCGATTTGGCGGCGTGTAGGAGAATTTATGGATAAGGATTTACAAAGACGTGTTATTTTTGGCGGAGTGGCACTTGCTATCTTCATTCCAGTTTTGATGATAGGAGGGGCGCTTCTGCAAATTGGAATGGGGCTTCTAGCCATGTTGGGTGTTCATGAATTGCTGCAAATGAAAGGGCTGAGAAGTACCACGCTAGAAGGTGTCTTAGCCATGTTAGCAGGTTTTGTGCTGACGATTCCACTCGAAAACTATTTGAAATTTTTGCCGGTAGACGGAAATGTTGTGGCCTATAGTTTAGTTGTTTTTCTTCTATTAGGCTCAACTGTTCTAGGGAAAAATTACAGTTTTGAAGATGCGGCTTATCCAATCGCTGCGAGTTTTTACGTGGGGATTGGCTTCAATGCTTTGCTAGATGCACGAGTGGCTGGTTTTGACAAAGTGCTCTTAGCCTTGTTTATCGTCTGGGCAACGGATAGCGGAGCTTACTTGGTCGGACGGAGATATGGCGTACGTCGCTTAGCTCCGCGAGTTTCACCAAATAAAACTGTTGAGGGCAGCCTAGGAGGCATTGCTTCAGCAGTCCTTGTAACATTTATTTTTATGTTGCTTGATAGAAACATTGCCGCACCTCATCATATGTTTGTTATGCTTCTTTTCACAGTATTCTTTAGTATTGCAGGACAGTTTGGGGATTTGGTAGAAAGTGGGATTAAGCGTCATTTTGGAGTCAAAGATTCTGGTAAATTTATACCCGGACATGGTGGTGTGTTAGATCGTTTTGACAGTATGCTGTTTGTCTTTCCCTTGATGCATTTCTTTGGATTGTTCTAATGAGAAGGATAAAATGAAGTAGGACAGACTAACGTGATTGTTTTATAGTCACTCACAGAAAAATGAAATCTGAGAAGATGACGTAAAGAATCAATATTTCGCAAGAAATTGATTTTGTCATTTCACTTTATGCAGTTGACTAGGGGTTGGTCGTCATACCTTGCGTAGCAAGGGATTAGAACTGCCACTCAGCAGTGATTGATTGGCACTAAAGTACCTAATCAATTGTGCATGGGAACTCTAAATTGACTAAAGTTAACAGAGTTTCTCACCACTGCGTTTTGTAGTAAAAATAATATATTGTAAGAGTCTGGGGAACGTTCATCCCAGCCTCTTTGTGAATGAACTTTATAAGGAAATCTTAAGCCGAGTGAAGTATTCTTGATTTGCTGTGTGCAATTCAGTAAGATGATCGTGTCAGAAAGTAGAAAGGTTGGTGTAATGCAGTCAGGTATTATAGGAATTATCACCTTTATCATTGTTTTTGGAATTATTGTGGTCGTTCATGAGTTTGGACATTTCTATTTTGCGAAAAAATCGGGTATTTTGGTGCGGGAGTTTGCTATCGGAATGGGCCCGAAAATTTTTGCTCATATCGGAAAAGACGGTACGGCGTATACCATTCGAATGTTACCGCTGGGTGGCTATGTTCGTATGGCTGGTTGGGGCGAAGATTCGACCGAGATTAAAACAGGAACACCTGCTAGTTTGACTTTAAATGAAGCAGGTAAGGTCGTCCGAATCAATCTTTCGGGCAAGAAAATTGATCAAACCGCTCTACCGATGAATGTGACAGGCTTTGATTTAGAAGACAAGCTGGAAATCACTGGTTTGGTACTAGATGAACAAAAGACCTATGCAGTTGACCATGATGCAACAATTGTAGAAGAAGACGGTACAGAGGTTCGGATTGCTCCGCTTGATGTGCAGTATCAAAATGCTAGTTTAGGCGGGCGCCTCATTACCAACTTTGCAGGACCAATGAATAATTTCATTTTAGGGATTGTAGCTTTTCTGCTGTTGATTTTTATGCAGGGTGGCGTTGCCAATCCCAATACAAATCACATTCGCATTTTACAGGGCGGTGCCTTGGCTCAGGCTGGTGTAAAAAACAATGACCAAATTTTAAAAGTTGGTCAAGCAGAAATCAAGAATTGGTCGGATTTGACCCAAGCTGTTCAGTCTGAGACGAAAAACAGTAAAGGGCAATCAGAACTAAATGTGACGGTTAAAAGTGGAACTAAAGTTCAAGAGCTGACAGTTAAGCCTAAAAAAGAGCAAGGCAGATATTTATTAGGAGTGATGCCGGGCTTGAAATCAGATTTTCTTTCTATGATTGCGGGCGGATTTAGCATGGCTTGGAACGCTAGTTTCCGCATCTTTGGCGCTTTAAAAAATTTAATTTTCCACCCAGACATCAATAAACTAGGCGGACCTGTGGCGATTTACAAAGCTAGTAGTGACGCTGCTAAAGGTGGAATTGAAAGTGTTATCGCTCTCTTAGCTATGCTCTCTCTGAATATTGGTATTTTTAATCTCATTCCTATCCCAGCGCTTGACGGTGGAAAGATTGTGCTCAATCTTCTTGAAGCCATTCGTCGCAAGCCATTAAAGCAGGAAACAGAAACCTATGTTACTTTAGCAGGTGTCGCCATTATGGTGGTGTTGCTGATTGCGGTGACCTGGAATGATATTATGAGAACCTTCTTTTAAAAGGTGCATTTAAAATAATAAAAGGAAGAATTTATGAAACAAAGTAAAATGTTAATCCCAACACTACGTGAAATGCCTAGTGATGCACAAGTCATCAGTCATGCACTTATGCTGCGTGCGGGCTATGTCCGCCAAATTTCAGCAGGTGTTTACTCTTACTTACCATTGGCTAATCGCGTGATCGAAAAAGCAAAAAAAATCATGCGGGAAGAATTTGAAAAAATCGGTGCGGTCGAAATGCTGGCTCCAGCCCTCCTTAGTGCGGATCTTTGGCGTGAATCAGGCCGTTACGATACCTATGGTGAAGATCTCTATAAGTTAAAAAATCGCGAAGGTTCAGATTTTATCTTGGGGCCCACTCATGAAGAAACATTCACCGCAATTGTACGGGATTCTGTAAAATCTTATAAGCAATTACCGCTTAATCTTTATCAGATTCAAGCTAAATACCGTGATGAAAAGCGTCCTCGCAATGGCTTATTGCGGACACGTGAGTTTATCATGAAAGACGGTTATAGCTTCCATGCCAATTATGATAGCCTAGATGTGACTTACGATGAGTATAAGACTGCCTACGAGAATATTTTTACTCGTAGTGAGATTGAATTTAAAGGTATTATCGGTGATGGTGGTGCCATGGGTGGAAAGGATAGTCAAGAATTTATGGCCATTACACCTGAACGGACAGACCTTACGCGCTGGGTTGTTCTAGATAAGTCAGTCACTAGTTTTGATGAAATTCCGACAGATGTACAAGAAGCGATAAAAGAAGAATTGACGAGCTGGTTGGTGTCTGGTGAAGATACTGTTGTTTATTCGAGTGAGTCAGGATATGCTGCAAACCTTGAAATGGCAACAAATGAATACAAACCAAGCAATCGTGTTGTGGCAGAAGAGGAATTGATTCGTGTAGAAACCCCAGATTGCAAGTCAATTGATGAAGTCGCTGCTTTTCTTCATGTTGATGAAAGTCAAACAATCAAAACCTTAGTTTACATTGCTGACGAAAAGCCTATCGTGGCTCTGCTTGTCGGAAATGATCAATTGAATGAAGTGAAGTTGAAAAATTATCTAGGTGCTGATTTCTTTGAACCGGCAAGCGAAGAAGAAGTTCGTGAACTGTTTGGAGCAAACTTTGGATCTCTTGGACCCGTTCATCTTCCAGAAGATGTTCAAGTCATCGCAGACCGCAAGGTAGAAGACATCCGCAATGCAGTCGCTGGTGCGAATGAAGACGGTTATCATTTGACAGGTGTCAATCCAGGGCGAGACTTCACAGCAGAATATGTAGATATTCGCGAGGTGCGTGAAGGCGAAGTTTCACCAGACGGACAAGGCGTTTTGAAATTTGCACGCGGCATTGAAATTGGACATATCTTTAAATTAGGAACTCGTTATTCAGAAAGCATGAATGCGACGGTTTTAGATGAAAATGGTCGTGCAGTTGCTGTCGTAATGGGCTGCTATGGTATTGGTGTTAGTCGCCTCTTATCAGCTGTTATGGAGCAACATGCACGTCTCTTTGTCAATAAAACTCCAAAAGGAGACTATCGCTATGCTTGGGGAATCAATTTTCCAAAAGAATTGGCACCATTTGATGTGCATCTAATCCCTGTAAATGTCAAAGACGAGGAAGCTCTTGCCTTGACAGAACAACTAGAAGCAGAACTGTTCAAAGCTGGCTACGAAGTCTTGACAGATGATCGTAACGAACGCGCTGGTGTGAAATTCAGTGATAGTGACTTGATTGGGTTACCAATCCGTGTGACAATCGGGAAAAAAGCAGCTGATCGCATCGTTGAAGTCAAAATCAAAGCGACAGGGGATATCATTGAAGTTCATGTTGACAATCTTCTTGAAACACTTGCAATCTTAACGAAGAAAGACAAATAAATAGGTCTGAAACAAGAACTAAATTATCATTCAAAAACAGACAAAATCTTAATTGGATACAATCCAAAAGAGATTTTGCCTGTTTTTTTGAGTTGATACTTTGCGTCAACTTGTTGGTTGTGGGACAAAGAACAACTGTTAAGGGAAATGTGTTTCATTTTGCTTTCATTTTTTACTATTTGAAGATAAAAAATAACTTTTTAGGGCATCTTCTGAGGAGGCCTTTAAAATATTTTATACTAAAGAGGTAGAAAAAGGAGTTGGGATGAGAAAGATAAAAAATATTCTTCAAATGAGTTTGCTAATCATTTTGACACAGATTACTTTGGTCTTGCTGACGACACCCTTGCCAAAATCATTAACTTTTCAGCAGTCCAGTTTTGTATTTTTGTTGCTTTATTTTCGCTATTTTTCCAGAGAATTAACAGATTTTAAATCAGAGCTCTTAACGGCTCATTACTGGTCCCTACTGCGATTATCCTATCTCATGATGGTATTTATCAATGCCATAGGAGCTTATCTGATGATATTGGAGGGGATGGTAGTAGCGTCAGAAGGTCAACAATTACTCCTGAGCCTGTTTGTCCACTCGTCCCTTTTCTTACTAGGTGTTGATATAGTAGCTCTCGTGCCTGAGGTACGGTCATCCATTATTCATTTTTTTGTGTCAAAAGGTCAAGCACGAACGAGTTTTGTGATAGGGAGTTTGTTTTTTATCCTTTTACGAAATCCAGCTAATTTAACTTGTTTTATTGTTTATACAGGTTTAGGGAGTTTACTTTCTTTCTTGATTTCCAAGCCAACTCTTCGTTTGGAATTTTCCATTTTCAGTCATTTGGTGCGCAATAGCTTTTCTCTTCTTTTCTTGATTATTTTTTGGTAAATTATTTTGTAGAAATTCCACTTCTATGATAAAATGAGAGCATTATAGATTGGATGAGAAGAGCAATGATACAAAAAGAAAAACAGTTAGAATGGTTGCAGCAGCACCAAACAAAAGAGCCACATTTGGGCTTAGAAAGAGTGCGACGACTATTATCGCTGCGAGGCAATCCTCATTTACAAATATCAGTCATTCATGTGGCAGGTACCAATGGAAAGGGCTCAACGATTGCACATTTACGTCAGCTATTGCAAGCAAAGAAACTGCGTGTAGGAACGTTTACATCGCCTTATCTTCTTAACTATAATGAGCAAATTGCAATCAATGGTTTGCCTATTTCAGGCGAAGACTTTTATTCTTTGTTGCAATCTTATCAAGAGTTATTAAAAAAGCAGGCAGATGATACGATATTGCAGGAAATAACAGAGTTTGAGATTATTACGGCATTGGCTTATGATTATTTCTGCCAGCAAGAGGTAGATGTGGTCATAATGGAAGTAGGTCTGGGTGGTTTATTGGACAGTACCAATGTGTGTCAACCGGATTTGACAGCTATTACGACAATCGGACTAGATCACACAGCTATTTTAGGTACGACATTAGAAGACATTGCCAAGCAAAAAGCGGGGATTATCAAGCAAGGTGTGCCGGTAGTGACAGGGAAGATTTCTTCAGAAGCACTGGCAGTTATTCACACTATTGCTCAGCAATGTCAGGCACTCCACATACGATATAAGAAAGATTATCAGGTGGAGTCTGTGCAAGGCTTAGAAGAGGGAGAAAAATTTCGTTTTTCAAATGCATTTCGACGAAAAGAGGACTATCAAACTGTTCTTTTGGGCGTTCATCAGGTTGAGAATGCGGGACTGGCAATTGAACTGTGTGATCAATATTGCAGCTTGAAAGGTTTACCATTGTTGAGTGAAAATGAGGTGCGACGGGCATTGAAACGAACGTATTGGCCTGCTCGCTTGGAGAAAATTTCAAAAGCACCCTTGATCTTGCTGGACGGGGCGCACAATCCTCATGCACTGAAAGCTCTGCTTGCTTCCCTAGAAAGCCATTTTCCAGATTATCAAAAAACGATTTTATTTACATGTATTCAAACTAAGGCGTTGGATGAAATGCTTGCTTTACTAAAAATGGTTCCCACATCTCGCGTACTTTTGACAACTTTTGAGGATTCACGGAGTTTTTCAACAGGAGAAATGCAATGTTTGGCAAAGCGAGAAAAGTTAGCATATGTAGAGTGGTTGCCTTATTTGGAGCAATACAAAAAAGCCAAGCATGGAGAGAAAGAGCTGCTGCTTATCACAGGCTCTCTCTATTTCCTTGCAGAAGTTAGAAAATATCTAATGAGCGATAGGTAAAAGGAGGTTTTCTAAATAGTTAAAATGTGATAGAATGAAAGAGCAATTTGTTTGCACAGAGTAAGTGGTCTGCGTTAAGTGTGTATGGATGGGATGTTGCCATACAACGAAACATTTGTGCGGTAGGCCATTGCATCCGCTGTCATTTTGACGGCTCCCGAAAGAAAAGGAGCGAATATGAAAAAAAACTCGCCAAAGTTATCGGTGCAACTATTGGTTGCCCTCGCAATGATTGTGGCTCTTTGTTTTGTCTTAGAGAAGTTTTCAATCTTTGTCATCCCTCGTTTGTTGAAGCTGAGCCCAGCTTTCATTGGTTATACCCTTATGGGAAGTGTCGCTGGTCCGATTTTATCTGGTTTGGTTTCTGCCGTATATGATATGCTTTCCTTTTTCTTTTTGAGTCAGGGACAACCATTCATTATCTGGTTTACATTGATTGAAGCCTTGCAAGGTATTCTCTATGGTTATTTCTTTTATGGCAAAGAATTACGATTTGAACGGAAGAAAGACTGGCTTTGGGTGACGCTAGCAACTATCGCTGTTATGGGAGTGGGGACCTTTACTTTAACGCCCTTAGCTCTCCATTTACAATATGGAGTACCCTTTGTTGCACTATACGCTACTCGGGCATGGTCTGTTTTTGAAATTCCTTTACGAGTAGTTGTGACGATGCTCATTGTTCCACAGTTGCAACGAATCCCCGAATTACGTAAGTTAATGGGATTAAACAATAAGTAAAAAAATGAGAGCAGAAAAAGGCTGAGACATCACTGTCCACAGCCTTTTCAAATATGCACTTTTTAATAGTTTTTAATCAAATCAACGGTTGAGCGATCCAACTTCTTAACCAGAGCTTGTAAGAAAGCTTGTGCTTGCAAAAAGTCGTCCATTGCATAGAGTGTTTGATGAGAATGAATGTAACGTGCACAAACACCAATAGTTGTAGAAGGCACACCACCGTTTTTGAGATGAGCGGCGCCGGCATCAGTTCCCCCTTTGCCACAGTAGTATTGATACTTGATGCCTGCTTCTTCTGCGGTTGTCAAAAGGAAATCTTTCATATTTGGCAACATGAGGTGACCTGGGTCAAAGAAACGAATCAGAGTCCCTTCTCCGATAGCTCCTTGATCTCCGTAAATGTCGCCAGCAGGCGAACAGTCTACTGCAAAGAAAACTTCTGGGTCAAACTTAGTCGTTGAAACATGGGCTCCACGCAAGCCGACTTCTTCTTGGACATTGGCTCCAACATAGAGTTCATTGCCAAGTTTTTGTCCAGCTAGAGCTTGAACCAGTTCACTCACCATGAGGACACCGTAACGATTGTCCCAAGCTTTTGAGATAACGTTTTTCCCATTAGCTGTGAGAATAGCAGAGCTATCTGGTACAATCGTATCGCTTGGACGAATGCCGTAGCTTTCAGCTTCTGCTTTATCAGCAAATCCACCGTCAAAAACAATATCTTCAATCCTTGGTAGACTTGGTCCACCTGTTCCACGAGTCAAATGTGGAGGAACGGATCCTGAAATGACAGGAATTTCAACTCCAGAGCTAGTAAAAAGTTTAAAGCGTTGGCTGCTAACGACGAGTGGATTCCAGCCACCAATTTGCACCACACGAAAAGTTCCGTCGGGTTTGATTTCACTCACCATGAAGCCGACTTCATCCATGTGGGCAGCTACTAAGACACGCGGTGCATCAATAGCCTCTGAATGTTTTGCTCCGAAAATGCCTCCTAAGCCGTCTGTTACGATTTCGTCCACATGAGGAGTCATTTTTTTACGTAAATAATTGCGAACAGGCGCTTCATGCCCTGAAACGGCAGCAATTTCTGTTACTTCTTTGATTTTTGAAAATAATTCTGACATCTTTAACCTTCTTTCTGTTCTTATTTTATCATTTTCTATCATAGTTGGGTAGCATTCAAAGATAAAAAACAGTAGTGTTTCGATTTGTCCCAATTTATCTTTTGTGTTAAAATATTGTCATGAAAGCTAAAAAGATTCTATTAACAACGGCTGCACTTGCAGGAGTAGGGATTGCAGCTTATGCGACTAAAAAAACGTTGGACGAACGAAAAGAAGCTGAGCAGCGTGAGCAATTAGTTGCTGAAATTCGGAAAAGTTTGTCTGAGCTAGGCGATATTGCCACACTATATGTGCAATTATACAAGTCAGATGAGCATCGATTGGTTGGTGGTGTGGTGTATGAAGATGGTCGGCACCTCATATTTGTGTATGAAAATGGCGAATTGACCTATGAGGAAGAACAATGATTATTCCAGCAAATATAGAAGAATTGGCATCATTTGTGAAACGCGAAGGAAAGACTGTGTTCTTTTTCACAGCCGAGTGGTGTGGAGACTGTCGTTTTATTAAACCTTTTTTGCCTGAGATTGAAGCAGAGAATCCTGATTTTACCTTTGTTGAGGTCAATCGTGACGATTATATGGAAGTTGCCAAAAAGTGGGATGTGTATGGGATTCCTAGCCTAGTAGTCCTAGAAAATGGACAAGAAATTGGCCGTTTTGTTAATCGTGAGCGAAAAACGCAGACGCAAATCAATGAATTTTTAGCCCAGTTAAACTGAAGATATAGGAGAAATAATGATTTTTGCATATAATAAAGAGCATGTGGGTGACGTGCTAATGGTGATTGTTGCAGACGGTCAAGCTGCTAAGTTAGCTGCTGAACGCAAGGGCAATGTAGCGCGTGTTTATCGTTTGGACAATGGAGAAACGGTTGCTTGGAATATTTTTCAGATTTCTAATCTTGTTAATATTACCGAACGCGGTCAAGTCTTTTTGACAGATGAAGAAATTTCAATTCTAAATCAAGAATTGAGCCAAGCAGGTTTTGAGCCAGAATTGGTCAATGACCTTGAGCCGAAATTTGTGGTTGGTGAAATTGTGGAAATGGTAGCTCATCCAGATAGTGACCACCTTAATATTTGTCAAGTAAAAGTAGCAGCAGATAAAGTGGTTCAAATCGTAGCAGGTGCGCCTAATGCTAAAGTAGGTCTCAAGACGATTGTGGCGCTTCCGGGTGCTATGATGCCAAAAGGAAACTTGATTTTTCCTAGTGAGCTGCGTGGAGAAGAGAGTTTTGGTATGATGTGTAGTCCTCGCGAATTGCAGCTGCCAAACGCTCCGCAAAAACGTGGGATTATTGAATTAGCAAGTTCGGAAGTAGTAGGAACAGCCTTTGATCCAACTAAGCATTGGCAAGAGTAAAATAGAAATTAAGTTTTAATCGTGAATTTTCACGATTTTTTTCTTTTCTCTTACGAATAAATAGTTAGGAGGAAAACAAAATGTATAATAAAGTAATTTTAATCGGTCGCTTGGTGAATACACCAGAGTTAAACAAAACAGCTAATGATAAATCTGTGGCGCGTGCAACACTTGCGGTCAATCGTCGCTACAAAGGACAAAATGGTGAACGAGAAGCAGACTTCGTCAATGTCGTTGTTTGGGGCAAGTTAGCCGAAACATTGGCAAGTTATGCAAGTAAAGGCAGCTTGATTTCACTAGACGGCGAACTTCGCACTCGCCGCTATGAGAAGGACGGAGTGACGCATTATGTCACAGAAGTGCTTTGCAATGGTTTCCAGCTATTAGAAAGCCGTGCACAGCGAGCTCTTCGTGAGAATAATGCAGGTGCAGACTTGGCAGATTTGCTTCTGGAAGAAGAGGAATTGCCATTTTAATAAAGATAAGCTAGGCTGGACAACATCCAGTCTATTTGTCTCTAGTCAGCGAAAAAATTAGCATTTTATGCTTTCAATGATGTATGAATAATATGGGGAAGATAGAAGTCAACAGTCTGAGAATTGCATTTAGTTTTAACTTGAGTTTAAAAACAAGGAAGTTAGAGGGATTTTTCAAGTTTTTTACACTTCTTTTTCTTGGCGAGGTTTTGCTTTTTTGTATAAATATAATATAATAAACCTAGATAAAACAGAGTCTTCTGTTTAAGACTGATGTTGATAAGGAGAAAAAATGGGAGCAGGTAAAGGACAAAAGCAATATCGCTATTATCGTAAATATCTATTATTTTCTCTGTTTGTCCTTGTATTGACAGGGTTAATTTTCCTCTATGTAAAAGGAAATTCATCAGATAGCAAGCAGGTCAAGGTAGGAGCGACCTATATGACGATGAACAATGATTTTTATAAAACCTTAAATGCTGAAATTGAGAAAAAAACCAATCAACAAGGAAGTCGGATTTATGTGCGAGACCCAGAATTAGACGAAGACAAGCAAAGCCAACAGATTGATTATTTTGTTCAAGAAAGAGTAAATGTGATTGTTATAAACCCAGTTAAGAGTGACAGTCCAAAGATTCTGACTTCTTTAAATAAAGCCAGAAAAGCGGGAATCAAGATCATTGTCGTGGATGCACCTGTTAGCAAAGATGCTAAAGTTAATACTACTATTGTGTCAGACAATTATCAAGCTGGTGTGCTGATAGCTAAAGACATGATGAAACGTTTGTCAAGTGCGAATATCTTACTATTGGAACATCATAACGCTGTGTCTGCGATGGATCGGATTCAAGGATTTTTAGATACGATTAAAGGGCATCCTGCTTATCAGGTGGTTTCTGAGCGGGAAACATTGGGGCAAACGGAAGAAAGTATGCCTCAAGTAAAAAAAGCATTGAACGAAGGAATGCAATTTAATGTGGTCATGTCTTTAAATGATCGTGCTGCAATCGGAGCTCTCGCAGCCATAAAAGATCAAGGGGTGACAGATAAGATTGCTATCTATGGGGTAGATGGCTCACCTGATATTAAAAATTTTTTGGCGAATACCAATGATATTCAAGGGACGGTTGCTCAGTCTCCGATTCAAATGGGTAGAAAGGTGACAGAAGTGATTGAGCGCATGATGAAGCATCAATCTTACAAAAAGGAGTACCTGATTCCTGTTCATTTGGTGAATAAAGATAATATCGGGCAATATACAATTACAGGGTGGCAATAATGAGGCGGAATAAAAGTATTTTTTATAGCAAAATTGCCTTAATGGTCATCAATTTTATTGCTATTGTTTATAATGCGTCTATTTATCTTTTTGCGACGAATTACGTGGTCGCAAGAGGTTATGCTCATTCACTATTGGGGCGTTTGGATGCTATCCCGGGCTCGCCGAGCTTTAGTTTTTGGATGTCGATTGCCTTTTATGTTTGCTTATTGTTGGTTTTTTATTACCGTGAGAAGCATCCAAATCAGCTATCTGTTTATGATAAAGTAACTATTATTGAGATTTTGCTGATGTTGGTTATTTTTGCTGTCTTGCATTCTTCTTATAATGGTCTGATTCTTTTGGTTTTTGCGGATATTTTTTACGGTTCTAAGGAATTTAACACCTCCAAAGATCGGAAATATTGGTTTTCTTTTATCGTTTTGAGCTTTAGTATGTTGCTCGTATCCAACTATGACTTGATGTCGCTTTTTGTTAAATTGCCTTCGTTAGATACTTATATTCGTTTTTGTCCAGAATCTATTCGCATGGCACTCCTTTTTGGAAAGAATTTTCTCTTTTCACTAAATCTGGTTGTTTTTATGATTTCTTTGCTATTCTATATTTTATCTGCAATGACCGAAAAGCACCATATTGAAGAAGAGCTGCGGATGGCAGCGCAAGCCAATCGTGAGTTAAATAGTTATTTAGCCTTATCTGAAAAAATTGCGGAAGACCGTGAAAGAAAGCGGATTGCCAGAGAAATCCATGATACATTAGGGCATGCTTTGACAGGAATTTCAGCTGGAATTGATGCGGTTAAAGTATTGGTGGATATTGACAAAAATCGTGCTAAGGAGCAGTTAGAAAATGTTTCTGTGGTTGTGCGAGACGGTATCCGTGATGTGCGAGGCTCGCTCAATAAAATGCGTCCCGGCGCTCTAGAAAACAATAGTTTAAAAGAAGCATTGCTCAAAATTATTCGAGAATATGAAGCCATTTCTAATTTAGAAATTCATTTTCTCTATGAATGGGACACGATTGATTTGGATGTTGCAAAAGAGGATATTGTCTTTCGGGTGATTCAGGAGTCCATTACAAATTCGGTGCGGCATGGACATGCTAAGACGATTTGGATTGAATTGTTAGAAAAAGAAAATTATATCATGACCATACAAGACGATGGGGTCGGCTTTGATGAGCTTCACTATGGTTTCGGTCTCAAACAAATGCAGGAGCGTTTGGCGATTATTGGTGGGAATGTTCATTTTGAAAATCGCAACGGTTTCTATACCTATATTGAAATTCCGAAAATAGGAGGAAAGAATGATTAAAGTTTTAATTGCAGATGATCAAGCCTTGATTCGTGAGTCTTTACAAATTATTTTATCGGCTCATTCAGATATTGAAGTGGTGGGAACAGTCGGTGACGGCAAGGAAGTGCTTGACAAACTGCATCATGTACACCCTGATGTGATTTTGATGGACATTCGAATGCCTGTTATGGATGGCGTTCTCTGTACAAAGGCGGTCAAAGAACAATATCCAGATATCAAAATTATCATTCTAACAACTTTCGATGATGATGATTTCATTTTTTCAGCATTGAAATATGGCGCTTCTGGTTACATTTTAAAAGGAGTTTCTACTGAAGAATTGCACCAAGCCATTCAAACGGTTTACAAAGGTGGTGCTATGATTAACCCTAACATTGCTACCAAAGTGTTTAAAATCTTTTCACAAATGGCACAGTCCAATTTTGCTATTTCTGTTGCCGAAGAAAATGTGGAAGACATGAGTCAGACTGAGTGGAAGATTATCCAACAAATTGGTTTTGGAGTTTCAAACAAGGAAATTGCAGCGAAGTTGTTCTTGTCTGAAGGGACAGTGCGGAATTACTTGTCAGGCATTCTGACGAAATTAAATTTGCGAGATCGCACGCAATTAGCTATTTGGGCTGTGCAGACAGGTGTTACCCAACGTGATTTTAGTAAGGACAATGACAAATGAAGTGGCGGATGAGGTATTTGACGATGTTCGTCTCGGCTCTCCTTTTAGTGACCCTTAGCTTTGTTTTATGGACTTCCAATCAAAAAAAGATTTTGCGAATTGGAGTGTATGCAGGCAGCAGCTGGGACGTTCCGAATAGTCGTGAGAATAGAGTATTAGACAATATTATCCGCCAATTTGAAAAGTCACATCCCAATGTCAAAGTCATCTATGAGAGCGGCATTCCTAAAAAGGACTATGACAATTGGCTAGCAGAAAAGATTCTAAAAGGTGAACAACCAGATGTGTTTATGGTGCCTGAAAATGATTTTTCTATGTTAGCGGCTTCTGGGGCTTTTATATCCTTGGATTCTTTGATTAGTAAAGAGGAGGCTGCGGCTTACTATCCAGTTGCTTATCAAGCTGGACAATATCAGGGACACAGTTATGCTTTACCGATTGAAAGCAATCCTATCATGATGTGTGTCAATAAGGATTTGCTGGAAAAAGAAGGCATTTCGATTCCTAATTCCAATTGGACTTTAGAAGACTTATATGCAATTTGTCAAAAAGTCACAAAGGATACAAATGGTGATGGTTTGATTGACCAGTATGGCATTACGGATTATACTTGGAAACAGGCTCTGGTAGCTTATAATGGGCATTTGAGAAATCAAAGTGGTGTCAATGTTGATAGTGTGGAAATGCATCAAGCACTCTCCTTTATCAGTAAATTGGATTCATTAAATCAACGGTACAAGGTAACGTCAAATGATTTTGATGAAGGTAAGGTAGCCTTTTATCCCATGAGTTTGGCTCAATATCGAACCTATAAACCCTATCCCTACCATGTGGCAAAATATTCTAGATTTTCTTGGACCTGCATTCCTATGCCAGCCGCTAAAGCGGGCATTCCTGCGACCCAAGTGAAAACGTCTCTTTTTGCTATGTCTTCAAAGACAAAACAGGATAAATTAGCTTGGGAGTTTATGAAATTGCTGTGTCAAAATCAAAAAAATCAGCAAGAACTATTTGCAAAATCACAAGGGACCTCTGTCTTGACATCAGTTGTCAAAAGCAGTCAGACGAAAAAGATTTTACAGGCAGATGATTTTGGGCTGGATTCGCTGACATCGCAACGACTGGATCATATGATGAAGCATTCGGTGTTAGATATTAGCAGAGACTTAGATTATCATTCTTTGGAACGACTGGATTATTTACTAGGAAATGCTCTCAAAAACAATGAAATAGACAGTATCTTACCAAGTATTCAAAGGGAAATGGAAGAAACAGGCAAATAGAGATTTAACGAAGAATAAATATCAAAATAGTCAGATGAGAGATTTAGCTCAAAGCTGGCTATTTTTCTTTTTGAAAAACTATATGACATTTGTCATATTTTAACTAACAAATGTCATCTTTACAAAGTGACATTTGACAATGTGAAATCGGTTCCATATTTAGTAAAATAAAGACAGAAATGAAGGGGGAAAGAACATGAAATATCTAGTACTAGTCAGTCATGGTGGACTAGCAGAAGGTGTGCAAAGCTCATTGAAGATGTTTGCTGGTGATAAGACCGACCAAGTCATTGCAGTAGGTCTGAAAGAAGGCAAGTCTGTTGATGATTTCGCTCTTGACTTTCGTCAAGCGTTAGCAAATCTGGGAACAGAAGATACGGTTTTGGTGTTGGCAGACATTGTCGGAGGAAGCCCTTTGACGACAGCTTGCAACGTTTTGTCAGAACTTGGTAAGTTAAACACGGCAGTCGTACTTGGTGGTCTCAATTTGACAATGGCACTCACAGGCTTAGTAATGAAGGATATGTTGGAAGGAAAAGACTTGGCACAAGCCATTCTCTCAGAAGCATCCGCAGCTCTGCAAGAATTTGATGTGACTGCTAGTGATGAAGATGACGAAGATGACATTTAAGAAGAAATAAAAGGAGATTTATCATGACAATTTCATTTGTGCGTATTGATGACCGTATGATTCACGGTCAAACAGTAACTCGTTGGGCAAAAGAATATCCTTGTGACGGCTTAGTTGCTGTCAATAATGCTGCAGCAGGAAATACAGTTTTGAAACAAGCCTACAAAGCAGCTTCTGATAAAAAAACATTTGTTTGGACAAAAGAAGCATGGAAAGAAAAATCACAAAAGGTATTGGATTCCGATAGTCGCTATTTCTTGATTACTAAAAATCCAATTGACATGAAAGAAATACTAGTTGATCAAGGTTTTGTGCCTAGCGATATCAAAGAAATTATTGTTGGTCCAGCCAATGACCGTCCAGGAGCTATTAAATTAGGAAATAATCAATCCATTACACAGGAAGAAGCGGAAGCACTTGAAGCGATTCAAAAAGCTGGCTATAAAGTGAAATTCCAACTCTTACCAGATGTGTCTATTGGCTATTGGGACGATTTCAAGTCTAAATTCGGTTTTTAATAAAATATAATAAGCATTAAGGAGGCTTTATTATGACAATTTCGTGGTTTCAAGCCGCTTTACTAGGATTATTTGCCTGTCTATCATCTATGCCTGGTTTAGGTGGTACTTCCATTGGTAACTATACTCTTGGACGCCCACTTGTAGGTGGCTTAGTTTCAGGACTGATCCTAGGAGATGTGAAATTAGGTATCATCTGTGGGGTTGCGATGCAGCTCGTTTATATCGCTTTGGTAACACCTGGTGGTACGGTTTCGGCTGACGTTCGTGCGGTTTCTTATATTGGAATTCCGTTGGCAATGGTAGCTATCCAATCGCAAGGACTATCACTTGACTCTGCAGACGCTGCTAACTTGGCTAAATCAATGGGAACACTCGTTGGTACAGTTGGTACAGTTCTTTTCTATGGTACAGCTACCATGAACTTGCTTTGGCAACATATTGGCTGGAAAGCTGTTGAAAAAGGTGAATTTAAACGCTTATATGTGGTAGACTGGGGCTTCCCATGGATTTCCCATTTAGTATTCTCATTCTTGCCAACGCTTATTATGTGTAAATTAGGTGCCGATGCGGTTACTGCTTTAAAAACAGCTCTTCCATTGGATGGTATTCCAATGAAAACCCTCTTTACGGTCGGCTCTCTCCTTCCATGTGTCGGAATTGCCATCCTCTTAAAACAAATCGTTGAAAAAGCTGTTGATTTCATTCCATTCTTTGTTGCAGTGATTTCATTGATTTTCGCAGTATTATTCTATGAAATTCAAATGGCTAAAAATGTAAGAGCACAAGCAGCCGCAAGTGCAAGTTTTGATGATGACGACGATGAGGAGGATATTTAAAATGGTTAAATTAACGAAAAAAACATTAGGAAAATCTTTTCATCATTGGTATTATGGGAACTTAACTTGCTTCTCACAAGAACACATGCAAACCTTTGGATATCTGGCTTCAATGCTACCAATTGTGGAAGAATTATATTCTAAAAAAGAAGATCAAGCAAAAGCAATGCACACCTACACCGCATTCTTTAACACGGAGCCGCAATTAGGTGCATTGATTGTAGGGATTACAGCAGGTTTAGAAGAAGCGCGTGCGAATGGGGCTGATGGAGTAGATGATGAAACAATTAACGGTCTTCGTGCTGGTCTCATGGGACCTGTTGCAGGAATTGGTGATTCACTGATTGTTGGTACCTTGATTCCGATTATACTAGGTATTGCTCTCGGTTTGTCAAATGGTGGCTCGCCACTTGGTGCGATTTTCTATATCGTGGTTTGGAACTTGCTCGCCTACTTTGGTATGAAATTCGCCTACTTTAAAGGGTACGAACTAGGAGATAAAGCAGTTGAATTTCTTGTAGGCCCTCAAGGACAAGCTATCCGTAAGTCTGTGTCTATCATTGGTGGTATGGTCATCGGTGCGGTTGCAGCGACATGGGTACCTGTTAAGACAGCTTTCAAATTGAAAGATTCTTCAGGGAAAGCCTTCTTGGTTTTACAAAGCCAATTAGACGGTGTTTATCCAGGTTTATTGACAGCTTTGTTTATCGTCTTTTGCTGGTGGTTAATGGCTAAGAAAAATCTCTCACCTATCAAAGTAATGTTGCTTCTTGTAGTAATTGCTTTCCTTGGTGTATTGGTTGGCTTCTTCAACCCAGGATTGAAATACTAAATAGGAGAAAAATATGACAGAACAAGAATTGATTCAAGGCTATGAAACGGAAATTCAATACCAAAAACACATGATTGAAAATCTAGGGCGTTGGTTTAGTCTCTTCTTTACTATTGCTAGTATCGGTCTTGTTCTGGTTTATTTCTTCCGTCAGACCAATTTTATTGCCTTTATTGCTGGAACGATCCTAGCGGTCCTAGGGATTCTAGCAATGCTTGTCTTTGGTTATGGTATTTATAAAGGACGATTGAATCTTAAAAAAGTCATTGATGATTTTGAAGAAAAATTAAGATTGGTTCGATAAAAATTTATTTGCTTTCCCCCTAAAAACTTTGTCGTTTGACAGAGTTTTTTTCTTGACTATTTCTGACCAAGTGATACAATAGAAAATGTAAATATTAGCACTCGTACTAATGGAGTGCTAAAACAAGATATTGGAGGTAAACAAATGCTTAAACCATTAGGTGACCGTGTGGTCTTAAAAATAGAAGAAAAAGAACAGAAAGTTGGTGGTTTTGTCATTGCAGGTGCAGGACAAGATGCCACAAAGACGGCAAAAGTTGTGGCTGTCGGGGAAGGGATTCGTACACTCAACGGTGAACTCGTTGCTCCAAGCGTAAAAGCTGGTGATACCGTTCTTGTTGAAAGCCACGCGGGAATTGATGTTAAAGACGGCGAAGAAAAGTACCTCGTTGTCAATGAAGCAAATATTTTAGCGATTGTTGAATAAATAAAAATTTATAGAAAGAGGAATTGTAAAAATGGCAAAAGATATTAAATTTTCAGCGGATGCAAGAAGCGCCATGGTGCGTGGTGTTGATATTTTGGCAGATACCGTTAAAGTAACCTTAGGCCCTAAAGGGCGCAATGTCGTTCTTGAAAAATCATTTGGCTCACCACTCATCACAAATGACGGTGTCACCATTGCAAAAGAAATCGAACTCGAAGATCATTTTGAAAATATGGGCGCTAAGTTGGTGTCAGAAGTTGCTTCAAAAACTAATGATATTGCTGGTGATGGAACAACCACTGCGACTGTCCTGACCCAAGCCATTGTCCGCGAAGGGATTAAAAATGTAACGGCTGGTGCAAACCCAATTGGCATTCGTCGTGGTATTGAAACAGCTGTTGCAACAGCTGTTGAAGCCTTAAAAGCAAATTCTGTTCCGGTTTCTAATAAAGAAGCGATTGCGCAAGTTGCAGCTGTCTCATCACGTTCTGAAAAAGTCGGAGAATACATCTCTGAAGCTATGGAAAAAGTTGGCAATGATGGTGTCATCACTATTGAAGAGTCAAAAGGAATGGAAACAGAACTGGACGTTGTTGAAGGAATGCAATTTGACCGCGGCTACCTTTCCCAATACATGGTGACAGACAATGAAAAAATGGTTGCTGACTTAGATAATCCATATATTTTGATTACAGATAAGAAGATTTCTAATATTCAAGAAATTCTTCCTTTGTTGGAAAATATTTTGAAAACAAGCCGTCCGCTTTTGATTATCGCAGATGATGTAGACGGTGAAGCTCTTCCAACTCTTGTGTTGAATAAAATCCGCGGTACTTTCAATGTAGTCGCTGTGAAGGCACCAGGATTTGGGGATCGTCGTAAAGCGATGCTAGAAGATATTGCTATCTTGACTGGCGGTACAGTGATTACAGAAGATCTTGGTCTGGAATTGAAAGATGCAACGATTGAAGCACTTGGACAAGCCTCAAAAGTAACTGTGGACAAAGATAGCACTGTTATCGTTGAAGGCTCTGGTGATTCCGAAGCGATTGCAAACCGTGTGGGTGTTATCAAATCCCAAATCGAAAGTTCTACGTCTGACTTTGATCGTGAAAAGCTCCAAGAACGCTTAGCGAAATTGTCAGGCGGTGTGGCTGTCATCAAAGTTGGTGCTGCAACAGAAACAGAGCTCAAAGAAATGAAACTCCGCATTGAAGATGCCCTCAATGCAACTCGCGCCGCTGTTGAAGAAGGAATTGTCTCAGGTGGTGGAACAGCCTTTGTCAATGTTTTAAGTGCCGTTGAAGCACTAGACTTGTCAGGTGACGAAGCAACTGGTCGCAACATCGTTCTTCGAGCATTGGAAGAACCTGTTCGTCAAATCGCTCTAAATGCAGGATTTGAAGGTTCTATCGTCATTGACCGCTTGAAAAATTCGGAAGCAGGGACTGGTTTCAATGCTGCTACCGGTGAATGGGTGAATATGATTGATGCAGGAATTATTGACCCAGTCAAGGTTACTCGTTCTGCCCTTCAAAATGCAGCTTCAGTAGCGAGCCTCATCTTAACAACTGAAGCAGTTGTTGCTAACCAACCAGAACCAGCTAGCCCTGCTCCAGCAATGGATCCAAGTATGATGGGTGGAATGATGTAGTTTAAGAAATACAGTTCTTAATCATGTTCAATTTTGTACAAGATTACTTTTATATTAAAGTGTAAGCGTGCCCTCAAGGATATTAAAAAGAGAAGTGGTGATGGATTCAATAAATCCAAGCTCGCTTCTCTTTTTATTATTTTTGAGTTTGGGCACATAAGATAGGTACAGAGAAGACAAACGAAACAGAATTATTGTTCATTGAATATTAGAGATTTATTCTCTCTTGCTGAATAAATTCGTGTTGCCTGAGAATGATATTCTATTCTGTCTATTTGTCACTACTCCCTTTCTGTGGTAAAATAGTGATACATTTCCAAGGAGAAAACGATGATTGATGTTGAAGAAATTCTGAGTAAAATGAATCCCAACCAAAAAATAAACTATGATCGTGTCATGCAGCGAATGGTCAAAGTTTGGGAGGCGGACCAGAAGCGTCCTACGGTTT